>Ga0209181_10002153_pt1 | contig 32632 bp, 40 predicted proteins | sample MAT05_FD_187208 | JGI IMG/M metagenome (GOLD analysis project Ga0209181, IMG submission 187208) | Freshwater microbial communities from Lake Fryxell liftoff mats and glacier meltwater in Antarctica - MAT-05 (SPAdes) (version 2) | ecosystem: Environmental > Aquatic > Freshwater > Ice > Liftoff... | reverse complement strand
CTAGTACTTGTTTGCGCAATGAGCTAGCGTTCGCGCCACTATGAAGGCCGACTAAAGCACGCAGCGCTTCCATAAGACTCTTACCCGTTACGGCAGTACGAGCATGGTGAACAGCGTCGTTAACATTTATGCCCGACGTTTCTATTAGCGAAAATTCGCCAGTTGCTTGCTCCCCAGACTTTTTTAAGAACCCTCTCAGTTCAGCGATTCGCTCGTCTACACGTCGCGTAGTGCGCAGGGCGCGGGGAATCTGACGATACGCTTGAACTGCGTCTTCGTAAAGTGATGTGGCAAGTATGTGGATCGGAGTGTCAGAAGACGTCTTTGATAGAGCCTCGCTTGCATAGCTCTCGGCAAGTTCGATAAACATGTCTGCCGACTTCTCATCGTCTTTTGCGATACGGTACCAGTCAGACGCACCTTTGAAATATCCGCGCGCTCGGAGTGAATCACCGGTATCGCGAAATATTGCGGCGACTTGCTGCAGCTTGGTTGCGATATCTGAGCCATGCGAGCGGCCCAAGCCACCTGCGGCGAGCATTTCAGCGAGCCACAGGGCAAGAAATCCATCGGCATTCACCGCCCCTTTCAACGCCGTAACTACCTTGTCCTCGATCATGCTCAGCCGGTCACCTGCACCAGTCTTAAGCAACTTTGTGAGGCTGATCGCTCTCGCCCAACAATGCTCGCCGCCGCGAATCCAAGATTCCAAATCCAACGCGACGAGGCAATATGCATCAATTGCGATTAAAGCAACTTGAAAGTCACGAACCTCAGACGTGAGCCACACTACGTCAGCCAATCGAGCGCGCAGCCACGGATCATCCACTTCATTAATAATTTCAGAAAAGAAAGTTAACTCCGCTTCCAGGAAATCATCGGCAAGTATTGATCGCTGACCTTCGATTACAAAAAGAGGTTTGAACGGCTCATTGACGCTAGCGGGGCGAAGCATCATCGAGCACGCCGCCGACAGGAGCCAGAAGATTTTGGCCGCCTTCTTTTTTTCGCTGCCGAACGCTTGGTGGGCCGAAGCGAGAAAAACATCTCGTATGGAAGAGTAGCCATCTCTCTCGGTCGCAGCTAATGGACTACGCCAGTCACAGTCCTTGAAGTCGGCTTGGCTAAGCGGTAGTTCCTGCTGACGCAGGTGTGACTCTGATTTCATTGATACCAAATTTCTAGTTATTGACTATTCCTCCCGCAACTGCGGAAACAAAATCACATCCCTAATCGCCGCGAATCGGTGAACAACATCACCAGCCGATCAATGCCGATCCCTTCGCCCGCTGTCGGCGGCAAGCCGTACTCCAGCGCCTTGATGTAGTCCGTGTCGTAGAACATGGCTTCTTCGTCGCCGGCGTCTTTGGCTTTGCTTTGCGCATGGAATCTGCCAGCTTGATATTCAGGGTCGTTTAGTTCGCTGAAGCATTTGCAGATTTCGCGGCCTGTGGCGAATAGTCCGAAGAGGTGAGTCAGTTCAGGGTTCATAGCTCAGCCCAGCGTTTGTGCAGCGCGCGACATGCTCGCTTTGGCTTGCTTGCTAGCGACGCTCATCCGGGCAATCGCTGGCACGCGTTCTTCCCGTGTTCTTACTCGCTGCCCGGCGCGCAGCGACTCCTTCGCAGCAACGATGAGCGCAAGACTTTGCTTGTCAGTCTGTTCTGTCATGGTGCTTGTTTCATCATCTCGTCGAGCCAAGATAGTCGCTGCGCGAGCTTGTGTTGCTGAATCAGGGCTTCAAGCTTTTCGCGTTCAACGGCATTCGCTTCGCTAGACATGATGACTCGCAGATAGTCCTTCGCGCGACCGGTTCGGACCTCAACACTTTGCGCGGGTTCTACTCGCCCGCCCGAGCAATCCGCAAACTCGAATCCGCCTCATGGGCACTCACGATTTCATTGTATTTTTCGATGAGTCGGTCGATCGTGACTTTGCGTTCGGACGTTTTGAACAAGCTCATTTCGTAGAGGTTGGCAGCGAGAAATTGCACCGCGTCCATGACTTCCACCCGGCCCTGAATATCGAGGCTGTCGGCGAGCGTTTCCGCGACGCCCATTGAGCGGGCTAAGGTCAAAATAATGGGACGTTTGCCGCGCTCCAGATTGGAACGACATTTCCGCAAAAGCGACTCAGCGGGCGCGGTGGTGCAGTGAATGACGGTGTCGTCAATTAAAAAATCACCCTCTCGGGCAGATACGGAATCGGCAACGGAAAAGCCGTGATGCTCAATGGCTACGTTTGGCAGCGCAAGCGCGAGCTTTGCGCCGACGAGGTGCTGCAACACCGCACCCACATACGCCTTGCCGTTGGATCGCTTCTGCCGCGCGGAGGCTTGCGCAAGGAGATCGCCAATTGCGACCTGCAACGTCTTTCCCGGATCGTCGTTGAGCTTGAACGGTTCGGTGGCGAAGTACTCCGAAATCCGTTGCACCCACCACTGCTCAATGACTACAAAATCAATGTCGTGGATCAGCGCTAAACCATTGAGGCAGCGCCCATACTCTTTCGCAAGATTCGGCGTGCCGCGGCTGGTTCGCCCCGACTCCGTGCCCACCGATTGCTCGATGCCGTGCTCGGCGAGAATTTTGTTGATGGCACGTCCGCTGAGACCCGATACCTGTCCGCCACCGGGTGTGAGTAGCGTATCGACATCGAGTGGAAATTCACTGCTACTGGCGCGACGGGTAACCACCAGCACCGTGCCCAGCGCACCAACACTCGTAACGTGATTCGCGTCGCAAAATTTTTCCAGCAACGTATGCACGGTCTCGGATGAATTAGAAGCTTTGGTCATCGGTGGCCCTCGCGGCATCGACGAGTGGACGTAAAAATGCCTTTCCGAGCCAATCAACCACCGGGACGGCTACGGCGTCGCCCATTGCCATGTAGGCGTCGTTATAGCGCTCGGGCAACTGGTAGTTGTCGGGCGCGCCCATGAGTCGTGCCGCCTCGCGCGCAGTGAGCAAGCGGCAGCGCCAGCGTCCGCCTCTGCGAAGTACGAGGAGTTGCCGACTGCTTCCGCCTTCGGGAGTACGCAGGCAACCGGCAGTGTCGTCAAACCGGAGCTCGAGCGTTTGTACACCGTTGCGGGTGCGTCGATATCCCGGCGCGACAAACGGCGTTTCTGCAGGGATCGCATCCAGAATCGCGCGATGGTGCGGGGCGATCAGGGCGATGTTGCGCGCTTCAATTTCAGGCGCCGGAAACGGCGCATCCCAATCAATTAAAGCGGAGAGGGGTGAGCGCCTAAGTTGCGGGGGTGTGGCGTCCCACCAAACGAAGTCGTCCAGCTCCGCGCTAGCGCGGCGCAGAGATTCGTTATGCAACCACCCAGGGTTTGAAGCAACAAGGGGCTGCGGAATTGCAATTGATTTGTCTACCGCGATGACGAAAACCCGCACGCGCGATTGCGGCAGCCACATCGACGCATCGACGACTATCGCACCGACTGCATACCCGCGATCTGCCAACGCTCGATGCAACGCTCGATAATGCGCGCCCCGCGCCGTCGCGATTAGACCCACCACATTTTCAGCAACTAACACCGGCGGGCGGCAGTGCATTTCATCGACGATACGTAACCATTGCCATACGAGCCCGCTGCGCGGCGCGTGGATACCGCCAGTTGCGCCCGCCAAAGAAAGATCCTGACACGGAAACGAGGCCCACATCATTTCAGTGGTCGGCAAGTCGGCACCGCGCACATCCTCAATAGAACCCAAAGTGAAATGATTGCTTCCGTGATTGGCCGCATAGACCGCAGCTTTTTTTGCTGAGATGTCATTCGCCCAAACGCAGTTGAAGTTTGTTTTGAGTGCGTGTGAAACGAGGCCGCTGCCAGCGAAAAAATCGAGGAATTCGGGGCGGGCGGGTTCAGCGTGCCCAAACCGCTCGCGCGCAGCGTCCACTCGGGTGTTTGCACCCAAAGGTGTTGGGAAGGCGAAAGCGACGGTTTGATTCACGATGCCTATATGTTAGACGATACTGTATTTATGAGCAGTATCCGTGACGAATTTTCTGCGCCGCGCGCGACTGTGAGATTGAGCACGAGCGGTGCTTGTCAATCCATCTTCCGCAACTGCGGAAACAAAATAACGTCCCGAATCGCTGGTGAATTCGTGAACAGCATCACCAGCCGATCAATGCCGATCCCCTCGCCCGCTGTCGGCGGCAAGCCGTACTCCAACGCCTTGATGTAGTCCGCGTCGTAGAACATGGCTTCTTCGTCGCCGGCGTCTTTGGCTTTGGTTTGCGCGTGGAATCTGGCGGCTTGATCTTCGGGGTCGTTGAGTTCGCTAAAGCCGTTGCAGATTTCGCGGCCGGTGATGAAGAGCTCGAAGCGGTCGGTCACGTCCGGGTTCGTGTCGTTGGCGCGCGCGAGGGGCGACACGTCGGTGGGGTGCGCCATGATGTAGGTGGGCTGAATCAATTTCTCTTCGGTGTTGGCTTCGAACAGTTTGAGTTGCAGCACGCCGAGGCCGTCGCTGGCGCGCACCTCCGTGCCCGAGCGCTTAACCGCGTTGCGCAGGAACTGCATGTCGTTCAACTCTGCTTCGGTGTAGTGCGGGTTGTACTTCATGATCGCTTGCGCCATCGTCAGGCGGTCGAACGGTTTGCCGAGGTCGATATCGAGTTCGCCAAACTTGATCGTGGTGCTGCCGAGCACGGCTTGGGCGCATTCGCGGAACAGCGTTTCGGTGAGATCCATCAGGTAGTTGTAGTCCTGATACGCCTCGTAAAACTCGAGCATGGTGAACTCGGGGTTGTGCCGCGTGCTGGTGCCTTCGTTCCGGTAATTGCGATTGATTTCGAACACTTTTTCGAAGCCACCAACGGTGAGGCGCTTCAGATAAAGCTCGGGCGCAATGCGCATGTACATCTGCTGATCAAGCGCGTTGTAATGCGTGATGAAGGGCTTGGCCGCAGCGCCGCCTGGAATCGTGTGCATCATCGGCGTCTCGACTTCAAGGTAGCCGCGCTGCACGTAAAAATTGCGGATGAAGGCGATCATCTTCGAGCGAATTTCGAAGGTGCGACGCGACTCCGGGTTCATGATGAGGTCAACGTAGCGCTGACGATATTTCATCTCGGTGTCGGTGAGGCCGTGGAATTTTTCCGGCAGCGGGCGCAACGATTTGGTGAGCAGTCGCAGCGTTTTGACCTTGATCGAAAGCTCGCCTTTTTGCGTCTTGAACATCGTGCCCGTCGCGCCGAGGATGTCGCCCATGTCCCAGTGTTTGAACGCTTCGTGCACGTCAGCGCCAACACCGGCATCGTTGATGTAGAGCTGGATGCGGCCCGACATGTCCTGCACCGTGGCGAACGATGCGCCACCCATCACGCGCTTCAACATCATGCGGCCAGCGATGGTGACGGTCACGTTCAGCGCGTCTAGTTCTTCTTTTGTTTTTTCGCCATAGGCTGCGGCGAGATCGGCGGCGAGATGTTCACGGCGGAAATCGTTCGGGAAGGCCTGACCCTTTTCGCGAAGCGCCGTTAACTTGGCGCGGCGCTCGGCGATGATGTGGTTTTCGTCGTGGGGCGGGGCGGGGGTGTTGTCATTTGTCATGGGTGACCGAAGTGATTCTTAAATTTTTAGCGCAATGGTTTGCGTGGAAATGCCGAGGGCAGTGGCTGCTGCGGCTTGCTGCGCGTCCGATGTAACGAAGTTAGTTCCTAGCAACGCGCGTGCGCGGCGAATGATTGCCAGATGAAGTGCGTCGAGCGCTTTCAGAGGCAGCGGAGCGACGGCGTCAATCAATCGACGGGCGCTAATATGGTCGTCGTTGTCGACCGGTAATACGTCGAAAACTCCGTCATCAACGTCGCCTTCAAAGCTGGCCCAGATGCGTTGAGACTCAGCGTCCGTCAGCGTGAGCGCTCGCGTTCGTCGCGCCAATGCGCAGCGAAACTCTACCAGCGACAGTGTGCTGATGTAGATCGACTCTGACGTGCGCTCTAACAGTTGGCGCACCTCGTCGCTACCCAACTCGCTGACGTACGCTTTGGTCAGCGAGCTCGTATCCAAATAAATCAAATGTCGCGCTCGCGATCTTCAGCGATGAGTACCTCGCTCGGCACATGCTGAAACGGAATGTCAGCCAGTTCAGGATGCGGTTTCCAGCGTTTACGCGGCTTCACCGGCTCAAGCGGCAGCACTCGTGCAAACGGCTTGCCGTGGTGCGTGAGAATGACTTCGCCCTCGGCTTCGAGCGTTTCTTTGAGGATTTCGTAGCGTTGGCGGATTTCGCGGATGCCCAGGGTTTGCATGCGGATCGATTCCCATTGTGACAAACTTTGAGAATTGTGCCACAACAGCCGCTTGAGTGTCACGCAATCCATCAGCATTTTCGTCTAGCCCAATCTGTACGAGGGCTTAGCGCCATAAATGGCAATAGTTGATATGTGGCGATTTGGCTATTTAGCTCCAGTTCATGAAGGCTTTCACGAAAAAGCTGATTAGCTCGTTGCTCGGTCTGAAGCCGAAATTTCAGGGCCAAACAAGGACACCCTGAATCCAGGCATCATGCTGCAAGCACGCGCGGCAGGGCCTTACCGTCGAGCCACGCGTTGAGCGCTTCAACCACGTCGCCGTAGAACTTGCGGAACACGGGCTCGCAGACGAAACCGATATGGGCGTGAGCACGATATTGGGCAACGCGATGAACGGATGCGTTTTGGGTAGAGGCTCTTCGCTGAAAACGTCTAGCGCGGCCATCGCGGGGCGGCCTGCTTCCAATGCAGCAACGAGTGCAGCCTCATCGGCGAGCCCAGCGCGTGAAGTGTTCACGAAAATCGCGTCGGATCGCATCGCACCGAACTGCGCGGCACCGAACAAGTGCTTCGTCGCCGGGCCGAGCACCAGATGTGCGGTGATGATGTGGGAGGTGGCGAGCAACTCATCGAACGTAACTGACGTTGCGCCTTTGGCCGCTGCCCTTTCGGGCGTCATGTTCGGCGACCAAGTCACGACTTCCATGCCGAACGCGCGCGCGACGTTGGCGACGCGCCCACCAATTTCGCCGAGGCCGACGACGCCGATGCGTTGACCGTGCAGCACAGGCAACATCGCGTCATGCGGTCGCCACACACCGCGCAGGAGCGCGTTGCAGTGGCTGACGAGGCGTTTTTGCGCCGCGAGGATCAGCGCCCACGTCATCTCGGTAGTCGCGTCCTTGTTTGGCCCCCAGCCGGTGTGCAATATCGGAATGCCGCGCACCGCGAGCGCCTTCGTATCAAGTGCACCGTTGCGGGTGCCAGTGAAATGCACGAGCTTCAGATTCGGCAATTGATCGATGAGATCGGCGAAGAGCGGCGTGCGGTCGCGCATGAGCACGATAGCGGTTGCGGGCTTGAGCGCATCGACGAGCACTTGTCCGCGTATCGCTGCGGTGTGCACGCGCACGTCGGCGCGCGAGTCGATGCCGGACCAGTCGGCGTAGTCGCGCGCGACGCGTTCAAAGTCGTCGAGTACCACGATGATGGGTTGTGTGTTCATGGGTCACTACATCAGCTATAAAAATGAAGTGTTTTGAAACGCAGCGCGCATTGTGGGAGCGGCTTTAGCCGCGATACGTTGAGTGGGCAACCATCGCGGCTAAAGCCGCTCCCACAAAAAAATACATGTCGTCATCAATCGGCTTTAATGCCGTAATCCTTAACGACTTTGCCCCAGATATCAATCTGCTTTTCGATGAACACGCGCGCTGTTTCCGGCGTGCCGCCAATGATGTTGATACCTTGTGTCTGAAGTTTTTGGGCGATCTCAGGGCTCTGAATCGCTTTGTTTATTTCAGCGTTCATGCGGGCAATGATTTCGGGCGGTGTCTTGGCGGGGGCGAGTACTGCCCACCAGGCGGGTGCATCAAATTGTCCGTAGCCGAGTTCCGCGAGCGTCGGCACGTTCGGCAGCTCAGGACTGCGCTTGGCGGTCGTCACTGCGAGCGCACGCATTCGCCCGCTATCGATGTGCGGCTTGACGACGAACACGGAACCCGCGACGAGTGGCACATGACCGCCGATCGCGTCCTGCATCATCGGGCCGCCACCTTTGTACGGCACATGCTGCCAGATAAGGTTGTTGCTCTTGCCGAGCAGGGTCATCGCCAGATGCGCGAGGCTGCCGTTGCCGATACTGCCGTAGCTCACGTTTTTGTTGGCTTTCAGCGCGGTGACGACGTCGCCGAACATTTTGTACTCCGAACTGGCGGGCGTGGCGATCACCATCGCGGCAGTGCCAATACACGTGATCGGGGGGAGATCTCTTTTTGTGTCGTAGGAGAGTCCGGGAATCAGCGCATGATTCACTGCATGCGTGTCAAAAACGACCGCGAAGGTGTAGCCGTCAGCCGGAGCCTAAGCGACAAATGCGGCCCCGATGGAGCCCGACGCACCGCCCTTGTTTTCAACGATGACGGTTTGCCCCAACTGGGCTTGCAAAGGCTGCGACAGGATGCGCGCAACCTGATCTACGGAGCCTCCCGGTGGAAACACGGCGACCAGCTTGATCGGCTGTTTGCCGGGCCAGGCTTGCGCTGAACAAAGCGCAGCGGACAGCGCCATTAGCGCAGCTAAAAACCTCGTGAACATGGTGGAACCCCTTCGTGCTACAACAGAGCGGCGAAGCGTAGCGATGCCCAGCCGCGCGACGTTACGATAGTTTTGCTTTGAGCAATCGTATGGCGCTATCGGGCGTTGTGAAAACCGGCAGGCCTGTTGCCGCCGCAACCGCATCGCGAGCACGCGCCATGCTGAACTGCGCCAAAGCGATCACGCCCGCGCCGTCGGCTTTCAAGCGTCGCGCGGCGTCGACGACAAGCTGATCGTGCAACGCCATGTCGCCTGCGTTGAGCGCGGTCATGGCCTCGGCAACGAGTGCACATTGGGGCTGCGCGTCAGACGGAAATTCCGGAGGCATCGAGACAAGGGTCGGCGCAAAGCTTGCGATCAGTCCGATCTGCTGCCGCGTTGCCACCGCTTCGGCAATCATCGCTTCGTTCGGTTTCAGCACGGGGATCGATGCGTTTTGCCCTGCGACTCGTTCGATGCATGAACCAAACGCGGAGCAGGTGAAGAGAATTGCTTGCGCCCCATTGGTGACGGCGTAATCGGCCAACGTTGTGAACCGTTGATGCATCGCCTCATCAAGCGTTCCACCGTTTGCGGCAAGATCAGCCGAGAGGCTGTCGTCGAGCAGATTTTGACGCGAGGCTTCTGGCCAAAGGCGTTCAAAGGCGCTGTTGATCGGCGCAATCGAATGTGTCAACGCGTGAATGAGAGTAATGCGAAAGTGCGGCGCTGACTGAACTTCTAAATCAGACTAGAACCGGGCGATCCGATTGCTCGTTCGGGCCCATGTCAGCGGGAAAGTGTTCGTTCAGTAATTCGCCGATGGCAACAATGCCTTCACCCAATCCCATTTCGAATTCTCCGCCGCTGAAACGCGCTTCGAGTGCGCGACAAATGCTGTCCCATTGGGCTTGCGTCACGAGTTTGTTGAAGCCCCGATCCGCCACGATTTCCACGCGGCGTTCAGCGAACAATAAATATAAAAGCACGCCATTGTTGTGCTCGGTGTCCCACACGCGCAACTGCGAGAACCACTCAATGGCGCGCTGACGTGGCTCCGTCTGCTTCACCTGCATCAGCGGCCAATGCGCCTCCACAATCATGCGAACTTGTCCGCTCGATCCCCGCTCAGCCAAGCCGATCGCGCGCTCCAGCCTATCCATCGCGGAGTCTGGCAATGCTTTCTTGACGGCGTTTCGCGTCGTGACCGCGTGTTGCAGGGTGCGATTCTTCATTCGCTGCTGCCGCCATCACCCCAGCCGCCGGACGCCCCGCCGCCACCGAAGCTGCCACCACCGCCCGAGAAGCCGCCGCCGCTACTTCCGCCGCCACCGCCGCCAAAGCCACCACCGAAACCGCCAGCTGTCCACCCGCCTCCGCCGCCGCGTCCGCCACGGAACGTGCCGCGTCCGCCAAGCGGTGAGCTGCCGAACGAGCCAAATATTCCCTTCAAAATAGACGCGCCAACAAAGCCAACGAACGCGGCAATCCCCGCCGCCGGCAATGCGCTGGTGAAGAAAAATGTGCCAATGCCGGCCACTGCACCGACCACTAGCGCGGGCAGGATGAACGACAGCACAGCGAGCACACCGAGCAGCACCGGCGCCATGCCAGCAAGTGATTCGAGCGTGCTCTCGGTGGCGTTGGCGTTGTGGCTTTGCTCCCACTGCCCTTTGTCGTTGACCGTCGTTGCTGCCGCCTTGTTTTCTTTCGAGACGGCGAGTTGAATTTTGTCGATGCCCGCTTCGATGCCCTGAGCGAACTGGCTCTTCTTGAAAAATGGCGTGATGGTGTCGCTGATGATGCGTTTGGCCTCAACGTCCGGCAGCGCGCCTTCCCAGCCGTAGCCAACTTCGATACGCAGCTTTTTCTCCTTCATCGCGATGACGAGGATGGCTCCGGTGTCCGTGCCTTTTTTGCCGATCTTCCACGCTTCGCCGACGCGGATGCCATATTGGTCGATGGTCTCGGGCTCGGCGGTTTTGACGATGAGTACGGCGAGCTGCCCGCCTGTCGCTTGTTCAAAAGAGGCTAGCCTGGCTTCAAGAGATTGCTTGCCATCTGCGCCGAGAACGCCTGCGGCGTCGGTGACGCGCGAAGTGAGCGGCGGGATGGGGGCGTCCTGGGCAAAGGTTAGGGCGCACGAAAGCGATGTGATCGCGGCAAGGACAAGCAACAGTGCTCGACGCATAGTCCGAATCATGGGTGTGGGAACGGCTTCAGCCGCGAATTGAGAGCTATTAGTCAATGCTTGTCGCGGTAAAGCCGCTCCCACAATTCAACACAGTCAGGTTAGGGCTTCGCTGGAACAGCAGGTTTATTGAAATCAACCTTCGGTGCAGATTTGATCTCGGCCTCGTTTTCAACCGTGAACTGCGGTTTTTCCTTGAAGCCAAACACCATCGCCATCAAATTCGTCGGGAAAGAAACGACGGTGTTGTTGTAGCCCTGAATTGCTTTGATGTAGCGATTGCGCGCTACGGTGATGCGGTTTTCGGTGCCTTCAAGCTGCGCCGTCAGGTCGCGGAAGAGGGCGTCGCTCTTGAGGTTTGGATAATTTTCCGAAACGGCAAGCAAGCGGCTCAACGCGCCTTGCAATTGATTTTGCGCAGCGATGAATTTCTGGAACGCCTCGGGATTGTTGATCAGCTCAGGCGTGGCTTGAATGCCCGTGGCGCGGGCGCGTGCCTCAACGACCTTGGTCAGCGTGTCCTGCTCTTGCGAGGCGTAACCTTTGACGGTGTTCACCAGATTGGGGATCAGGTCGGAGCGGCGTTGATACTGGTTCAGCACTTCTGACCACGCGGCTTTGATCGACTGATCGCCCTGCGCCATATCGTTGTAGCCGCAGCCGGAGAGGCCGAGCGTTGCGGCCAGCGCCGCAACGGCTAGAAAAATTCGTTTCATTAGTTTCATTGAATGGGGTCCTCCGCTGGCGCTCACAGCAGGTGGGGGAGAGCGCAATTTGTGAAAGTGATCGCAATATGTTCGCAGTGGAGCGGTTTTTCAAGGGCTGCGAGTTTCCGCGATTATGCGACCAGTCGCTAAAGTTACGCCACCAGCGCTTTGGCCTTCACCAAGTCATCCCACGCTTTGGCCTTTTCGAGCGGGCTGCGCAGCAGGTATGACGGGTGAAAGGTGACAACGATGGGTACGCCGTCGCGTTGACTGTCGGCTTCAGGAAGGGCGCGCATGGCTCCTACCGTATCGTCACAATTCAGCAATGTCTGAGCGGCGAATTTACCTGTGGCCAGCAGAAGTTTGGGCTGTGCGAGCGAGATCTGGCGACTGAGATACGGCGCGCAGGCGGCGATTTCATCCGGTTCCGGATTGCGGTTGCCCGGCGGGCGGCATTTGATGACGTTTGCGATGTAGACGCCGTCGCCGCGCTTCTTGCCAACGGCAGCGAGCAGCGCATCGAGCAATTGGCCCGCCTTGCCGACGAACGGTTCGCCCTGTTTGTCCTCGTTTTCGCCGGGCGCTTCGCCGATGACCATCCACGAAGGTGAGCGATCTCCGACGCCGGGAACGGTGTTTGTGCGGGTCTTGCAGAGTTTGCAGGCGGTACAGGTGGCGATGCTGGCGATGAGCTCGTCCCATGATAAATTTGCGATAGCGGCTTCGCGGTCTGCGGCGGATTGCTGCGGTTCGAGGGAGGGCTCTGGATCGGCAACAACCGCCGGAGCGGGTAATTCAGACGACGGCGCTTCGACAGCGCGCGCACGGTTCACCCAGATCGGCGTCAACCCCATCTCCCGCAGGATGACTTCACGGCTGGTCAAAGCGACACTTTCATCAACACAGCATCTTCGCGTTCGCTTTCATGTGCGCCATTCGGGTAGTACTTGGGCCGCACCCCTGACTGTACGAAACCGCGTGAGCCATAAAACGCTTGCGCTGAATGGTTTGATTGGCGAACTTCCAGATGCACAGTTCGCGCGCCGCTCGCCTGTAATCGTTCGGCGAGTTCGAACCAGAGCAAGAGCGCCACACCTTGCCGCCGCATCTCGGGCGTCACTGCGATCAATAACAGCTCGGCTTCATCAACCAGTAGTCGTGCAACGGCAAAGCCGCTCACAGCCCCGTGCTCGCACGCAACGAGGCAGAGATAACCTGACGCCAGCGCGTCGTGAAAATTGCGAGCTGTCCACGGATGCGAGTTCGACAGGCGCTCGATTTCGACAACCGAAGCAACGTCGGCTGCAGTTAGCAATTGAATGGTCGCGGTTGAAAAGCTCAAGCTGCTCATGCCACCGCCTCGCGCGCCTGTTTGCGCTCGACCTCGGTGAGAGCGATGTTGTTGCGAACGTAGATGGGCTCAGCGTGGATCGGATCGGTAGTTTCACCGCGCGCCAGTTTGCGCGCGGCGACCCGAGCTACGCCGTGCGCCCAGCGGGTTTCGGCGTGGGCAGTGGCTGCCAGCGCGACAACGGGTGACGCGGGCAACAGGTGCGCGCCAGAACCGATCAACTCGGCGCCCGCTGCGACGACTACAGCGTCGGGTGCAGAGACTGTCGTTGCCGTGAGCCGCTGCAAATCGCCATCCGCCTGTCGCGCAAACGAAGCGCTGAAAACCTCGCGCATGCGCGCATCGAGCACGACGCAAACGCTTGCAGCCATTGACGATTCCGCGAGCGCCTCAATCAAATCAACGCTCACGAGTGGGCGCCGCCATGCATAAGCCAGCGATTGCGCTGTAGCGCAGGCTGTGCGCACGCCCGTAAAGCTGCCGGGCCCGGCACCGAATGCAATGGCGTCTATGGCCGTATGGGTGAGCCCCGCGTCGGCCATGACGCGTTCAATAGCAGGCAATACCCAGGCCGAGAGCTTTTGATCGTCGCGCACAGACTCTGCCGCAAGCAACTCTTCACATCGCTCGCCGCGCAGAATGGCGACGGCACCAATGTGCGCGGAGGTTTCGATGGCGAGGATGCAAGGCATAGCCACCGATTTTAGGCGGCGAGGCGAACTGGGACGCGCCGCCTAGAATTGCGCCTTCGCTGAAACCTGCTAACGCCACACGCCGCCATGTCCATCACGCTCACCATTGAATCCATTGACCATGAAGGCCAGGGCATTGCCCGCAACGACGGCAAAGCGGTGTTTGTTGAGGGCGCGCTCGCGGGTGAAATTGTTGAAGCGCGAATCACGCGCAGCAAACCAACGTTCGAAAAAGCCGTGGTCGAACGCATCATCAAGGCGAGCGCGATGCGGGTGACGCCGCAGTGCCCACACTTCGGCGTCTGCGGCGGATGCAGCATGCAGCACCTCGATGCACGGGCCCAGCTCGCTGCCAAGCAGCGCGTGCTGGAAGACAACCTGAAGCACATCGGCAACGTGAAACCGGAGCAGGTGTATTCGCCGATTGACGGGCCACATTGGGGCTATCGCCAGCGCGCGCGGATCTCGGTGCGCTATGTCGCCAAGAAGGAAACCGTGCTGGTCGGTTTTCACGAGAAGAAATCAAGCTTCGTTGCTGACATGCGCGAATGCCATGTCTTGCCGCCGCATGTGTCGGGGTTGCTGATGCCGCTTCGGGGTTTGATTGGCAGCATGAGCATTCGTGACCGTTTGCCGCAGATTGAATATGCCGAGGGCGACGGGCTGCCGATGCTCGTGCTGCGGCATATGGAACCGCTATCAGAGGGCGATTTAGCACAGTTGCGTGCGTTTGCCGCAGCGCATCATGTGCAGTGGTACTTGCAACCGAAAGGCCCAGACACCGCGCATCCGCTGCCCGGAGAGTTGCATACGCTGGGCTACACGTTAGACGAATTTGGCCTGCGTTTCAGCTTTCAGCCGACCGAATTTACTCAGGTGAATCCGCACATTAACGCCATGCTGGTGCGTCGCGCTGTGCGGTTACTCGACCTTCAGCCGACGGACCATGTGGCCGATTTGTTCTGTGGACTGGGCAATTTCACGTTGCCGATCGCGCAGCGTGCGGCGTCTACTTTTGGCATTGAAGGCTCGGCGGGTCTCATCGGTCGAGCGCGCGAGAACGCTGCGTTAAACGGGCTGACCGACAAAACGGACTTCGCCGTCGCGAATCTGTTTGAGATCGCTGATGACTGGTTTGACACGGTTTCGACGCTGGCGCGACCGATTAACAAGCTGTTGATTGACCCACCGCGCGACGGTGCCGTGCAGGTTGTCAAGGCGCTGCCAGAAGCCGCCAGCGGACGTCTGGAAAGGCTGGTTTACGTGAGTTGCAGCCCGTCAACGCTGGCGCGGGACGCTGGAATTCTCATTCATGAAAAGGGCTATCGGCTCATGGGTGCGGGTGTGGCGAACATGTTTCCGCATACAGCACATGTCGAATCTATCGCACTTTTCACAGCGTAAACTCCCAGCTAAGCCATTAATTTAAAAGCGTTTATGAACTCGCAGGCAAAAAAAAGCCGGGGTTTTGCCCCGGCCTCAAATTGCTGTTGATTCTAACTAAGTCACCCCAGAGACTATACCGAGCGAGGGTCTCTCGCACGTCATAACCAATGATTTGACCAAACGATTATAGCCATAGGAAATTGAGCAAAAAAAGCTCCTGCGTAGGCAAAACAGCCGAGTTACGTCTCTGTTGCAACAGCGTCACAAAGCCGTCGCTGAATTGCGACAGGGAGAAGCGACTTTTAATAACTTTTTTGCTCCAAGGCCAATTTTCTGGGGCCCAGCTCGTATTTGCCCGTTTGTCGACTTGTCCCCATTTGTGCTGCCAGACCTCGTAAATTGGTCGTTTCGTAGAAAAGCTATTGTGAAAGAGGTAATTGCAGGCGCTGATTGCACGAATTTTGCTGTGATGCAGCATGAGTGCGTTTGTACAGCTTGGTCGTCCCGATTGAGTGCAAAAAATGGATCGTCGCATTGCGAGTTCTGCTTCTTCACGAGACTCAGAATGATTTGCCCGCCGTTGAATCGGTACTGGCGGCGCACGGTTACAGGGTGCGTGGCGTTGCGGTCAACGAACTGACCTTGCAGGATGAAATTGAGCGCTGGAACCCGCAACTGATCCTGATGGCTTCAGACGACGCCGCTCGTGATGTGATGGAGCAGGTGTGCGTTGTGTCGCAATTCCGGGAGCGCCCGATTATCGTCTTCACCGAGAATGATGACCCAATTGCCATGTGGCGAGCCATGCAGGCGCGCATGTCCGCCTGTGCCGTCGCAGGACTGAATGGCAAGCGGCTGCGCTCGGTGATCGACGTCACGTTGGAGCGCATCAAACTCGATCAGCACGAGTCGGCGCAGCTTTCTGAAGCGCGCAGGCTGCCCAGCAAAAAAGTACGAATGAGCGCGCTATCCCGCAGGCCAAATCGCTGCTGCGCCGCCGTGGTGCGGACGAGCCCAATGCGTACGCACTGCTGCGCTCACAGGCAATGCAGGCGCGTTGTTCGATTGCCGAGGCCGCCGAGCGCGTTCTAGCGAACAGTGGTGCGTAATCCGCACGTTGCAGTATGGCGGTGCACAGACTTGGCGCGCTCCGACTGAAATATCGCGGCGTTTGCACTGAAGTTGTGGTGGCACGACTTGCGCTATGCGTGGACGTGGCGGTCAATGATGATCGCAACAGTCTCTCCAGTCGGAACAACTAGCTTTACTACTTTGAACATTGGGGCTCGTGATCGCAAGGTCACGAGCCCCTTTTTCTTTTTTGCGGAGTTCTTTTTATGAGTCTTGTGCCCGAGTCATCAGTTCTTGCAGACACAGCCCCGTTACACCTTCGCGCAGACCTTCCCAACTGGCACCCACGCGACGTGGCTGTATTACTGGCTCGCCGCGAATGGTGTTCATCCAATGACTGACGCCAAAGTCATCACTGTGCCGCCACCACAAATGGTTGCCAACATGCGGGTCGGCAAGATGGACGGCTTCGCCGTGGGTGAGCCGTGGAACGCTCGCGGGATTTTCGACAATATCGGATTCACCGTTGCCACGTCGCAGGATATCTGGACGGATCACCCCGAAAAAGTGCTTGGTACGACCGACGAATTCATCAAGAAGTACCCGAACGCAGCGCGCGATGGGCTCTGCGATTCTTGAAGCCTCGGTGTGCCGTAACTCCAATCAATGCTGTTCCCGGCACGCTGTCAACAACGGGCGCAGGGGAAAGTGCGGCCGGAAATCAGGAAATGCTTCCAGTCAACACGATTTGCATAGCCGACGGTCTTGCGGCCGCATAAGCGAAGGGTTTATGCAGCTTTTCGCTGAAACGAAGGCTACATGGGGGATGAATGACGTTTTTGCACGAAGTCGACCAATTCGTGTGGTACAGCCAATTGGAATCACAAATGCAAACAAACCGCTAAATTCCGAGCTATAATTTAAGGCTAACTTTAATTTTTGACTGCGTATACCGTCATGGTCGTTATTCGTCTTTCTCGTGGAGGTTCCAAGGGTTCCCCATTCTTCAACATCGTTGTTGCTGATTCGCGCAATCGTCGCGATGGTCGCTACATTGAGCGTCTGGGTTTCTACAACCCGGTCGGTAAAGAAGGCGCTGAGAATGTGCGCATCGCTCAAGAGCGCCTGACGCACTGGACCAGCAAGGGCGCGCAAATGTCGGACACGGTTTCGCGTCTGGCGAAAGGTGCAGCAAAGGGCGCTGCTAAAGCAGCCGCACCTGCCGCTGTCGCTGCTTAAGTTTGCTGTTTTGCGGCGCGGCGATCTCTGTGATCGCTGGCCGTGATGCTCGGTAGCGTGATGAAGCCCGAAAATAGCGCGGTTGAGCCTGTCGCAGACAGTGCTCCCGCAGCGGTTGCCGCTCAAGCGGCGGGTTCATCCAGCACCGCGACCAATCTGATTGCTCTCGCCAAAGTCGGTCGTCCGTACGGATTGACCGGAGCTCTACATTGGTATCCGTACTCGAAAGAAGCGCAGACCTTGCTCAAGGCGCGCGAAGTGATGATTGGCACGACGATGTATGCCGTGACCCGCTCGCGTCGTCATGGCGAAAGTATCGTCGCTGAAATTGTTGGTGTCACTTCGCCAGAAGCTGCCGCACGGCTCACTAACAAAGAAATTTTTGTCGACAAAGCGTACTTTGCGCCGCTGCCTGAAGGTGAGTATTACTGGATCGATTTGATCGGTCTCACCTGCACCAATGGCGAGCACGTATTTGGCGAAATCGCAGAGATTTTTGAGTCGGGCGCACATCCGATTTTGCGGGTCAAACGACCCGCGACCGATCCTACGCCTGGTGATGAACTAGTCCCCTTCGTCGACGCCATTGTGCGCTCGGTGGATATCGCCGCCCGCCGAGTTGATGTGGACTGGGAAGGCCTGGAGTAGCCATGCTGTCGATCTCATTGATCGCCGCATTTCCTGAACTTGTTGAACACGCCCTTGATTTCGGCGTGACGGGCCGTGCGCGCCAGCAGGGTTTGTGGCGTTGGCAGGGCTTCGCGCTGCATGATTTCGCGACAGATGCGCGCAAATCGATCGATGCCCGGCCGGCCGCCGGTGGTCCCGGTATGGTGCTGACGCCAGCGCCTCTGGATGCAGCATTGGCCGCAGCACGCGCATGGCATGGCGAAAAATCATTCGTGGTTTTTATGAGCCCCGACGGCGCACCGCTGGAGCAGAGTCGCGTCCGCGAATTTGCGCAAAACAATCACATCACTTTCGTTGCGGGTCGTTACGAAGGCATCGATCAGCGCTGGGTTGACGCTAACGTCGACGCCATTGTGTCGGTTGGCGATTACGTGCTCTCCGGAGGCGAATTGGCCGCAGCAGTGGTCATTGACAGTTGTGTGCGTCTGCTGCCCGGAGCATTGGGCGACGCCGAATCAGCGACGTTTGAATCGTTCGTCGACGGCAAACTGGACTGGCCGCAGTATGCGCTCACTGCGTCCGAGGCCCGGAAAATTCCAGCGGAGCTCGCAAACGGCGACCACGCCACCGTTAGCCGTTGGCGCATCAAGCAAGCGCTCGTCCGCACCTGGATGCGCCGCCCCGATTTGCTGGCGCGAGCCAGGCTCTCGCCGGAAGAGATCGCCATGCTCGACGAGTTCACCGAAATCGGGTTAAAATCAAAGACTTACTGAAATTTCCTGCTTGTTTCAACGCTTGCCTCCGGGTGGTACTGAGACATACGGAACCTGATGTGTGTTGAACGCAGGGCTAAGTTCCCCCGCGTAGATCAAAGCGACAAGCCTTGACCGCACACCGCTCAGACTCTGAAAACACCAAAATAATCGAAGCAAAGTTAGGTAACTGAAATGTCAAAATTTTTGATCGCCCAGATCGAGGCTGAAGAAATCGCCCGTCTGAACAAGACCGTCCCAGCGTTCGCGCCAGGTGACACGGTTATTGTTAGCGTCAACGTTGTTGAAGGCGAGCGCAAACGGGTTCAGGCTTTCGAAGGCACCGTCATCGCCAAGCGCAATAAGGGCCTCAACAGCTCGTTCATCGTGCGCAAAATCTCCAATGGCGAAGGCGTCGAGCGTACGTTCCAGACGTACTCTACTCTGATCGCAACTATTGAAGTCAAGCGCCGTGGTGACGTTCGCCGTGCCAAGCTGTATTACCTCCGTGATCGTTCAGGCAAGTCCGCGCGTATCAAAGAAAAGCTGTCTTTCAACAAGACACGCAAGGCATAAGATTCGGCACGCTGTCCAAAAGCAGCGCGAATCCGCCAACAAAACGGCCCGTCAGGGCCGTTTTTCATTTCCCCTACCTAAACCCCGAACAGTGGGGTGGCCTTCCCCACTTTTTCCGAGTCGGGCTATCATCGTGTCACCCCAGTTGTCCAATTAATTGAGTGCATGCGCAATAGTCTTTACGACGCGCTCGAAGTATCGCCGTCAGCATCAACACAGACGATTCAGACCGCGCTGCGTGGTGTCGTGCGCCGTTTCTGGTCGGTGCCGCGTGACGCGTCGGGCGATTCCGAGGAAGCTGTGCGTTTCGCGGCACTCGCGGGGGCGATTCTGGTGGACAGGATTCGTCGAAAAGATTACGACGCTGCGCTTAATCCTGGCGTAGGCGCAGGCCCGTGGCGATTGCCGATCGGTGGTTCGGCCGCACGGGATGCAGCGGTCGAAGCTGGCAGCACTCAATCACGTATCCTGGCGGAGAGCGGCAGCGAGGTGTCGCAGGTATCGGTCGAGGCATCGACGCCGAAATCCCTTCCGGGCGTAGATGCGCTCGCTGATCCATTGGCCGACGGTACCGCCTGGGCCTCGCCGATGGTTTGGCTCGGGCTGGCGGTCGCATTGATGCTTGTTGTTTTGGGCTGTGCGTGGTTCGTGCCAGTCTGGTTTGACGGGCCAGTGTCCTACGGTTTTGTCAGCGCGTTGGTCGCTATCGCGGCTCTGATGATGGGCGCGTTTGCGTTGAGTCGCCCGAAAGAGGCGATGGGGCCAGCCGCCGGTTTGTCGCGGCTCGGTATCATCAAATGGCGGCGCGAAGGCTCGATCTTCATCGGCGCGCCGCCACCGCAGCACGACACCGCCTGGATATTCAAACTTCGGCTCATGGAATTGACTCGCAGTGCTGCTGGCTTTGTGACCGCGACCAACGTACAGCGCCGACTGTTTGCGCGGCTTACCGACTATGCGCTCGTCGGGATGGTTCTGTACGCCGTGCTGGCGTTGGGCGACAGCGTAATTAACGGGGGCGAGGTCTGGTTCATCCTGATCCGGTCGCCTTTCGTGCTCCCTGTGCTGGTAGTGCTTGCCACGATTCCGCTGGAGGCGTTTGCGCTTAGAACCTTTCGCACCACACCGGGTAAGTGGTTGATGGGCCTCGTCGTGGTGTCGGGAGTGACGTGCCCCGCTGACCACCGCAAACCCAGCAGCGCGCAGCTCGCCTGGGCGCGAGCGACACGCTCCGCCTGGGCCGGGGCTGCCATGGGCATTTGGCCGGTGGCTTTGTTCCGGCTGGCGAGCAATTGGCGCGACGTCAGAGATCGCGAAGCAAATTGGGACGCGTGTGGCGACTCGGTCGTGATGGCGCGCCCGATGACGCTGGCCACCGTGGCCACCGGGCTCGCTGTGGTGCTGGCGGTAGTGCTCATTCTGGCGTCGGGGTGGCGTCGTGACTACGCCGCGGCCTGGCCCTACCTGGTAACGTGGGCGGCGACTTCGGAATCATCGCTTTCGCGCCTGGTGCTGCCGAAGGCGTCTGAGCCCGTATCCTTAGTAACAGTGCCCACAGTCAGTCCGGCTGAAGCAGCGCCATCAGCGCCAGTCGCTTCAGACCTTACGCCCGTGCCTGCGCCACCACCCGCGCCGCCGCCGGTTCGGAAGGCCGCTCCACCCGTTTTCAAACCCGCCGCCCCCCCTCCTGTTTCAGCAAACGACGCACAAGTTGATCAACAGGTGAGCGCGGCGCAGGCGCGACGCGCGCGCATCGACGGCTACGCCAGACAGGTGGCAAACGCACGTCGCTCCGGTGGCACCGTCAACTACGCAGGCTTGCAAGGCAGTTGTCAGCGCTGGACGGTGGATCAGCCGGGAAGTGCCGAAGCATGGCGCTGTCTGGGGCTGGCGCAGTTTCAAAATGGCGCTGGCCGCGACGCGCTGCCCGCACTTCGTCAATCGCTCAAACTGGGCTCGAAAGATCCGCAGGTTGAGGATGCGATTTTGCGCGTGCTACGACCTTAAGGGCACGTCTGGAAATTCGTTTGTGGGGCGAATTGTGTCGTCGCGCGGTGCTCGCAATCCTCATGTACCAGGGCGTACATTCCGGTTGCTGCGCTCCGGGCTTCTAACACTGCATCCCCAAAAACGAATTTCCAGACGTGCCCTTAAGTTCACGCTGAGGAGCACCGATTTTGCGCCGACTCAATGCGCGAAACAGCCGCGATTTACTTGCGCCGCAGCAGAAAGGTAAATTCGCCGTTCGCAGCGGACTGATCGATCAACGAATTGCCGGTTTGCCGTGAGAACGCCTGAAAGTCGCGTTGCGAGGCTGGGTCGGTCGCCACCACTTTCAGCACTTGCCCGCTCTTCATGTCGTTGAGCGCTTTCTTTGTACGCAAAATCGGCAGTGGGCAGTTGAGACCACGCGCGTCGACTTCACGGTCGGCACCAGAGGGCGTCAGGGCGATATCCGTCATAATCTTTCGTCGACCGTGAGGCCGCTTGTTACATGGCTTGAAGCCGATCGTCTGATTTTAATCGAGATACTCGAATAGGCGAACTACGCGCACAACGCCGCTGGTCGTGCTTGCGAGCTGGGTAGCGGCTTCTGCCTCGCTTCGTTTGACGATACCGATCAGGAACACCACGCCCGCCTCGGTGATTACCTTGACATGGTTTGCCTGAAAACGGTTGGCCTCCAGAAAGCGCGTTTTCACGACCGTCGTCAGCCGCGTATCGTTGCTCACCGACATCACGCCCGCTTGAGGGCCAACGACCAACTCATTGAAGATGCGTGTGATCCCTTTAACGGTGGAGATTTCTTCTTCGACGCCACGTTTGATCGTGTCGGTCGCGGCCTCGCCGGTGACCAACACCTGACGGTTGTAGCTCGTGATGTTCACATGAACCTGACCGCCAAATCGTGACTTGACCCGCAGGAGGGCCGAATTCTCGATGCTTTGATCGTCGACAAATGTGCCGGGAGAACGCCGGTCTTCCGCAATGGCTACGGTCGCTGCTACGCCACCGATCACCAACGGAACGCACGCAGAGGTGAGGATTGTCACGGTCAGCGCAGCCAGTGTGATGCCCAGCATTTTGACGGCGGTTGTTTTTTTGTTGCGTTGGATCATAGTTCTCTCCTGAAAGATTGAATTATCGTCGTGCAATGCGTCCGACGTGCTGCAACTGCCCGCGGTTCCATCGCGAACCCTCAGCCGGTCACGCTCCAAAAATATTCTTCTCCCAAACCGGTGCGCCTTTTCCGTCGAACAACACGGCGTCCACCCGGCATGAGGGCGTATTCGGCAAGGTCGTGAGATAAAGCCCAATCGCGCGCCGCAGCTTCGCCTGCTTTTGCGCGCCGATGCTGGCAATCGCGCCGCCAAATCTCTCGCTTCCGCGCTTGCGCACCTCAACAAAAACGAGCGTCGCGCCTTCCCTCATTATGAGGTCAATTTCACCGAGCCGACAGCGCCAATTGCGCGCTACGAGCATCAGGCCAGCAGCTTTCAGGATCGCTTCCGCCTCGCGCTCATGGTGTTCGCCATCACTCGCTGTCACGGGCCAACTTTTACCAGTGTCCGCTCGCGAAATTCACCGATGATCGGCTGGCGTCGATATTGCGCATCTTTCAGCGTTAGCTGCCCAATGGCGCCGTCAAACGAGACGGGTAGCGGGTCACGTCCCGCCGCGATCACGAGGCGCGCTGCATCCAGCCCAAGCGCATATAACCGCCCGAGGGTTGGCGACAGCGGCGCGCTGGGGGCATATGGCGCAAATTCTGCGCGCCCAGCATCCACGATCCACGGCGCGTCGGCAATCCGAATCCCGCTCCAGTCCACGGTGCGCTCCAGGGCCGTCTCGAAACTCGCGCTGGTGACATAAACCGCCATGCTGCGCAAATAGGGCCGCAGCTCGGTCAGCACCGCACCACCGCCCGCAAACAATACGCAATCAACATTGTCGTTGCGCCACTTTTCCGCTGCGCGCCGCCAGCCGTCGCGGTTCGGCAGGGTCATCGTCGGCAACGGCGTGACCGAGCGTTCACGCCAATACGTTGCGATCGCCACGCTAACACGCGACGACATGGTTCCTGCCGACTCCGCCAGAACCGGCTTGCGACAGGCGTCGTCCGAGGCCTGCTGCGCAATCGCCTCGGCTTCGCTTTCAAGATCAGGCGCGAGGACAGCCATTGGTTGCGGGGGCACGGTGCCGAGGGGCGACAGCATCAATGTAGGCTTCGGCAATGGCAATTTGGCGAGCGCCAATGTCGTGACGTCAGAGCGCCCGAGCGGCCCGATCACCCAGTCGGTGTCGGGAGTGACGCAGCGCACGTAGGCCTGCACGACGCCGTCGACGCCGTACGCGCATTCAACGACAGTGATCTCAGCTTTCTTCGTTACGAATACCGCACCAATTCCATCTCGCACCACGCTCGCAGCGCGGCGCAATGACGCGCTATCGAGCGGTAACAGCACGACGACGCGCAGCGTTTGCGGCCTGGCATCCGGCGCTTGCGCTAAAGTGCGAGGCAAATCCGCTGCAGTGACGCCGGGCGCAAGTGTTTGCGCGCCGACGGGCATTGTCGAAATAAACATCCCAAGCAATGCCGAGGTCAGACAGGCTTTTGAGCATGCTTTGGATTGCAAACCTACACTCATAAACGCGATGTCCGAACCGTCAGAATTTGAAATTGCATTGTATGTAGTGGCCACGCCTTTGGGCAACATGGGCGACATCACCAAACGTGCTGTTTCGGTGTTCGCGCAGGTGCCCGTGATCGCCTGCGAAGACACGCGTGTCACGCGCGATCTGCTGCGTTTGCTGGGCATTCCTGCCCCTGTTTTGTTCTCCGTGCGCGAGCATAACGAGCGCGAAGCGGCGGATTCTGTGATTGCGCGGCTCGCGGCGGGCGAGGCTGTCGCGTACGCCAGCGACGCTGGAACCCCCGCCATCAGCGACCCTGGCGCGCGTCTGGTGGCGGCGGTTCGTGAGGCGGGATTTCCGATAATTCCGATTCCTGGTGTCAGCGCAGTCACGGCGGCATTGTCGGTTGCCGGGCTTGAGTCTACGGCCTTTACATTCGTTGGCTTCGCGCCCGTTACGCCCACGTCGCTGGCGCAATTTGTCGAGCGCATCGCTGCACGCGTCGAAACCACGGTATTTTTCGAGTCTCCGCATCGCGCCGATAAAACGCTGCAGGCGCTCGCCTCGGGCTTGCCGCCGGATTGTCGTGTCGTGATTGCGCGTGAATTGACCAAGAAGTTCGAGACCATTGTCGCGTTGCCTGCCGGTGAAATCGATGCCTGGCGCGTTGCCAATGCGGAACGTTTACGCGGCGAGTTTGTCATTGTGGTGGCAGGGGCGGCGAGTGCACCCACCCAGACGTTTGTGGACGCGCAAAAACTGCTGAAAACTTTGCTCGAAGAGTTGCCGCCCGCCAAGGCCGCAAAACTCGTCGCAAAAATCACCGGGGAATCGCGTGAAGCACTCTACGCACTGGCCGAAAAATTGAAGTCGGAGCGCTAACAGCTTTTTCCTGAAACAACGTCCACACTGGGGATAGGTGATACTTTATCCAAAAGTCGATTAATATAAAAAAGCTTAGCTTGCCCTCATCCAACGGTCGATTCAAAGAAAAGCTATTGAAAAAAATGACCGCCCCGATACAATTCTTTCCATGATATTGGACTCTGATTCTTCTCTTGCCGCTGTTGCGCCAGCAGCCACTTGCGAAACGCTCGTTGAACTGAAGAACGTCAGCTTCGGCTATACCAAGGCGCGGCAAATTTTGTCGGGTATCGATCTCGTCGTGCCGCGCGGAAAACTGGTCGCCGTCATGGGGGGGTCAGGCTGCGGTAAAACCACCATTTTGCGGCTCTTGTGCGCTCAAATTCGCGCTACCAGCGGCGAAGTGCTGGTCAACGGGCAATCGGTCGCGGCGATGGATCACGACCAGATGTATGCGCACCGTCGCAAGCTCGGCATGCTGTTCCAGTTCGGCGCGCTCTTCACTGATCAGACCGTGTTTGAAAACATTGCGTTTCCGATGCGTGAACACACTGAATTGCCCGAAGAAATCATCCACGATCTTGTGCTCATGAAATTGAACGCGGTGGGTTTGCGGGGGGCGGCGAAACTGAAGCCCAGCGAGCTTTCCGGTGGCATGGCGCGTCGCGTCGCGCTTGCGCGCACCATCGCTCTTGATCCGCAAATCGCGCTCTACGACGAACCGTTCGCGGGTCTTGATCCGATCTCGCTGTCGGTCGTCGGGCAGCTTATTCGTCGCCTGAATGACGCGCTAGGAATGACCTCCATTCTGGTCACTCACGACATCGTGGAATCGCTGAAAATCGTCGACTACATTTATTTCATCGCCGAGGGCAAGGTGGTCGCGCACGGCGACGTGGAGAGCATTAAAGCCAGCAGCGATCCCTTCGTGCGCCAGTTTGTCGATGGTCAGCCCGATGGCCCGGTGCATTTTCACTATCCGGCCAAAGCACTCGCCGAGGATTTCGCGTGAATAGCGTCACGCGAATTCTTACTAATCTGGGCGCATCAGTCACCGGTGGCATCGCGCGTCTCGGGTTCGCCGCACGTTTTCTTATCGCCGTCCTTCGCCTGAGCGGCACCACCTTTGCACGACCGCAGCTGCTGTTGCGCGAGATTTATCAGGCTGGCGTGCTCTCCCTCATCATCATCTTAATGAGCGGACTCTTCATCGGCATGGTGCTCGCTCTGCAAGGCTACGAAACGCTGGTGCGTTATGGGGCAACAGAATCGATGGGTATGCTGGTTGCGCTCGCGCTGGTGCGCGAATTGGGGCCGGTTGTATCCGCTCTGTTGTTCGCCAGCCGTGCGGGCTCCGCGATCACAGCAGAAATCGGGTTGATGAAGACCACCGAGCAATTGGCTGCGATGGAGGTCATGGCTGTGGATCCCATCGCGCGCGTTGTTGCACCCCGGTTTTGGGGCGGAATCATTTCGCTGCCGCTGTTGGCGGCATTGTTTTCTATGCTCGGCATTTACGGCGGCTACTTGGTCGCCGTTCGCTTGATTGGCGTAGACAGCGGCGCGTATTGGGGACAAATGTCGGCGGCGGTTGACTGGCGATACGATGTCTTGAATGGCGTGATTAAAAGCGTGGTGTTTGCGGTGGCGATCAGCCTGATTGCCGTGTTTGAAGGCTATGATGCGACGCCGACGGCCGAAGGCGTGTCTGCGGCGACCACGCGTACCGTGGTGACCTCAGCGCTGGCTATTTTGGCGCTGGATTTTGTGCTGACAGTGCTGATGTTCCGTGGCGGAGGTGGATAGTGGGTATCTCTATAAATCCATTTCTCGGGCGCTGTGCGTTGTTGCGCGGTGCTCGCAATCCTCAGGTACAACAACGTACATTCCGGTTGCTGCGCGTCGCCCGCCTAGCACTGCATCCCGATAAAGTGAATTTTTAGAGACACCCAAGATGAACAGAAAAGTTATTGATTTATGGGTTGGCATCTTCGTGGCCATGGGGCTGGTTGCGCTCGCGTTTCTCGCGCTTAAGGTCGGCAATTTGCTCACCTTCAACGAGGATCGCAAAGGCTATGAACTCGAAGCCCGATTCGACAATATCGGCGCGCTGAAACCGCGTGCGCAGGTCAAGACTGCGGGTGTCGTGGTCGGTCGCGTTGAGTCTGTTCGGCTCGACAAGAATACCTACGAAGCCATCGTTCGACTGCATTTGTCCCCTGAATATCAATTCAGCCGAGACACCATCGCCACAGTCAACACGTCAGGCTTGCTGGGTGACCAGTTCATTGGCCTGGAAGCGGGCGGCGATGCCGTAATGCTGAAAGACGAAGACCGCATCAAGAAGACTCAATCGGCGGTGCAGATCGAAAAACTGATTTCCCAGTTTATGTTCAACAAGGCGCAGGAAGCACCAGCCGCTGCCACGCCTGCAGCCACTGTCACAACCACACCCGCAACCGCCCCAGTCCCCGGAGCCAAACCATGAGTCGTAGTTTCATTGCGTCTACCGTGATAGCCAGTCTGGGCGCGCTAGCGCTCCCGGGCTGCGCTTCTTTCCGTGCGGCGGCTCCCGGCGATCCGCTTGAGCCGGTCAATCGCGGAATCTATTCGTTTAACAGGACGTTTGATCACTATCTATTGAAACCCATCGCCAAGGGCTACAACGCTGCCGTTCCCAATCTGGTGAAAACGGGGGTCAGCAATGTGTTTCAGAACGCATCCGATGCGCAATCGATCGTCAGCGACTTGCTGCAACTCAAAGGCGCGAAACTGGGCGACGATCTGGGGCGTGTGGTCATCAACTCCACTCTTGGTTTCGGCGGCATTTTTGACCATGCTTCGGTGATGGGCATCGAGCGCGGTAACGAAGATCTGGGCCAAACGCTTGGTTACTGGGGCATCGGCGCGGGGCCGTATCTGGTGCTTCCGTTCCTCGGGCCATCATCGCTTCGTGACGCGATAGCGCGCTACCCGGAAGGTTTGTATGACCCCGTCTCGACGCTGTCATCCGTCCCGCTGCGCAACTCGTTAATGGGCTTGCGTGTGGTTGATACGCGTGTCGGGCTGTTCCCGGCAGAGTCGCTAATGAACAACGCTGCGCTGGATCGCTACACATTTTTACGCTCTGCGTTTTTGCAGCGGCGACAGAGTCTCGTGCTGGACGGCAAACGTCCAAAAGATGAATAAAAAGGAATTTGAGTAGTATGAAACGTAACAAAATCTTCGCGCTGTTCGCAACTGTCGCCCTCATGGCGACCACCGCAGCATTCGCGCAAACAGGGCCGGACGAAGTCGTCAAGTCGACAGCGACGTCGGTGACCACAGTGCTCAGAAGCGATCCGGCGATCCTCGGTAACGCGGCCAAACTCAAGGAATTGATCGAGAGCAAATTGCTCCCGAACTTCAACTTCGCCCGCATGACGCAACTCGCAATGGGTCGTAACTGGGCCAAAGCCTCGCCCGAGCAGCAAACTGCGTTGACCAAAGAGTTCCAGACGCTTCTGGTGCGCACCTATTCTGGCGCGCTGTCGAATTTCAAGAACAACACGATTGATTACAAACCCTTGCGCGTGGCGGCAGGCGAAACTGACGTCACCGTCAAAACCGTGATTAATCAGGCCAATGGTCAGGGCATTCCGATTGATTACTCGCTGGAAAAAGGCGCTGACGGCAACTGGAAAGCCTACGACATCGTCGTTGCTGGTGTCAGCCTCGTGACCAACTACCGCGACGAATTCAACACCGTGATTCGCGATCAGAGCGTCGACGCACTGCTCAAGCAGTTGCAGGCGAAAAACAAGTAACCATGCAGCTCTCCGGCGCACTGACGTTTGCCAACGTGCCTACTGTATGGGACACGTTTGTTGCCGATGCCGCCGGTAAAGAGCGCATCGACGTCTCCGCCGTGACCGAAGTCGATTCAGCGGGCCTTGCGCTGATCACCGCTCTTAAGCGTGCGGCAGGGCCGCAGTGCCGCGTGGTCGGCTTGACCTCGAAACTGGCCACGCTGGCGTCCGCGTACGACATTGAGCCACTGTTCTAGCGCTTGCGTCGCGGCTTGGGGGCGCACTGCCCTAAAATCGGAAGGCTTAACTGAAGGCCTTCGTGATTTCTGCTTCTACCGTTGCTGCCGTTGATTTAGTCGACGTCAGCAAATCTTTTCCCGGTGTTCGCGCGCTCAACCACGTTTCATTGCGTGTCGAGCAGGGCGAATTCTTTGCACTGCTCGGCCCCAACGGCGCAGGCAAAACTACGCTCATCAGCATTCTGGCCGGGCTTACGCGCGCCGACAGCGGCACCTCGAAAATCATGGGTTTCGACACGATTGCAGATTACCGCGATGCCCGCAGAAATCTCGGTGTCGTGCCGCAGGAGCTGGTGTTTGACCCGTTCTTCACGGTGCGCGAAACGCTCGCCATTCAGGCCAAGTATTACGGTGTCACCAAAGCGGACGTCTGGATCGACGAAATCCTGCACCACCTGGATTTGACCGACAAGGCCAACGCTAATATGCGCGCTCTGTCTGGCGGTATGAAGCGGCGCGTGCTGGTGGGTCAGGCCCTCGTGCACAAACCGCCTGTCATCGTGCTCGACGAGCCTACGGCGGGCGTTGACGTTGAGCTGAGGCAGAACCTGTGGACCTTCATCAAGCGCTTGAACAGGGAAGGCAGCACCATCATCCTGACCACGCACTACATCGAAGAGGCCGAGGCGATGTGTACCCGCGTCGCCATGCTTAAAAAAGGTGAAGTCGTGGCGCTGGATACGACGGCCAATTTGCTGCGTGGAATGGCCGGCATTACCGTGCAAGTGTCTGCCACTGCGCTGCCGCCATCATGGCAGGCGCGCGCCGAGACGCAGGCGAGCGGCGCTGTGGGCTTCACGCTGAGCGGCTACGCCGAACTTGAATCGATGCTCGCTGCGTTTCGTGACGCCAACATCGTCATCAAGGAAATGAAGCTGGGCGAAGCCGACCTTGAACAAGCCTTTTTGCGCTTAACGTCGAAGGAGGCCGCATGAACCCTCTGGTAAGCCCGGCCCCGCAAGCAAATCAGACTGATGTGCCACTGGTCGTCGCGTCGCCTGTCAAGCGCCACTCATCACCGCTGTTGGGCCCGGGTTTTCAGGCATTGTTCTACAAGGAATGTCTGCGTTTCTGGAAGGTCGCCGCCCAAACAGTTGTCGCGCCCGTCGTCACAACCTTGCTCTACCTGCTCATCTTCTCTCACGTGCTTCAGGGTACCGCGAAAGTATTTGATGGTCGCGTGAGCTACGGCGAATTTCTGGTTCCTGGTCTGATCATGATGGCGGTGCTGCAAAACGCTTTCGCCAACAGCTCGTCGTCGCTGATTCAGTCAAAGATGATGCGCAGTCTCATCTTTATCCTGTTGCCACCCATCACGTCGCTTGAGATTTTCTGCGCGTATGTGGGCGGATCGATGGTTCGCGGATTGTGCGTAGGCTTCGGCGTGTGGCTGATCACCCTGCCATTCATTCCCGCTAGCGTGCAGCATCCGTTGTGGGTGATCGCGTTCGCCGCTGGCGGCAGCGCCATCATGGGCACACTCGGCCTGATCGCAGGCATCTGGTCGGAAAAGTTTGATCATCTCTCGCTCTTCCAGAACTTCATCATCATGCCGCTCACGTTTCTCTCCGGCGTGTTTTATTCAATTCATTCACTGCCCGCTTTCTGGCAGAGTTTGTCGCACTTCAATCCGTTTTTCTACATGATTGACGGCTTCCGTTTCGGCTTCTTCGGCCTCTCTGACGTCAGTCCGTGGCTCTCGCTGTCGGTCGTCATGTTCTTCGTCGTTCTTCTATCCGCCGTCGCCATGCGCATGCTTGCAACTGGCTACAAACTGAGGCAGTAATGCTTACTCCAGACACTCTAAAAAATTATATCGTTGCCGCATTGCCGTGCACTCACATTGAGATCGAAGGCGATGGTCAGCATTTCTATGCGACGATCGTCAGCCCCGAATTTCATGGGCTCTCGATGATCAAACAGCATCAGCGTGTTTATGCTGCGCTCGGTGATCGTATGAAAGCGGAAGTGCACGCGCTTTCGATGAAAACGTTTTCGCCCGAGCAATGGGCGATGAAGGCTGGCAGCAATGGATAAATTGCACGTCACAGGCAACGGCCCGTTGCGCGGTGCGGTGCGAATCTCCGGTGCAAAAAATGCAGCACTCCCCATCCTGTGCTCATCGCTTCTGGTCAAGGCCCCCGTGACTTTCACCAACGTGCCAAACCTGAACGACACTCGCACTATCGTGCGCTTGCTCAATCAAATGGGCGTCACTGCGGCACGCACTGAAACGCATACGATTGAGATCGACGCCAGCACGCTGGCGAAACCCGTCGCCGAATACGACCTCGTGAAAACGATGCGCGCGTCAGTGCTCGTGCTCGGCCCGCTCGTTGCGCGTTGGGGTGAAGCGCGCGTTTCTTTACCCGGTGGCTGCGCCATCGGACAACGCCCGGTCGATCAGCACCTGAAAGGGCTGGAGGCGATGGGTGCAGAGGTCACGCTTGACGGCGGCTACATCAATGCTCGCGCGCCGGGTGGCCGCCTGAAAGGTGCCCGCATCGTGATGGACATGGTCACCGTCACTGGCTGCGAAAACATCATGATGGCCGCGACGCTCGCCGATGGCGTCACCGTGATCGAAAACGCCGCACGCGAACCCGAAGTGGTCGACCTCGCAAACTGCCTGATCGCGATGGGCGCGAACATCAAAGGTGCGGGAACCGACAGCATCACGATTACTGGCGTTGAGGATTTGCACACGGCGACGTATCGTGTGATGCCGGATCGCATCGAAGCAGGCACGTTTGCCTGCGCGGTCGCTGCTGTTGGTGGGGAGATCACCTTGCTCGATGCGCCTGTCGCTTCGATGGAAGCAATCCTCGACAAGTTGCGCGACGCGGGTTGCTCGATCAGCATCAGCGGCACGTCGATCACCGTCGCCCGCAAAGGCCCACTCAAGGCCGTGAGCGTGAAAACCGCGCCGTACCCCGCGTTCCCGACCGACATGCAGGCGCAACTGATGGCGATGAACGTCGTCGCCGAAGGCACCGCCGTCATGACCGAAAACATCTTCGAGAATCGCATGATGCATGTGTCGGAGCTGTCGCGTCTCGGCGCAAACATCGAAGTTACCGGCAACACGGCAGTCGTTCAGGGCGTCGCCTCGCTCAAGGGCGCGAACGTCATGGCGACCGATCTGCGCGCTTCCGCCAGTCTCGTGATCGCAGGCTTGTGCGCCAGCGGCACGACAATGATCGACCGCATCTATCACCTTGACCGTGGCTACGAGCACATCGAAGACAAATTGATTGGTCTCGGCGCCACGATTGAGCGCATCTCGACATGAAGACCGCAAATTTTGTGGGAGCGGCTTTAGCCGCGAAAGCTCGTGCGAAAGTGAAATCGCGGCTAAAGCCGCTCCCACATGGCTGCGGGAGCCTTCGCTCGTGATCACTTTCGCCTTATCAAAAGGCCGCATCCTCGACGACACGCGTCCGCTGTTGCGAACTGCCGGCATCGATGTACTCGAAGACCCCGAATCCTCACGCAAACTGATTCTCGCGACCGAGCGCGATGATGTTCGTGTGGTGCTGGTGCGCGCCAGCGATGTGCCGACTTACGTGCAGCAGGGCGGCGCAGATATCGGAATCTCCGGCAAAGACATCCTGATGGAAGACGATTTGTCGGGCCTGTACGAGCCGCTCGATTTGAATATCGCCAAATGCCGCCTGATGGTCGCGGTACCGGACACCACGGACTACGAAGCGCTGGTGCAACGTGGACGCCGACTTCGCGTAGCCACCAAATACATCAAAACGGCGCGTGCTCACTTCGCCAAAAAAGGCGTACACGTTGATTTGATCAAGCTCTACGGATCAATGGAACTGGCCCCGCTAGTCGGCATGGCCGACGCGATTGTTGACGTGGTCAGCAG
>Ga0209181_10002151_pt1 | contig 32646 bp, 27 predicted proteins | sample MAT05_FD_187208 | JGI IMG/M metagenome (GOLD analysis project Ga0209181, IMG submission 187208) | Freshwater microbial communities from Lake Fryxell liftoff mats and glacier meltwater in Antarctica - MAT-05 (SPAdes) (version 2) | ecosystem: Environmental > Aquatic > Freshwater > Ice > Liftoff... | reverse complement strand
AGCGGCGTCCGGGGCTGATTTCGGCGCAGCAGATGTGGGCCCGGGTGCGGCGCCCGGCGCAGCCGGGGAAGGTTTCGGTGCGGCCGCTACCGGTGTTGACGGCGCCGCAGCCGGCGCCGCTTTGTCTTGTTGTGCGGTGCCGGCGGAAGCAGCGCCCGCGGTGGCAGGTGCGACCGGGGGAGTTTTCGGCGCAGCGGGTGCGGCGGTTGCAGGCGGCGCGCCGGTTCCTGTGTGGCCTTCGTGACCGCCGCCCGCCGAAGCGGCGGCGGGCGCGGCAGACTCATACCCGCGTTGGCGCACGGCCGACTTGATATCGGCGATCTCGAGTCGGGTTTCGTCGTAGCGCACTGTGGCGCTTCCCACGGCGTAATTCACTGTAACGCTTTCGACACCCGGCACCTCGCCAATGCGCTTTTCCACTTCGTCCACGCTCAATACGGACAGCATGGCGTGCACTTCCATAACGCTCGTTTTCATTGCTTCTCCTAACTCATTGTAAGCAGGTAGTGTCCTGTCTCCGGCCGCTTCACCAGCTGCCGTTTTCGCGATTCAAGGCACTCTTTGACTTGGACGGTCTCATAGCCGTCGTCCTATGTGGTGCGCTTAGATTGGGAGGCCAAAACACAACAGCGGTCGAAGAGCCACGAAAGAGGCCGCCAAACAAAAACGCCCCGTTGCTGGGGCGTTGTGAAGCGTGCAACCCTAAGGTCTGCTTGGGAACTCAGTTGCGATAATCTTTATGCAGTAGGTTGTCGAGACGCATGACCTCGTTACCGTGCATCATGATCTTCTGACCATCTTTGGTTTCCATCACCGTATCGGGCTTCATCAATACGGCGCGGCCAAGTTTGTCTTCCATGGCCATCTTGCCATTCTTGAAAATATGGACCATCGAGCCGTCCTTCAATTCGATCGACTTTGCGACCTGTGCGGCGTCAACGGCATAGGCAGACGCACCCATAACGCTCAGTGCGGCAATCATCAGCATCTTCTTCAACATTTTGTTCTCCTTAAATAGAGTTAAACTACATTACGAAGTTTAATGACGTGTGGCTGTCAGGCCGCCAGCGTCAGTGAGATTCGAGCCAGATCAAACCGGGGTCAATCTGCTCCATGCTGCGCCCCCAGCGTGCTTGACGCCTCCTCGTGGATCGCGCGCCCCGACCTGCGGGAAAAATAACCGAAAACCCAAACCGCTTCCGTACGCTGAAACACATAAGAAGGCCCTCTCGCTGAGCGATATCTTGGCCATCATGCAGCGAGAAAGCAGGCAGCCACTGAGGTCAGGCTAGCACTGACGCGCTGCTTCAAAATGGAAAACGCTCCGTTGGTGTGGCGTTGTGAGGCGTGCAACCCTAAGGTCTGCTTGGGAACTCAGCCACGATGATCTTTATGCAGCAGGCTGTCGAGACGCATGACCTCGTTACCGTGCATCATGACCTTCTGACCACCTTTGGTTTCCATCACCGTATCTGCCTTCATCAGTACGGCGCGGCCAAGTTTGTCTTCCGTGGCCATCTTGCCATTCTTAAAAATATGGACCGTCGAGCCGTCCTTCAATGCGATCGACTTTTCGACCTGTGCGGCGTCAACGGCATAGGCAGACGCACCCATAACGCTCAGTGCGGCAATCATCAGCATCTTCTTCAACATTTTGATCTCCTTAAATAGGGCGGATTTTCCGTGACATCACGTACATAGCTTGACGCGGTTGGGTCGCAGTGCGTTGGTGACCACGGAGACCGAACTCAGCGCCATCGCAGCGCCGGCGAAGACCGGCGACAGCAATAGGCCGAAAGCCGGGTGGAGCACCCCGGCGGCAACCGGGATGCCGAGCGCGTTGTAGCCGAACGCAAACACGAGGTTCTTCCGCAGGTTGCGCATGGTGGCACGGGAGAGCACGGAGGCGCGCACGATACCGCGCAGGTTGCCCTTCGAGGAGGCAATCAAGCTGATTCGCAAAGTCGGTGCGTTGATGAAAACGCAAAAGCAATCGCAATAATTAGGCGACTACCTCGCTGAACTGCGTGTGCAGTTCAAGCCAAAATGGAATTTCATCAAGCTGTTGGATGGGTGCCGTCAATTCTGAGTTGAGGAGACGTCTCCACAATCGTTGAAGGAACGAAATTGGGCGAAGAATCGCTACTGGTCGGCTGTCTCTAGTCATCAGAGGTTTCCCCTCCACCAATTTGTACAGCTTGACTTTTACAATTGCCCATTTCCTGCAATATGAAGTTTATTTCTTAAATATGCAGGAATTGGCTATCATGCATCCATGATCGAACGAGCCATTACACCCGTCCTGGCAGGTCTTTCGCGACAGTACCCGGTCGTTACGCTGACCGGGCCGCGGCAGAGCGGCAAGTCTACGCTCGCCAAAGCGCTATTCCCAGACAAGCCCTACGTTTCACTGGAAGATCCTGACGTCCGGCGTTTTGCCGTGGAAGATCCTCGTGGCTTCTTGGGCGGCTATGCCGACGGAGCGGTGCTGGACGAGATTCAACGGGCGCCGGACCTGCCGTCTTATTTGCAGGGGATGGTAGATGCCGACCCGCGTCCTGGCCGCTTCATTCTGACCGGGAGCCATCAGTTCGAGTTGATGACCCAGGTCACGCAGTCCCTGGCTGGACGGACAGCCATCCTGCGCCTGCTTCCTTTTACCTTGGCCGAAACTCAACGTGTTCCCGGAGCTCAGGTTTCTCCCGATCTTCACCGGACCGTGCTCACCGGGTTTTACCCGCGTATCCATGATCTTGGGCTCGACCCTGCACAGGCTCTAGCCGATTACTTTGCCACCTATGTTGAACGTGACCTGCGGCAGCTAGCTGCCGTGCATGACCTGCAACGGTTTGAGCGATTTGTGCGTTTGTGTGCCGGACGTACCGGTCAAATCATCAATCTCAGCAGCCTGGGCAATGATGCCGGCGTATCGCATGTCACCGCACGCGCCTGGCTCGATTTGCTGCAGACCAGCTACATCATTCACCTGCTGCCGCCCTGGTTCACCAACAGCGGTAAGCGCCTGATCAAGTCGCCCAAGCTCTATTTTTACGATGTTGGCCTTGCCTGCTGGCTGTTGGGGCTACGCACCCCCGAGCAGGTGGCGCGTGATCCGCTGTGGGGCAGCCTGTTTGAAAACTTCATTCTCATGGAAGCTATGAAGGATCGTCTGAATGCCGGAGAGAGTCCGGAGATGTATTTCTACCGTGATTCCGAAGGCAATGAAGTTGATCTGCTGATGCCCGTCGGCGGCCGTATGCACGCCATCGAGATCAAGGCCGGCGCGACAGTGAATCCGGACTACTTCAAAGGCCTTAAGACATTTGCCACCCATCACCCGAGTGCGTTAGCCGGCGGATGTGTCCTGTTTGGCGGTGACCAAGGCCAATCTCGCTCCGATTGGCCAGTCTTCTCGTGGCGCAGTCTGCTGTGCCACTGATGATGGACCAGGCTCATGAACGCTGAGTCCTGCTGGCTATCGCCGGCTGGTTTTTCCGGGCGCTGATTTCAAGCGAATGCCCGCTTTGAGTTCTATCGGGGCAACAATTCCGCAATACTTTCCCACTCGGTAACCGGGGTTGCCACCAGCCGCAAAGCTGACCGGTCTATCCAATGCCGCAAGTGCTCGCCGCTAAGATGTGCGTACCGTTGCACCGTCTTGATCGATGACCAGCCACCAAGCTCCGGAGTTTTATACGTGTTCCCCCGAAGTGACGCACCAGGAGATGGTCGAGGGCAAGCATTGCGACCTCGCCAAAGAGAATGCCGAGTACAACCGTTACGAAGGACCATGATTGCGTTTGACGCAACAGACTCGGCTGCGAAGCAGCTTGGCGAAGTCTTAGCCTGGTTGCAAAAAGGCGACAACGGCGCATAAAACATGGCCATCACTGATGTTGTAAATGCTGCGCATTTATGAATCCATGCTGGCTATACGCTTGAAAGGAGTCGAATCATGGCAGGGATACGCAACTACGTAAGCGCGCCTAAGAAGGCAACCAATGTATCACTGGCAGAGAGCCTTCTTTCCGAGGCCAAAGAACTGCGCATCAATGTGTCCCAGGCCGCTGAAGCGGGGCTGGCTCACGCGGTAGCTGAGAAGCGCGCAGAGCGCTGGCTGAAGGAGAACAGGGAAGCCATTGAAAGCTCCAATGCTTTCGTGGAGAAGCACGGCCTGCCGTTAGAAAAATACAGGATGTTCTAATGCACCGATTCAGTGTGTATCCCAATCCATCTGGCAAGGGGTATCTCCTCAACGTGCAAGCTGACTCCATGAGTCACTTCAACAGGCGAGTAGTGATTCCCTTGTTGCCGTTGGACGAAGCGCCAAGATCGGCGAATACGCTCAATCCGTTGTCCAACATCGACGGCAAGCCGTATTCGATGGTGATGCAGTACATGGCCGCGGTTCCCGTGAAGGCACTCAAAAGCGCGATGACCTAATTTACGAAGGGCGGTCTAGAATCGTCAGAAGTAGGGTATGGATTAGCGATCAGCTTACACTTTAAAGCGACTCACGGAGTCTTGCAGGGTTCCGGCCAGTTGTTCCAAGTGTAGGGTCGCGTTGGAAATTTTGTCGATGGTGGCGCTGGTTTCTTCGGCCATTTGGGCGACACGTTCGACCTCCTGCGCAAGTTGTGTGCCGGCCGCGCTCTGCTCGCTTAACGCGGCGGTGATGTCATTCACTTCCGCGACCACCTGATTGGCGCCGTCGCGTATCAGGTTCATGGATTCGCCGGCACGATTCGCCATTGCCACTCCTTCGCTCACCCGGCTGCTGCCCGTTTGCATGCTGGCAACGGCGTGCTGGGTACCGATCTGTATGGTTTCTATCATGGTGCTAATTTCATGGGTAGACTGTGCCGTGCGTTCGGCGAGTTTGCGCACCTCATCGGCCACTACTGCAAAGCCACGTCCTTGTTCGCCGGCGCGTGCCGCCTCGATAGCGGCGTTCAATGCCAGCAAGTTCGTCTGGTCCGCAATTTCCTTGATGGTGTTCACAATGGCCGAAATCTGGCTGGAGTTCTCGCCCAGTTCTACAATAACCTGCGACGATTGGTTCACCGCGTCGGCGATCTTGTTCATTTCTTCGACGGCATTCTGAACGACGGTGCCGCCTTGTTTCGATAGCTCGCCGGCGTGCTGGGCTATGCTGTGAGCCTCGGTCGCGTTCGATGACACCTGACTGAATCCGACGGTTAACTCCTCGACAGCGGAAGCCATGGAAGATGCTGCTTCGCTCTGATCTCTTGAGTTGCGCGAAACCTCCTGGGTGGAAGAAGCCAGCATTTTCGTCGCCTCACCGAGCTTGGTCGCATTGACGAGCACTTGCGCCACCATATTGCGGAGATCGCCCTGCATCTTGCGCATGCTGGCCAGCAAACTGGCGTTGTCGCCCGGGCGGACCTGGACGTCGACCGTTAGATCTCCCGACGAGATGCGCTGAGCGATATCCGCAGCGTAGGCCGGCTCACCGCCTAGCTGGACAAGCAGGCTACGAATAATGGTCGTGGAAATACCGATCAGCACGATCAGGCCGGCCACGCCGAAAGCTATGAGCAGGGTGCGGATTTCTTTATAGAGGACATCGGCGCGCTCAATCTGCTCGGTGGCACTTTGTCGGGAATGCTTTTCGATCAAATCGACCATTTTTTTCATGCCATCAGTCGTGGGGCGATCCATGCCCTTGACCAGCTTATCTACCGCATGGCCAGTCAATAAATCGCCTTTATCGAAAGACTTGAGGGCATCGCGATAGCGGGTGCCCAATTCCTCGTGTGTCTTAATGAGGCTTTCAACATCAGTTGTGGCGACGCCTTCCTGACGCATCACTAATGTGGCCTTTTTAAGATTGGCCTGAACCTTTCCTTCTTCCTCACCGAACTTGGCCAGATAGGTATCGAAGCTTGGTGCATCGTTGCCGCGGATCAGGATATTTTTCCATTCCTGCACCTGGGTCTTGAACGCTACATGCGCAGTTTCCACGGCGACCACGGCGTCGGTCTGATTCCTGGCGGAGTACAGGCTTGCCACCAGATTGGCTTTAAGGTTATGCAGTTCATACAGACCCGTGCCGATCGGTACGAGCAGCAAACCTGATGCAATCGCCCCCAGCAAAATCAGGCGAGTACGCATTCTCATGTTTCTGAACATTTTGATGGTTACCAGCGTCGCTGCGACAATTCTTCAAGTTACAACATCCGCGCGCTGGTAGTACCGGAACACGGCTTCGTCCCACATGGTCCAGATCGTCATGTGGTGATTGGTGTACGGCCAGGTTAAGCAAAACTTGAGAGGTGCATTGTGGCGCGGCGGCCTTAGGCCATGTCGGACAGCGCTGCCCAGCGGAAGCATTCGGCCGTGTGATCGTTCACCATGCCTGTCGCCTGCATGTGGGCGTAGCAAATGGTCGAGCCGACGAACTTGAAGCCACGCTTTTGTAGGTCCTTGCTCATGGTGTCGGACTCATGCGTTTTCGCCGGAATATCCTGGAGCGATTTCCGCCCGCCCTGGATGGGCTTGCCGTCGACGAACTGCCAGATGTAACGGTCGAAGCTGCCGAACTCATCTTGCACGGCGAGGAAGGCGCGGGCATTGCCGATGGTGGCATTGATCTTGAGCCGATTGCGCACGATGCCGGCGTCGGCCATGAGTCGCGCGACATCGCGCTCGTCGTAGCGGGCGACCTTATTGACGTCGAAGCCATCGAAGGCGCGACGATAGTTTTCCCGCTTCTTCAAGATGGTGATCCAGGACAGCCCTGCCTGTGCCCCTTCGAGTATGAGAAATTCGAAGAGCAGCCTGTCGTCATGCACCGGTACGCCCCACTCCTGGTCGTGATAGGCGACATAGAGCGGGTCGTCGCCACACCAGGCGCAGCGCGTCTTCATGTTGGCGGGCTTTGCAGCATCAGCACGGCGCGCTTCACGCCCGGGTCGTCATGACTGGTACCAATGACGAAACCGAGACCTTCGACAAAAGCCAGCATGCGTTCGTTGTGAGCGAGGATTTGTCCGACCATATATTTAAGCCCTTTGGCGCGGGCGACGTCGATCAAGGTCGTCATGAGGCGCCGGCCGACGCCATGGCTAGCCCAGGCGTCGGCCACCACCAGGGCAAACTCGCAAGATTCGCCGTCCGGATTGGTGGCGTAGCGACAGACGCCGAGTTCTTCCTCGACCACGGCGCCGTCCTTGTTGACGTCGTGGACGGCGATGAAGGCCATGTCGCGGTCGTAATCGATCTGCGTTAAGCGCGCCAGCATGGATTGGGTCAGCTCGCGTACGGTGTTCATGAAGCGGAAGTATTTCGATTCGGCCGACAGACCACGCACGAATTCCTGTTCCAGCTCGGCATCTTCCGGGCGCAGCGGGCGAATGGTGATGCGCGTGTCGTCGCGCAAAGTATGTTTGGTGACGAGATGCGACGGGTAGGGGTGGATGGCCATGTGGCCATAGCGTTCCAGCCCCGGCGGCAGACTTTCCACCACGATGCGCGCGTCTACGGCCACCGCGCCGTGCTCGTCAACGATGAGTGGATTGATGTCCATCTCACGTATCCACGGCAGTTCGCAGACCATTTCTGAGACGCGCAGCAGCACCGTTTCGACGGCATCGAGATTCACGGGTGGCATGCGGCGGAACTCGCCCAGCAGGCGGAAGACGCGCGTCGAGCGAATCATGTCGGCGGCGAGAAAGCTGTTGAGCGGCGGCAGTGCTACAGCGCGGTCCATGTGTACTTCCACTGCTGGACCACCGGCGCCGAAAATGATGGTCGGGCCGAAGATTTCATCGCGGGTCACGCCTATCATCAATTCGCGGCCGTTGGCCTTGTTGACCATGGGCTCGATACTCACGCCGTGAATGGCCGCGTCAGGTCGATTGCGCCGCACTTCGTCCTGAATCTCCTGCCAGGCATCACGCACGGACTGAACGTTGTGCAGGTTGAGGCGCACACCGCCGGAATCCGTTTTATGGGTGATATCGGGCGAGGCGATTTTCATGGCCACCGGCAGTCCCAGTTGCTCTGCCAGCGTCATGGCTTCGGTAGCACTATGCGCGATCACTGTTTTGTTGATAGGGATGTGGAAAGCCGCGAGCAGGGCTTTCGACTCCATTTCGTCCAAGACCTTGCGCTGCTCGGCAAGTGCGGATTCTATGATGAGGCGGGCGCTGTCCACGTGCGGTTGCAAATGGTGGACGATGGAGGGCGGCGTCTGCATCAGCAACTGCTGGTTGCGGTAATAGGCAGAAATTTGTGCGAACAACTCCACCGCCGGTTCCGGGGTGCGGAAAGTCGGTACGCCAGCTTTCTCGAACAGCTTACGGCTACTTTCAACCTGCTCCTCGCCCATCCAGCAGGTGACCACCGGCTTTTGCGACTGGCCCAACATGGCGACGATGTTCTTTGCCACATCCAGCGCGTCGGTAATGGCCTGCGGCGCCAGCAGAATGAGAATGCCGTCGACATTGTCGTCGACGAGGCAGGCAGCCAGCGCCGCGTGATAGTGCTCCGCGCCGGCGTCGCCGACGATGTCGATAGGGTTGCCGTGCGACCAGTTCGGTAGCATCGTCTCGTTCAGTTCGGCTAGCGTTTTTTGCGACAGCGTGGCGAGGGGTATGTCTAGGCTGGCGGCGCGGTCGGCGGCCATGGCGCCGGGCCCGCCGCCGTTGGTGATGATGGCGAGGCGATTGCCGCGCGGCCGGAAATGCGAAAAGAGCGCTCGCGCCGTGGCGAGCATTTGGCCCAGCGTGTTCAGACGCACCACCCCGGCACGACGCAGCGCGGCGTCGAAAACATCGTCAGCGCCGACCAAGGAGCCGGTGTGCGATTGCGCCGCACGCGAGCCGGCCAGGTGGCGGCCGACTTTGATAAGCAGCACCGGTTTCACGCGCGCCGCAGCGCGCAGGGCGCTCATGAAGCTGCGCGCGTTGCGTATGCCTTCGATGTAGAGAAAGATGTTTTCCGTTTTGTGATCGGCGATCAGGAAGTCGAGAATTTCACCGAAATCGACATCGCTGGAACTGCCTATGGAAATTACGCTGGAAAAGCCGACATTGTTGGGTCGCGCCCAGTCCAGCATGGCCGCGCAGACGGCGCCGGACTGCGAGATCAGCCCGATAGAGCCGGGAATGGCGCTGCCATGGGCGAAGGTGGCGTTGAGGCCCATATCAGGCCGCATAATGCCCAGGCAATTTGGGCCGATGAGGCGGATGTGATGTCGGCGTGCTGCGACGACCAGGGCGCGCTCCAGTTCGGCGCCCGCCGGGCCGCTTTCGGAAAAACCGGCCGAAATGACAACTGCCGCGCGCACGCCGGCGCGACCACAGGCTTCGATGATGTCTGGGACGGTGGCGGCACGTGTGGCGATCACAGCGAGGTCCACGCGCTGCGGAATATCCTCAATCGAAGCGTAGGTCGGCAGATCGGCTATGTGTTGGTGGCCCGGATTGACCGCAAAAAGCGCGCCACGATAGCCGCCTTCTTTCATGTTGCGCACCAATACTGCGCCTATCGAATTCTTGCGCTCCGAGGCGCCGATAATGGCGATCGAAGCAGGTTCAAACAGCGGCGTGAGGTAGTGCAGCTCTTTGAGTTGCGGCGGCGGTGTGTTGCGGGGTGGCTTGCGGATGGCCATGATATTTTTGGCAGAGCGGAGTGTAGGGGCTATTTTATGTCAGTCTCTGCGAGATGCAGAAGCAGGGTAGCAACTTAGGGTAGCAACTTAGGGAAGCGTGAAATAAAACGTCGCGCCTTGGTCTATCACGCCTTCCGCCCAGACGCGCCCGCCGTGGCGGTGGATCACGCGGTGCACCGTGGCGAGCCCGATGCCATTGCCGGGATACTCGTTGGAACGGTGCAGGCGCTGAAAGGGGCGAAAGAGCTTGCCGGCATAGGTCGCGTCAAAGCCGGCGCCATTGTCGCGCACGAAAAAGGCACGCTCATGGTCGTGCTCGATGACACCCACTTCGATGCGGGCGTTGGCGGTGGTGCTGGAGAACTTCCAGGCATTGCGCAGCAGGTGTTCCAGCGCGACGCGCAGCAGCGCGGGGTCGGCCTCGGCGCGGAGATCGTTGGCAACGACGATGTCGACCTGATGATCGGGGTCGGCTTTCAGATTAGCCAAAATGGTCTTAGCCAAGGCCGACAAGTCGACGTTGCGCCGTGCCATGTTGACGCGCGTGATGCGCGCCAGATCCAGCATGTCGTCGATTAACTGCGCCATGCGTTGGCTAGCCTGGCGGATGCGCGCAATGTGGCCGTGGCCGGCGGCATCCAGCTTGTCACCGTAGTCCTGCTCAATGATGCGGGCAAAGCCGTCGATGCCGCGCAGGGGCGTGCGCAAATCGTGCGAGACGGAATAGGCGAAAGACTCCAACTCCTGGTTGGATGCCATCAGCTCGGCGGTGCGCTCACGCACACGCTGCTCCAGGGTTTCATTGAGGCGACGGATTTCCGATTCAGCCTGTTGGCGCTTGGTCACGTCGCGCAGCGCCGCCATAAAGACGGGTTGGCCATGATAGGAGAGGCGCGTGACTGTCGATTCCAGCGTGAGTGGCTGGCCGTCGAGCGTGACGTGCTTGAGCTCTACCATGGGCATGGGCGTGGGCGTTTGCGTGGCTTCGAGCGCGGCGATGCGGTGGCGCACGCGGGCATGGTCCTCCGGCATGATGAACTCAAAAATACTGCGTCCGATAAAGCGCTCGACCGAGTCCGTGCCAAAAATGCGTGCGGCGGCTTCGTTGGCGAGGCGTATCACGCCGTCGGAGTACACCACCACCGCGTCCGGCGATAGGTTGAAGAGTTGGCGATAGTGCTCGCGCGACTCAGCGAGATCGCGTTCCAGATTGCGGATAGGCGACATATCGAGGTCGACACAGTAGAACTCGCGCCGCCCGTCTTGCAATGGCACGCAGATTTGCGTGGAATATATCTCGACGACCGCGCCATCCCGTCGCTTGGCCTGGTAGTAGCGTGGCGCCTGGCTGGCGCCGGTCGCCAACAACCTGGCGCGTTCGCTGACGAAATCGCCCCGCTCGGCGCCGTCCAGCAGCAGCGCTTCCATGCATACGCCACGTGCTTCGTCGGCCGTGTAGCCAAACAACCTGGTGCTGGCGCGGTTCCAGTAGTGCACATGGCCATCGGCGTCGTAGCCGCGCAAGGCGATGCTGTCCACTGTGTCGAAAACGCCGCGAAAGCGTTCTTCGCTTTCGCGCAAGGCGCGTTCGGCTTCGACGCCTTGAGTGACGTTGCGGCCTATGCCGCGATAGCCAAGAAACACGCCATCATCGTCGAAGTGCGGCTTGCCGAAAATATCCAGATAGTTGGTGTGTCCGTCCAGCGAGCGGCGCGGCAACCTGAGGTGAAAAGGCTCGCGCGCGTCGAGCTGGCGACGGTGTTCCTGCCAGTAGGTCTCGGGCAATTCTTCGGCCCAGGGTATTTCCCAGCGCGTGTTGCCGATCAGCGCGTCGAGGCTGTAGCGAAACTCCGTGGGCATTTGCGCTTCGATTGAAATGCGCGTGAAGCGATGCAGGGCGTCTTGCTCCCACAGCCAGTCGGAAGAAAGATCGAAAAGATCGTGCAACCAGCCGCGGTGATAACGCAACTCAGCGTTGGTCTGAGTCAGGCACTGCGTCAGCGTACGCACCAGCGCGTAGGCCAGCAGGCTGGCGCTGGCCAGCCCGACGAAAATAGCGATAGCCACGGCGCGGCTGAGCAATTGCGGATACACCGCGTTAACCAGCGCGCCGGACGAGGCCAAGACCATGCCCAGCACCAGAACCAGCGGGGCGCTCCAGCGGAGCAGGTAGTTCGGCCAAGGCCGGTGGTTCAAAATGGGGTGCACGAAAAAACCTATTGGGTGGGCTGCGATGGCCTGTTCACAGACCGACTGTGAACTCACCCTGGAATTATCGGCCGATGCAGGATTATCTGAAGGCGGCAGGCGAGCGATGCACTGCCCCGGGTGGGCTTAAACGTCGCCTCAAGGAATGGTGAAGTAGAAAGTTGCTCCGGCATCCGGCGCGCTTTCCGCCCAGATACGGCCGCCGTGCCGGCGCAGGATGCGCTGCACGATGGCCAGGCCTATGCCCGTTCCCTCGAAGCGTTTTAGATCGTGCAAGCGCTGGAAGGGTTTGAAGAGCTTGTCGATATACGTCATTTCAAAACCGGCGCCATTGTCGCGCACGTAAAAAGTCGGCCAGGCTGCATTGTCGAGGCGGCCGAACTCGATGCGCGACTCTGCCTGCTCTAACGAGAATTTCCAGGCGTTGCGTAAGAGGTTTTCCAGCACCAGCTTGAGTTGAACCGGGTCGGCATTGACCGTCAGGCCGTCACTGATTAGCCAGGTCACTTTGCGTTCGGGGGTCTGCTCTTGCAGTTCCTGGCGAATTTCATTTGCCAGTTCGCTGAGGTCGACGCTACTGCGGTTCAGTTCCTGCCGGCTGGCGCGCGCCAGGTCAATGAGATCGTCGATCAGCTTGCCCATGCGCTGACTGGCCGAACGGATACGTTTGATGTGGCTGCGGCCCTCGGCGCCAAGTTGCTCAGCGTAGTCTTCGACCAGCAAATGGCTGAAGCCGTCCAGCGCACGCAGCGGCGCGCGCAGGTCGTGCGAGACGGAATAGCTGAAGGCTTCGAGTTCCTGGTTGGAGGCTTCCAGTTCTGCGGTGCGCTCACGTACGCGCTGCTCCAGCGTCTCGTTGATGTCACGCATCATCTGCTGCGCTTTTTTCTCCTCGCTGATGTCGATGCCGATGCCGATCAGTGTAGGGCGATCCTCCTGCGCCATGCGCAGACCGGTGAAGTAATAGGGGATACGTGCGCCACTCTTGGTCACGAACGGCGCATCGGCCATCGCCTCGCCGCGCAAAAAAACGGTTTCTATGCGTTCCTTCATGAGCGGCTGATGTTCGGCGTCGAAAAAATCGAGGGCGTTCATGTGTGTGATCTCGTCCCCGGAATAGCCACTGACGGTTTCGAAATTCCGGTTCCACAGCAGCATGCGGCCAGCCGGATCGAGCAGGTAGAACATGCCCGGTATCGACTCGATGATGGTCTGACGGAAGACATGTTCCAGGCGTATGTTCTCCACCGCCCACTTCGCTGCGCTGATGTCCTGAGCGGTGCCGTGGTAGCCGATGAAATCGCCGTTTTCATCGTAGCGCGGTGCGCCACATATGCGTAGCCATTGGGCGCGGCCATCGGCGTCGGGCAAGCGTAGTTCGATATCGAAGGGCTCGCGCGCCATGAGGCGCTGTCGATGCGCCGCGATCTGTTCAGGCGTCTCCGAGGGGGGAATCACTTCCCAACGGCTTTTTCCCAGGATGTCTGCGGCGGGCAGCATGTTTTTATTCGTCGACGCGCCGGCGATACGGGTGAAACGGTCGTTGATGTCGGTTTCCCAAAACCAGTCAGAGGACATTTCGGCCAAAGCGCTAAGTCGCCGCTCGCTCTGCCTTAAATCGTTGGTCATGCGCAGCGCCAGCCGTTCGGCGCGGGATTGCGAGCGCGCCAATGCCAGGTAGAGGCCGGCGAGTAGCAGGCTGAATATGGCGCCAACGGCCAGTGCCAATGCCGGCATGTAGCGTGTCGGCAGTTGTCGCATCCACTGCTCGTTGGAGCGTACGCTGATATCCCAGCGCCGCCCGCCGAATGGCAAGGTGGCGTGCTTGCTGAAGCGCGAGGCCTCGATGGTTGCGGGCGCGCCGCTGTCGAACACCAGCATGCGCGTGGCGCCGCCGGCGCCTTCGTCGGGGCCAATGTCTTCAATGATGGTGCGTTCGCCCTCGCTGACCAGCGTGCCGAAGAATTCGCGGAAGGAGGCATCGGCTTCGACGATCATCACGACGTACCCTTCCAGCGCCGCGCGACGTTTCTCCAGCGTATCGACGGCGGCGCCATAGCGATAGACCGGTGCACGCAGTACCAGACGCGGCAAGCTGTCGGCTAATTGCGGTACTGTAAAAGGCGCCGAGATGGAAATTTGACCGGTATCGCGCGAGCGACGGATGGGTTCCCGGCTGGCTGGCTGGGTGCTCACATCCACCCCCAGGACTTTGAAGTTCTCGTCCTTAGGTTCGAGGTAGGCGACGACGACGTATTCCTCGCGGTCGCCCTCCGGGTAAATGGCGAAGTCGCGGTAGCCGCGTTCTTGTAGACCGGGATCGCGGCGCATGGCGGCTACGAAGTCGGCCTTTTGTGAGTGACGCAGATAGCGCTGGAAAGCGATTGTCTGCAAGCCGGGCAGACGCTGCCTCAGTTGCAGGTTCTCGGTGTAGTCATGGAACTCCTGGCGCGTGACCTTTTCCGAGGCGAGGAACAACCCTTGCAGCCCCAGTATGATGTTGCGATAGTCGTTGAGGCGCTTGTCGATTTGCGCCAGGGCGACGACCGCGCGGGCCTCGAAGCGGCTGCGCAAGTTAAATTCGAGCTGCTCTGCCGTGAAGACATAGGCGGAGCCACTGATTGCCAGGCCGGCCGCGAGGACGACAAAGGCGCCGGCTAGCGAAGAGCGCGGGCCGGTGTACAACCAACGGCTTTTGAAGACAGTCGGCGCGAGCGCCTCGTTAGCTGATTGTGATGCCTTGGTCATGGTCGCAGCTTATAATTTGCTCCCTCTCAACGCAAGTGGGTCCCACGATGAGTCTTGCACATGCGAATACCGGAGCTGTTTCCCACTGGGTGAGCCGATTCGCGCCCTTGCTCGCCAGCGGCGGCGTGGTGCTGGACGTGGCCTGCGGCAGCGGACGTCATGCGCGTCACTTCTTCGCGCTCGGTCACCCGGTTGAGGCTGTTGACCGTGACGCCGTCGCAATTGCCACGCTTGCCCAGGCACTGCCTGCGATCACGGCGCGGGTGGCCGACCTTGAAGCGGGTCCTTGGCCATACGCGGGGCAGCGCTTTGCCGGCATTGTCGTGACCAACTACCTGCATCGGCCGCTGTTTCCCGTGCTACGCGATTCCTTGGCTCCTGGCGGCGTACTGATCTACGAGACTTTTATGTTGGGCAACGAGCGCCATGGTCGGCCGTCCAATCCGGCATTTCTGCTGCAGCCGGGCGAATTGCTGGCGGCCTTCGGCGCGGGGCTGAGTGTCGTCGCTTTCGAGCAAGGCGAGGTGGCTGAGCCTAAACCGGCGGTGGTACAGCGCATCTGCATCGTGAATACGGCAGACGTTACGCGGCTGCGTCTGCCATGAGCGCAAAGGATTCTTCGGCCAGGATGCGCCGCGCCAGGTGTTGTACGCCGGTCGGCGAGAGATCGTCGGTGTCGTAACGTGAGGCGAGCGCGTGGCGGGCGTAGTTCTGGTCTTGCGAGCGCAGGTATTGCGGGTCGTAGTGATGCCGCAGTAACTCGCTGACCAGGGCCGGCCAGTCGCCGGCGTCGATGAGCGCATGCCAGCGGGCGATGGTTGCGTTGCCTTGCAGTTCCTTCAAGCGCGCCAATCGTTCCTTCAGGTGCGTTGGCTCGGCCAAAAAATAGGCGTAGTCGCGAAGCAGAAAGTCGATACGCGCCGCCAGTGTGGCTTCCACACGCAGGCAATCGCCCGCGCGCATGGCATCCAACAGCGCATTCGGCAGTTGCAGTACGCCGATCTTGCGGCTTTCCGCCTCGACATAGACTGGCCGTGTCGCATCCAGCGCGTGCAGGCAAACCAAAAGTCGGCTCTCGAAGCAGCGCTGGCGTGGCTGTGGCGCATCGGGCAGACCACCCAGCACCGAACCCTTGTGGGCGGCCAGCTCTTCGAGATGCAGCACTTGTGCGCCTTCGCGCGCCAACGCTTCCAGCAGGCGGCTCTTGCCGCTGCCTGTGGCGCCCGTCACGACGCGAAAGCGCAAATGCCGAGGTAGCTCGGCGAGGCTTTCCACGACGTGGTGCCGATATATCTTGTAGCCGCCTTCCAGTTGCGTCGCCTGCCAGCCCACTTGCCGCAGTACATGCGTCATGGCGCCGCTGCGCTGGCCGCCGCGCCAGCAGTAGAGCAGGGGCTTCCACTCGCGCGGCTTGTCGAGAAAGTGCTGCTCCAGGTGTTGGGCGATATTGCGTGCCACCAGCGCGGCGCCGACTTTCTTGGCGGCGAAGGGGGATACTTGTTTGTAGAGCGTACCGACCTGCACGCGCTCGGCATCGGAGAGTACCGGGCAGTTGATGGCGCCGGGTAGATGATCCTCGGCGTATTCCGCCGGCGTGCGGACGTCGATCACCTCGTCAAACTCGGTGATCTGTGCTAGGTTTGCCCTCCAGTTCGACATGACAATTTCAGCCGCAATCACTCAGTGTTACCGAGGGGTGCGCTTGCGGCGACTAGGCTCCGTGGAAATCAAACTAACCCAATTCTCCCACGGTGGCGGCTGTGGCTGCAAAATTGCGCCGGGGGTGCTCGCCGCGTTGTTGGCGCAGACACCCCTGCGCGCTATGCCGCCCGAGTTGATGGTGGGTAGCGAGACCTCTGACGATGCCGCTGTCTATCGCTTGAACGACGAGCAAGCGCTGGTGGCGACGACAGATTTCTTCACGCCCATCGTGGACGATCCGTATGACTTCGGCCGCATTGCCGCGACCAATGCGCTGTCCGATATCTATGCCATGGGCGCGCGCCCTATCATGGCGCTGGCGCTGGTGGGCATGCCGCTGGACAAGCTCCCATTGGCAGTGATCGGCAAGATCCTCGCTGGCGGCGAATCGGTATGCGCGCAAGCCGGCATACCGATCGCCGGCGGCCATTCCATCGATGTCTTGGAGCCGATCTATGGGTTGGTGGCAATGGGGCTGGTGCATCCGTCGCGCGTCAAACGCAATAGCGCGGCCCGCGCTGGCGACGTACTGATACTCGGTAAGCCGTTGGGCATAGGCGTGCTCTCCGCCGCGCTGAAGAAAGGCCTGCTCACGCCGGCCGGCTATGCCACCATGCTGGCGCACACCACGCGGCTCAATACGCCCGGCATGGCCTTGGCCGCTATGGAAGGCGTGCATGCTTTGACCGATGTGACGGGTTTCGGGCTGGCCGGCCATCTGCTGGAAATTTGCCGCGGTTCGCAACTCGCCGCCACGCTGCGCTTCGCGGATTTGCCACTCATAGACGAGGCAGTGGGCTTACTCCAAGAAGGCATCGCCACCGGCGCCTCGACACGCAACTGGAGCGCTTACGGTAAGGATGTCGCGCTACCACCGGGCTTCCAGGACTGGCAACAAAAGCTACTCTCTGATCCGCAAACCAGCGGCGGCTTGCTGGTGGCTTGCGCACCGGATTGCGCGCAGGCTGTACTGGATGACATGCACTGCGCCGGCTTTGCCGAGGCCTGTGTTATCGGTAGCTTCCAAGCTGGTGCAGCGCGAATTCACGTCGTTTAAGCCCAAGTCAAAAATCGGCCACCAGGGCGCCACCGGTATAATGGCGCCCTTTCTTGTTCAGCTACTTTTTGAGATCGGACTCCATGCGTTACCTTTCCACCCGCGGCCAAGCGCCCACACTCAGCTTTTGCGACATTTTGTTGGGCGGACTGGCGCTGGATGGCGGCCTGTATTTGCCGGAGTCGTATCCGCAGGTGAGTCGCGCGGAACTCGACGCATGGCGCGGCTTGCCTTATCACGAGCTGGCGCTGCGCCTACTGTCCAAATTTGTGGATGACATTCCCGCCGCCGATCTCAAACTGCTGGTGGAGCGCACCTATACCGCTCAGGTGTATCGGCATTGCCGGCCGAATCGCAATGCTGCGGACATCACGCCGCTTACCACCTTGGAGCCGGGGCTGCATCTGCTAGAGCTTTCCAACGGCCCGACGCTGGCGTTCAAAGACATAGCCATGCAGTTGCTGGGCAATCTCTTCGAATACGTGCTGACCCAGCGTGGCGAAAGCATCAACATCCTCGGCGCCACTTCGGGCGATACCGGTTCAGCGGCGGAATACGCCATGCGCGGCAAGCATGGAGTGCGTGTCTTCATGCTTTCGCCGCATGGCCTGATGAGCGCCTTCCAGCGCGCTCAGATGTATTCGCTGCAAGATGAAAATATTTACAACATCGCCGTCCGCGGCATGTTCGACGACTGCCAGGACATCGTGAAAGCGGTTTCCAACGATGTCGCGTTTAAGACCAAATACAAGATCGGCGCGGTGAATTCCATCAACTGGGCGCGCGTGGTGGCGCAGATTGTTTATTATTTCAAGGGCTACTTCGCGGCGACCCAGTCCAACGATGAGCCGGTGGATTTCTCCGTGCCCTCCGGCAATTTCGGCAACATTTGCGCCGGCCACATAGCGAAGCAGATGGGGCTGCCGATCCGCCGCTTGATTCTGGCGACCAACGAAAACGATGTCCTGGACGAATTCTTCCGCACTGGCGTGTATCGGCCACGCACGACCGCCGAAACACACATCACCTCCAGCCCGTCCATGGATATTTCCAAAGCCTCGAACTTCGAGCGCTTCATGTTCGATCTGGTTGGGCGCGATGGTGCGGCCGTGCGTGCGCTATGGGCCAAGGTCGAGGCGGGTGGCAGTATCGATTTGCGCGGCACGCCGCATCTGGCGCGCTTGGCTGATTTCAATTTCGTTTCCGGCACCAGCAGCCACGCCGACCGGCTGGCCACCATACGCGCCACCTGGGAGCGCTATGGCGTGACGATCGACACGCACACCGCCGATGGTCTCAAGGTGGGCCTGCAATGGCGTGAAGCGGGTGTGCCGCTGGTGGTGCTGGAAACGGCGCAGCCGGTTAAGTTTGCCGAAACCTTGCGGGAAGCGCTGGGGCGCGAGCCGGTACGGCCGGCCGACATGGAGGGCATCGAAGCCCTACCGCAACGCGTGGAGGTGATGGACGCCGATTTGGGCGCCGTGAAGGACTATATCGCGGCGCGGGTGTAGTGACTCAGAGATAAATGACGGCAGGAAAAACCGTCACGGCCAGCACGAGGATGAGCCATTCGAGGTTATGCCGGGCGAGAAAGCCGGTGAAATGCAGAATCAATACCGTGATCGCGACGACATAGTAGAGAATGAACCACATCTGTAAGCTCCCTGTTCATTAAAAGCGCCGCAGCCCTTGCGGCCCGCGGCCCGGCTTTTATACCTGTTTCACCTCGCTAAGGCAAGGCGGCGCGTTATTTCTCGACGTGGCGCAGCGACAAATCGACGGCGCGCACGTCCTTGGTCAGACTACCGATGGAAATGCGATTCACGCCGGTTTCAGCGATGGCGCGCACGCCTTCCAGGCTGACGCCGCCGGAGGCCTCCAGTTCGGCGCGGCCGGCATTGAGCTTGACGGCACGCCGCATGGTGTCGAGATCCATGTTGTCGAGCAGGATCATTTTCGCGCCGGCTTTCAGCGCTTCTTCGAGTTGCGCCAGCGTTTCCACTTCGATCTGTATGAACACGTCCGATGGCGCCAGGCGCTGTGCTTGCGCTAGCGCGGGCCGCACACCGCCAGCCGACATGATGTGGTTTTCCTTGATCAGGATGCCGTCGTAGAGACCCAGGCGATGGTTAACACCGCCACCGCAGCGGACGGCGTATTTCTGCGCCAGACGCAGGCCCGGCAGTGTTTTTCGCGTATCGACGATCTTGGCCTGAGTGCCGGCGATCGCTGCGACATATAGGCGCGTGGTCGTTGCCGTGCCGGAGAGCAATTGCAGAAAGTTCAAGGCGGTGCGCTCGGCGGTCAATAAGGCGCGGGTGTCGGCATCGATTTCGCACAGCGTCTGGTCAGCGTGTATCGCCGCACCGTCGTGGGCGAACCAGCGGATGCGCGCCTGCGGGTCGAGCTGACGAAAGCAGGCATCGAACCAGGCCGTGCCGCACAACATCGCCTCTTCACGGCTCACCATCACACCGCGCGCAGCATGCCCGGCTGGCACAAGCTGCGCCGTCAGGTCACCGCTGCCGATATCTTCCGCAAGTCCAGCCGTGACGTTCCTGGCTATTTCGGCGAGGAGTTGTGCTGAAGTTTCCATAGGGCCTGCCGTAAAGTGGGGACGAGTTGATTTTACTCGCAGCGCAGTTTGATTTGGGATTTGCAATGCCGGGGATCATGAATGTCTTGTCCGTTAGTGCTGGCACGCTGCTCGCTGTGATGCTGTTTGTGGTGCTGGTCTATTGGTATGTCCAGGACATCACGCAAAAGAAACACACGGTGCTGCGCAACTATCCCATCATTGGCCACTTGCGCTATTTCTTCGAGCAACTGGGTGAATATTTCCGTCAGTATTTTTTCACAGGCGATCGCGATGAAATGCCTTTCAATCGCGCCACGCGGGGTTGGGTCTATCGCTTGGCGAAGAATGAGGGTGGCATTATCGGCTTTGGTTCCACCTACAATATTCGCGAGCCCGGTGCACTCATCTTCGTCAATGCGCCGTTTGCCATACTGGAAGAAGAGCGCCAGCCTACGCCGGCGCTCCTGATCGGGGCGGGCTATTGCGTGCAGCCGTTTCTCGCCAAGTCCATCGTCAATATCAGCGGCATGAGCTATGGCGCGATATCCCAGCCGGCAGTGCGGGCCTTGTCGCGCGGCGCGGCCATGGCCGGTTGCTGGATGGATACGGGCGAGGGCGGGCTGAGTCCGTATCACCTCGAAGGCGGCTGCGACATCATGATGCAGATCGGCACCGCCAAATACGGCGTGCGTGATGCGGACGGACGCTTATCGCCTGAACGGCTGAAGGCCATCGCCGCCCATGAGCATGTCCGCGCCTTCGAGATCAAGCTCTCGCAAGGCGCCAAGCCGGGCAAGGGTGGGGTGTTGCCGGCGGCCAAGGTCACGCCGGAAATTGCCGCCATACGCGGCATAGCGGTCGGCGTGGATTCGCTGAGCCCGAACCGGCATCTGGATATTGCTAATGCTGAGGAACTGCTGGATCAAATCGCTCGCGTGCGGGAGATTACCGGCAAACCCGTTGGCATCAAAACGGCCATCGGCGGCTGGAATTTCATGCACGAACTATGCGATGCCATTTTGCGGCGTGGCCACGAGTTCGCACCCGATTTTATTGCGGTGGATGGTGGCGAAGGCGGCAGCGGCGCGGCACCGCAGGCGCTGGCCGATCATATGGCCTTATCCATAGACGAGGCGTTGCCGCGTGTGGTGGATGCCCTCACCGAGGCTGGCCTGCGCGAGCGCGTGAGTGTCATCGCTGCCGGCAAGCTGGTGACCTCGGCGCGTGCCGCCTGGGCGCTGGCGGCTGGGGCAGATTTTGTGAATACCGCACGCGGCTTCATGTTTGCGCTGGGCTGCATTCAGGCCTTGCGTTGCCATACCAACACCTGTCCAACGGGCGTTGCCACGCACAACCCGCGCTTGCACCGCGGCCTGGTGGTGGAGGACAAGGCCACGCGTGTCGCAAATTACGCGACGAGCATGAACAAGGAGATCGACATGATCGCGCACTCCTGCGGCTTGCATCATGCCCGCGAGTTTTGCCGCGAGCATGTGCGCATTGTGCAAAGCGGCGGTCAAAGTATCGCCTTTAACATGCTCTATCCCTACCCTGGCGTGCGCGTTTGAGCGGGATTGCGTAGGGAGAACCGGCCGCTGCGGACATTGTTGTTGTCGAAAGGGGTTTTTTGGAGAAAAACTTTTGTCCGATACCTGCTCAGCATCGTTGGGACACGCCGTCCAGGACCCCAATTGCCTGTAGCAAAACCATGAAAAGCGGCTAAAAGCCCCGCCTTTTCGATGTATTTGGCCTGCTCGGCATAGGGATACTTGCTAGTGGCGACAAAAGCACTAAAGTTAATTGGTGACCTGCCGTAATGAGGGCAGCGATGGGAGAGTGCTGCTAAGGGCTTATCCATTGTTCGCGGCACGATAGCACGATAGCGCGAGAGGAGACGCGTGGGACCGGCGAGTGCTTGAGGTAAGCGATGGTACTGGCCGGGACGAATACTGAAAATTCGCACGCTTAGTCTTTTAAGCGAACTTATCAATACAGGAGAAGAAACTATGTCGCAAAAACTGACCGTCATTGCCCTGGCAACAACGATGACACTCAGCGCTGCCGCGCAGGCCGAGGAGATCGATAAGCCCATGTTCTCATTCGGTGGCTTCGGTACCGTGGGGATTGTTCATTCCAGCGAGAAAAACGCCGATTTTCAAAATAGTGTGTTCCAGCCCAATGGTGTCGGTCGCACCTACAACTGGGACATGAATATCGACAGCAAGCTGGCGGTGCAAATGACGGCCAACTTTACGCCGCAGCTCTCCGCCGTGGTTCAGGTCATTTCGGAACAGCGCTATGACAATTCCTATATCCCCATGGTGGAGTGGGCCAACCTGAAATATGCCTTCACGCCGGACTTCAATGTTCGCGTCGGCCGTACCGTGTTACCAGCTTACCTGCTGTCGGACTCGCGCAAGGTGGGCTATGCCACGCCCTGGGTGCGGCCGCCGGTGTCGCTCTACTCATTGGTGCCGATCACCAACAGCGACGGTATCGATGCCTCTTATCGCTTCCGTGCCGGGCCGGTCACCAATACGGTGCAGGCGAGCTTTGGCCGGAATGAAATTCTGGTCGCGCAAGGCGAGAACGGCCAGGCAAGACGAGTCTGGGGTGTCTATGACACGCTGGAGTATGGCGCAGCCACTTTCCACGTTGCCTACCAGCGGCTTAACCTGACCTTGCCGCAGCTCAATGCCTTGTTCGACAACTACCGCATGTTCGGACCAGTGGGCAGTGCTATCGCCGACAAGTACAACTCCGATCACAAGCAGGTGACTTTTGTCGGCGCAGGCGTCAGCTATGACCCGGGTGACTGGTTCCTGATGGCCGAAGCGGGCCGGCAGACGGCGGATTCCTTCATTGGCGACCAGACGGCCTGGTATGTCTCGGGGGGCTATCGTTTCGGGAGCTTTACACCGTATGCCACTTACTCGCACTTAAAGACCACCAGCAATACCTCCGATCCCGGTATTGACCCGGTGGCCGCTGCTGCGGCCGCAGTGGCGGCTTTGCCGCCTGGAACACCGGGACCGGTGATCGCACAGGTCGCCGGGGGGGTGGCCGGTGCGGCCGTCGGCCTGAGTGGTTTGCTCAACAGTCTGTTGATGGCGACAGACGAACACACGGTGTCCCTCGGCGTGCGCTGGGATTTCGCCAAGAACGCCGATCTGAAAGTGCAGTTTGATCGCATGTATCTAGGCAACAACGCCATGGGCACGCTGCGCAACCTGGACCCGGTTAACTTCCGGCCTGGTGGCAACGTGAATCTATTCAGCGTCGCTGTCGACTTTGTATTCTAAGGAGGAGAGATCATGCGTTTTGCAAAAAACATTAAGGCTGGTTTGTTCGCGGGAGCGCTGGCATTGGCTGCAGGCGCCGTGAATGCGGATTTCGTGGTCGTGGTGTCGGCCAAGAGCCCGGCGGGTAACCTGACCTCCGAGCAGGTCTCGGACATTTTTCTCGGCAAGGTTAGCAACTTTCCGTCGGGCGGCCCGACTTTGCCTGTAGACCAAGTCGAAGGTGCCGCTTTGCGCGACGAGTTCTATACCAAGGTGACGAGCAAGTCGCCAGCTCAGGTGAAGGCCTATTGGTCGAAGATCGTGTTTACCGGCAAGGGCCAACCACCCAAGGAAGTGTCGGATAGCGCCACGGTGAAAAAAGTGGTTTCGGAAAATCCCAACGCCATTGGCTACATTGACAAGGGCGCGGTGGATGGCAGTGTCAAGGCGGTATTTTCACACTGAGTGACGGCGTCAGAAAAACCCAACAGAGTGGTGCGTACCGGCCAAGCAACATAACGGCCGGACGCACCGATGACAACAAAGCACATCCATGACGAAAGGGAAATGATTACTTTCCAATCGCCAAACCTATCGGTTCGAGGAGAACACTATGCTACACAAACTGACGGTCATTGCTTTGGCGGTTCTGAGCGTCCATGCGGTCACCGCGCGCGCGGAGGCGACCGATCAGCCCATGTTTTCGTTCAGCGGCTTTGGCACGCTGGGGGTGACGCATTCCAGCGAAAAAAATGCGGATTTCATTCCCACTTTTTATCAGCAAAATGGCGTGGGCGGCACTCGCAACTGGGATTTCAATACGGACAGCAAGATCGCAGCGCAAGTAACGGCCAATTTCACCAGCCAGTGGTCGGCCGTGCTGCAGGTCATTTCCGAGCAGCGCTACGACAACTCCTATGTGCCGCTCGTCGAGTGGGCCAATTTGAAGTATGCGTTTACGCCGGATTTCAGCGTCAGAGTCGGGCGCGTGGTGTTGCCGACTTATCTGGTCTCCGATTCCCGTAAAGTGGGCTATGCCAATCCGTGGATACGGCCACCTGTTGAGCTTTACAACCTCGTCCCCATCACCAATAGCGACGGCGTCGACTTGTCTTACCGCTTCCGTGTTGGCGCCGTGACCAACACGATACAAGCGGGCTATGGTCGCAACACCATACTCACCAAGGAGGGCCCCGACGGTAATGCCACGCGTGTGCTGAATATCGTCGACAACGTCGACTATGGTGCGCTTTCGGTTCACCTTTCGTATTTGCAGTTGATCCTCAACATTCCGGCGCTGGAACCTTTGTTCGGCGCCTACAATGCGCCAATTTTTGGGCCGAACGATATCTACGAAAAATATGCGCCGGATCTCACGCGCGTCGTCTATCGTGGGATAGGCGCCAGCTACGACCCAGGCAAATGGTTCGTTCAGGGTGAATTTGGTAGGCAGAACACGAACTCCGCCTTTGGGGAGAAGCGTGCCTGGTATGTCACCGGCGGCTATCGCATCGGCCAGTTCACACCCTATCTCGGCTACGCCAATCTCAAGCAGCTCAGCAGCAAGTCGGACCCCGGCATCAACATCGCCGCCTTGCCACCGTTTCCTGGCTTGGCGCAAGGTGCGATGGGGCTCAACGCCGTCCTCAACTCATTTCTGCAATCGACCGATCAGCAGTCCGTCACTCTTGGCACACGTTGGGATTTTGCAAAAAATGCCGATCTGAAAGTGCAGTTTGAACGGCTGGATTTGGGTAACGGCTCGGTGGGCACATTGAGAAACTTTAAGCCGGGCTATCAGCCAGGCGGCAAAGTCAATGTGTTCAGTCTGGCTGTCGATTTCGTGTTTTAAGGGGCAGATCATGAGTCTTTCTATAAAGCTTAAAGCGATCTTAATCGCCGCCGCACTGACGGCCACATCCGGTTTGGTGTTCGCCGAGGTGGTGGTGGTGGTGTCGACAAAAAATGCCGTGGGCAGCTTGACCGCCGATCAAGTCGGCGATGTTTTTCTGGGGAAAATTACCAGTCTTCCTGGTGGTGCCTCGGCGACGCCGGTGGACCAGGCTGAAGGGTCCGCATTGCGTGACGACTTCTACAACAAGGTGACGGGCAAGTCTGCCGCGCAGATGAAAGCCTACTGGTCGAAGATCATTTTCACCGGCAAAGGCCAGCCGCCCAAAGAAGTTGCGGACAACGCTGCCGTGAAGAAACTTGTTGCGGATAGTCCGAGCGCCATCGGCTACATCGACAAGAGCGCGCTAGATAGCAGCGTCAAGGCCGTATTCTCCCGTTAGTAGCCCTCCTGGAGATGTTCTGGTCGTCTTCTTGACCGGAACATCCTCCTGTCTGTATCAAGTGCTCAAGCTTCCTTAGCGAAGTCCGTTACCCGCAACACGTAGGCAATACAAGGGGTTTAGCCGTGAGCTAAGCGACCCTGGTGAAATGCAATTCATAGCCCAGTAAGTCAGGGCGCCGATATGGGGATATGGGTGATGAATCTAACGAAAGAAGCGCTTTTGGCAAGCTTTATAGTTGCTGCCTTTGCAGGCAACGCATCCGCCGAGAACAGCGAGACCGGGCTCACGCTGGGTGCCTTTGGCACAGTCAGTGCCGTGCATACCAATACGAACAAGAGCGAGGCGCAATTTACCTCTTCGCCGTATTTACAGCACGCCGGGGCGAGCAACTCCGGCTGGGATGGCACGGTCGATACCAAAATCGGCGCACAAGCAACGTACCGTTTGAACAGCACCTTTTCAGGCACGGTACAAATCATCTCAAAAAAAGGGCCGGACAATACGTTCTTCCCCACGACAGAATGGGCTTACTTAAAAATTGAGCCGACCAACAAACTCGCTATTCGAATTGGACGTATTCGCGTCCCCGTATTTTTAATCTCGGATTCGCTTGATGTCGGCTACTCTCAACACTGGCTAAGACCGCCGGTTGAAGTTTATGGACCTGTCCCCATCTCGCGCACTACCGGCATTGACCTTGTCTACAAGATGAACGTGGGAGACGCCATGTTCACCGTTCAACCTGTTATTGGGCAAAGTACTTTTAAAATTAAAGGCTCCCCCACCACCGGTGGAAAAGCTGAAAATGCAAAAGCCTTAAATGCCACGCTTGAATTTGAAAACTTCACGTTTCGGGCAGGCTACCTGGATGGCAAGCTGACTCTGCCGACAGAAACGGATGGTGATAATGAAGTCGCTGCGGCGATTGATTCCCTGAATGCAGGCTTCGCACCCTTTCTCACGCCAGCGCAGCAAGCTGCCTATACCCAACTGGCGAATAGCGCCAGAGCTAGGAAGGTGAAAGTTTCGTTTACCGGCGTAGGCGCCATCTACGACAACGGAAGTTTATTAGTACAAAGTGAATACACACGACGCAAGGGGACAGAAGGTTTTCCCGACGCAACAGCCTGGTATGTTTCTAGCGGCTATCGTTTTGGCAAGTGGATGCCTTATGCAACCTATGCCAAGCTAAGAACCACCAGTTCTATGTACTACACAGACTCATTGAACACGATCATTTCGAACACGCCCGTCCCTATGGTTGGATCCCCGGGGGTTTCTGATCTCATGACGGCATTGCGACAAAGCGATTTCTCCGACCAACACACCATATCGCTTGGGGTTCGCTACGATGTAATGAAACACGTCGATATCAAAGCACAGTTTGACCACGTCACTACGGGAGGGCCGGCAGGGTCGAATAAAGGATTATTCGCCAACACATCCAGCGGATTCAGGGCGGAGAAGAACAACGTCAATGTTCTCTCCATCGCAGTTGATTTCGCGTTTTGAGGTGCGACATGAGACAAATACTTAAATCACTCGTCGTTCTCAGCGCACTCCACGTCACCGGTCTGTCCCTCGCTCATGCAGAGGTGGTTATCGTAGTCAACGCTAAAAGCACTGCAACCAGCCTGACCAAAGAACAAGCCAGCGCCATATTTCTGGGTAAGTCTCCTGACATTCCGGGTGCAGGCGCTGCCGTTCCCATTGACCAAGTCGACAGCCCGTTGCGTGAAGAGTTTTATACGAAAGTTACCGGTAAATCGACCGCCCAAATTCGGTCTCATTGGTCCAAATTGGTATTCACGGGAAGAGGCGCCGCGCCCAGGCAACTGGCCAACAGCGCTGAGGTAAAAAAATTCCTCGCATCGAATCCAAACGGAATTGGTTATATCGAAACGTCTGCCGTGGATAGTTCAGTGAAAGTGCTCTACTCAAATTGATTTAGGGTCAGTAGCGTCCCAACGTTTTTCAAAGGAGAACGCCCTGGATCGGCGATATGGGCGACTCTAAATCGGTTGAGAGAGGTTTGGAAGCAATTGATCTATATGTGCTGTTTCGAACATGGTCAGACTTAGGATTTGTAGGATTTCGTGACGACTTCTACAACAAGGTGACTGGCAAGTCTGCCGCGCAGATGAAAGCCTACTGGTCGAAGATTATTTTCACCGGCAAAGCCAACCACCCAAGGAAGTTGCAGACAACGCTGCCGTGAAGAAACTTGTTGCAGATAGTCCGAGCGCCATCGGCTACATCGACAAGAGCGCGCTAGATAGCAGCGTTAAGGCCGTATTCTCCCGTTAGTAGCCGCCTCTGGAGATGTTCTGGTCGTGCTCTCGACCGGAACATCCTCCTTCCCATACTCAGCAACCTAAAGTAATCGTTGGAATAGCCGTAACCTGTACTTACAGGAACGAGGGATGCACGGCTGGGCCCTGAGTTCAGGACTAGCCGAAATGCAGCCCAGGCCCTCGCTTGACGTTTTGGGTGGCTGCCAGAAAAGCAGCATGTGATGCTAAATGATAGGGAGGAACGCATGTCGCAAAAGCTCACCGCTATAGCCATTGCGGCGATGACGTCAGGCGCGACGGCCGCTCAGGCCGACGACGCCGACAAATCAATGTTTTCATTTAGCAGTCTTGGCACGCTACCCGTTGATCACTCTGAGCGCGCGGCTTTGCGCGACGCGTTTTATACCAAGGTGACCAGTAAATCGCCGGCTCAGATTAAGGCATATTGGTCGAAGATTGTTTTCACAGGCAAAGGTCAGCCACCAAGGAAGTGCCTGATAGCGCGGCCGTTAGGAAGCTGGTTGCCGACAATCCCAATGCGATTGGTTACATTAATAAAGGCGCCGTCGATGGCAGTGTCAAAGCGGTATTCCCGCATTGATGCGGCCAGTGGTGCTTTAAGGCGGAGAGAGGTGAGGAAATGTCTATAGGAAAACGACTCGCCATACTTGTGGCGGTGACGCTGCTGGGTCTGGTAGGAACGGGCATTTATGGCGCCTTGCAGTTGAAGGGGCTACAGAGCAGCTTCAATGAGGTCAACGAGCGATCAGTACCCTCGCTCATTGCCACCAGCAACGTCAACGACCAGTTCAAGGAGGCGCGCGCGCTGATTCTCGCGCTCCTTATGGAAGAGGATGCGGATTTGCGCAAGGCCTTCGCCGACAAGATCAGGGAAACCGAACGCGAACTGGAGAAAGCCACCACCGCGTTCGCGCAGATTCCCGGTTCGGAAGAAGCCGCCAAGGCGCTGATCCCGATAGTCGCCAGCTACATGAAAGCGGTGGATGTTGTGATTGGCGTCGCGGATAAAAAAGACCAGGCCCAGGTAGAGTTGTACACCAAGGTGATTCCCGCCGAGAAAGTGCTGACCACTTTTCTGGGCAAGACGCGCGCACAACTGCTGGATACCCAGAAGGCGCTAAAGGAGCAAGTTGACAGCAACGCGCAGCGCTCCATCACCGTGTTCCTGGTGGTGACGGCGGTGACGGTGGCGATAGTCGCCGCCTTGGGTGTGCTGCTGCATCTGTCGGTGACACGTGCGCTGCATTCCATGACCATGGCTATGCAGAATGTCGCCTCCAATCTGGATTTCCGTCTGCGTGTGAAAGTGGATCAGGAGGACGAAATTGGCACGGTGATCGGTGTCTTCAACAGCCTGCTCGACACGGTGCAAACTAGTCTTAAGGAGATTGTCGGATCTATGGATGTGCTGACCAACGCGACAACGCGGCTCAGCAACAGTTCGCAGGACATCCGCAAGATATCCGAGCAGACCAGCGCTTCATCATCGGAAGCGTCCGATACCGTGAAACGCGTCAACACCAGTATCGAGACGGTTGCCGCGCAAACCGAGCATGCGGAGTCCATCACCCGTGAATCCGAAGAGCGGGCCATTGCCGGCGGCAAGGTGATACAGGAAACCATAGACCACGTAAAATCGATTTCGGAAATCGTGCATCAGGCTGCCGACGACATCTCCGAGTTGCGCACGCAGATCAGCAGCATCTCGACGGTGGTGAAAGTCATCAGCGAGGTTGCCGATCAGACCAATCTGCTGGCGCTCAATGCGGCGATTGAGGCCGCCCGCGCCGGAGAGCAGGGACGCGGCTTCGCCGTGGTGGCGGACGAAGTGCGAAAACTTGCCGAAACGACGGCCAAGTCCACACAAGAAATTTCAAAAGTCATCAAGTCGGTGCAGCAAAGCGCCACCAGCACCGTGGAGCGTATGGAAGTCGCCGTCACCCGTGTCGAGGGTGGGGTGACGAGTTCCAATCATGCCATCGAAGCCCTCAAGGCCATACGAGCGGATACCGACAACGTACGCAATACTGTCTCCAACATCGCAGCGTCGATACGCGAACAAAGTGTTGCAACCAGCCATATGTCGGTGCAGATCCAGAAAATCGCCGGTACGACGCAGGAGGCTTCCGAAGCCGTTGGCGAGACGACGCGCAGTACGCAAGAACTGGAGATGCTCGCGGCACGGGTGAATAGTACGGTGAAACGTTACCAAATCTAGCTAGCCCCGCGGCCGCCATCCTGGCGGCCGCGCGTACGCAAGCGAGCTCGGCTGCGCCCAATGTGGCGCTCCGCCTCAGCAAATCCCGACCTTTCGATGTAACAACGCGCCCCTTGGGCAGGGGCTTCTGGAATACACTTTCTGTCGAGCTACATGCCGAGAGGTTATGCCATGGCTACAGGAAAACCGGATTCGAAACCGCGTACGCCGCTACTACGCCTCCTCGCTGAGCCGCAGATTATTTTTCCGATCTTTGGTTTGCTGCTGCTCGGGGTGATCTGGGGCGCAACCTTGAACATGATCCAGGTTGAGCGCAGTAGCGCGGAGCGCGTGGCTATCTCCACCAGTCGCGAGGTGATGGAGACTTATGAAGCGCAGGTTTTGCGGGCGCTGCGTGAAATCGACCAGGCTTTGCGCGTGGTCAAATATGCCTATGAAGTCGGCGGGGCAACCAGCGCGCTGGCACAACTCAAAGAACGTAGTCTGTTGCCCTCGGATATTTTGTTTGTCGTGAGCATCACCGATGCCAAGGGGAATATCGTCGCCAGCACGCAGCGCCAAGATGGCGCGAACGTTGCCCAGCAGGATTATTTTCGCGCCCAGCGCGAGCGGGATGGCTTCACGGTGAGCCTGCCTCGCGCCACCGGCGCGCCCGGTAGATGGGAACTGCTCTTTAGTCATCGGCTGGACGGCACGGACGGCCGTTTTGCCGGCTTGGTCACGATCAGCGTCGACGCGGCGTATTTTGTCAGCGGCTACGAACCGACACGCATGGGCGACCGCGGCGTGCTTGCGGTGCTGGGTGTTGACGGCGTCTTCCGGATCAGGCGCACCGGAGAAGACATCCGGGCGGGCGACACAGTCGATTTCGCGGCGGAGACGCGCGGACTGGACGCAGACGACGGCGTAACCCTGACTACCAACTCTTGGGATGGCGTTCGCCGCTTTACCAGCATGCATCGGCTCTTCAGCTTTCCGTTAGCAGTGGTCGTTGCGCTTTCGGAAGAAGAGCAGCTCGCCGGCGCCAACAACAACATCAGTTTTTATTTGCGCCTGGCTACCATTGGCAGTGTGGTGCTGATCGCCGTGCTGTCTGTGCTGGGGCGACTGAGTTGGCAATTGGCGAGGGTTCGTCTCCGCGAGGCGGAAGCGAAAATCAGTCATGCAGAATACGTGGAATATCTGGCCTACCACGACGGATTAACTTCACTGCCGAATCGGAGCCTGTTCAGTAAGCTGCTGTGTCAGGGCATTACGTTGGCCCAGCGTAATAATCGGGTGCTGGCAGTGATGTTTCTCGACTTGGATCGATTCAAGCAGATCAACGACACGTTGGGCCACGAGGCCGGCGATCAGTTGCTCAAGGAAGTAGCGCGTCGACTTAAATGCGTGCTGCGTACCAGCGATACGGTTGCGCGACTCGGTGGCGATGAGTTTGTGGTGCTGCTGCCTGAAATGAAGGACAACGCGCACGGAACGGCAGCAGCGCAAAAGATATTGACCGCCATTGCTCAGCCGTTCGTTCTGCTGGGCCTGGAGTTTCGCGTTACCGTCAGCGTTGGCATTGCTGTCTTCCCGCAAGACGGGCAAGATGAACAGACGCTGACGAAGAATGCCGATATAGCGATGTACAAGGCGAAGGAAGAGGGCAAGAACAATTTTCAGTTCTATTCTGAGAAACTCAATGCGAATTCTCTGGAGCGTTTGGCGCTTGAATCGAGTCTGCGGCGGGCGCTGGAGAACAACGAGTTCGAGATGCACTACCAGGCCAAGATGGGGTTCGACAACGGACGTATTTCCGGGATGGAAGCGTTGTTGCGCTGGCAGCATCCCGACCTTGGCACCGTTGCGCCGCGACAATTCCTCACCGTGGCAGAAGAAACTGGCCTCGTGGTGCCCATCGGCCGCTGGGTGTTGCGCACTGTGTGCCGCCAAAACGTCGCTTGGCAGCGAGAAGGCTTGCCTGAGCTCAGCATGGCGGTGAATCTGACCATGCGCCAGTTCTTCGACGAACATCTGATCGCGGACATCGAGAACGCCTTACATGAGAGCGGCATGGCGCCCCACTTGTTGGAGCTGGAGATCACCGAGCGCATTCTGATGCATGACGTCGATGCCACGTTAAGGACCATGAAACTTCTGAAGGAAATCGGCGTGCGTTTCGCCATTGATAACTTCGGCACCGGCTATTCGTCGCTGGCCATGTTGCGTCAATTCCCGCTCGACACCATCAAGATCGACGGTTCTTTTGTCAGAGGTTTAAGCGAAATCGACGCCGCCACCGGGAGAAAGTTGACCGAAGCTATTATCGCGGTTGGAAAAACGCTCAGTCTTACGGTCATCGCGGAAGGCGTGGAGAACAGCGAGCAGGCAGATTACCTGCGCGACCAGGAATGCAACGAGTTGCAGGGTTTTTATTTCAACCGTCCGGTGTCGGCAGAGCAGTTGGCCGATTTGCTGAGAGGCGAGTTAACGCGCGTGGCTGCCTGATCGCCAGCGAGGCTTTCTGTCGCGCGATTTCCAAGGAGCCCTTGCGAAGGATCGTGGTGGCCCTTCGACGGGCTCAGGGCGAACGGGGTGGTCAGGGTAGGGTAGGGAAAATAAAA
>Ga0209181_10002149_pt1 | contig 32657 bp, 25 predicted proteins | sample MAT05_FD_187208 | JGI IMG/M metagenome (GOLD analysis project Ga0209181, IMG submission 187208) | Freshwater microbial communities from Lake Fryxell liftoff mats and glacier meltwater in Antarctica - MAT-05 (SPAdes) (version 2) | ecosystem: Environmental > Aquatic > Freshwater > Ice > Liftoff... | reverse complement strand
GAGAGTGCGGTTTTCAGGCAGCCATACGTTCCAGAATGTCTGCTCCACGGTGATGCCCAGCAGCTCGGCGTCGTCAAACTTCCGCTCATCTTTTTTGTCCGGTGCCTTTCCGATCCTGCGCCAGACCATCTCCACGTCGAAGCTGATGTCGCCCGGGCGTGTTTTGATCAGAGGGACCAGAATGGCAGCCTGACCGTTGACCGTGCCGGAATCGGCGCGAACATTTTGTTCTGCGACCCGGACGCTCATGAGTTCCGCGCCTTCGGGAAGTTTTACCGGCAGAAATTGCAGCGAACGGTTTTGCAAATGCCAGACAGCCTTGTGCCACTCGGTGCCATCGCTCCGTAATGCGGTGGTCATGTCGGCCCAGGCGCAGAAAGCTGCGCGTGATTCCGCCTTCTCAAGCCGTTCGATTGTCAGGGAGAGTTTCCATTTGGGTTGCACTCGGAAGATCCCGGCGGACTTGCTGAGCGCTGGGATCCACGGGAGAGTTGTGGCGGCGACGCGATCCGTTCCTTCACTCAGGAGTTTCATCTCGCTGTCACTCGCATTGTCCGCAAGCACGTAGCCGGTCACGATCTGCGCGCCTGGAAATGTAGGCGTAGGGAGGGTAAGCTCATTCACTTTTGCTCCACGCGCTGCGGTTGCATTTTCCTTCATGGGAACATCCAGCTCCACCGTGAAATCGACGGCTTCATGGATGTCGTTTTGAAATGCTACTTCGTAAATCCTCACGTCGCCTTCCACGCGACTGCGCGTCTCGCGCACTTCACTGCCGCTCACGCGTGCCTCAGGAAATGTGGCAGGCAGGGTAAATGTTGTCTGGTCCATGCTGCCCTGACGCAGGGTGATTTCCGTCTTCATACTGAGAGAAGCCCAGGTCTCGTGTGCCTGTGCGTGCAGCATCCACGTTGCGTCGGCCTTTGCAGGAACCGCAGTCAAAGCGACTTCGCCTGTGAAGCTTTGCGTTTTAAAAACGAAGCCGCGTTTCCGTTCCAGCGGAGGCAGGATGTCAAAACTGGTAGCTGCTTTTGCGGGATCAATCTCCTTCGCTGCATTATTCTCACTGGTGAGTTTCAACGTCGTATCCACGCCTTTATGTGCTGCGATGATCGCTTCACCGCTTACTTTGACAAATCCGTCCAGAACGACGGGCTGCACTGCGAGCTGCTGTGGTGCGGTGTCGTAGAGTCTGACGAGATACACCACGAGCGGTGTCATTTCCGGCGTGATGCCTTTGAAGCGCACGTGCAATTTGCCACTCTCAAGCCACCAATCCTGAAGGCGCACACTTTCCACGCCCTGCACTTCGAAGTGCTCTGGGAGTGTGAGTGAGACATCGAAAAGCGGACTGTCTTTTGCGAGCAATTGAAAGGAGGAGACGAGTTCGATTTTACGCCGGTTTACTTGATAAACCGTGTCCACGGTCGCTTCATGTTTCGTTGTGGCAACGGCAGTCGTGTATTTCAACGCACCTTCGCCGGTCCAGGCACCTTGGGAGACGGCGTTGGGCTCGTGGCAGGTGATGACTTCCGCCTGACGCAGTTCTGATGATGGCTGGGGTTTTACCTCTACGCCTGCTGCACTGAAAAGTGCCGTAGTTACACTGAGACGATTCGCTCCAGGACGGATGGTGGGCGCAATATGCCCGCCTGGGTTCGCCGGACGCTCCAGTTGCAGTATGAGATTAATCCGGCTTTTTACCGGTTTATTGAGTGATACCTCCAATGTCTGGCGGTCATTTGCTTCTGTGATCTGCCAGGATTTCATGTCGGGCGCATCCACACTGATCAAATCCAGGTTTTTCTCGAAGCTGACAGTCAGTCTTTCCTGCTGGCCGCCAGGAAACTCGTATTGAAGTAGAGACTGCACGGACTCAAAAGACGGATGCGAAACCACAGTGGTCTCCACTTTGGCGGAAGCCGGTTCCACCAGTCGCGCTGCTGCTGCGGATTCCACGACACGCACCCGGATTTCGTCCACCGTGCCGAGTGCGGCGAGGATGAGCTTGCTGGTTCCATCCACCTGCTCCACCACTGCGCAGTCGGGCTGAACTTTTGCGGTCCAGCGGATTTCAGGCAGGTTGAGCTTGAGGCGTGTTGCTGTCGTGCGAGGCACGCCCCATTGAAAGGCGAAGCTGCCTTTCGGGAGCGGGATTTCGAACTGGGCAACAACGACATGGTTGCCGGGCTTCTCCACCACGATGCTGTCTCCTGCGAAGACGGCGGGTTTGCCGTCCAATGTGAGTGAACCAATATTCACGCCTTTGAAACCCAGTGGCACTTTCACCCATGGATTGTCGAATGTGGCGAGATCGATCGTCGCGGTGAATACGACACGCCTGTTTTCAAGACGACCTTCATAGCGCGCGCTGCTTAATACAAACGGTGTTCCGGCTGGCAGCGACTGGGCACCTGCACGATTGAGTTTTGCCTTTTCCCAAAGCTCGAGGAAGCGCCCATACGGGACGTAAAGCTGCGTCGGCTTTTGCCCGGCGACCGGTTTACTGGAATCGTAGGGGACAATCACGGTGTCGCTCACGGTCTTCGTCAGATCCACGACGCTGGTCGCGAATGTGGAGGAGACGATGAGGTGTGAGCAAAGGATCAGGTTTGCAAACAGAGTGCGGATTTTCATACGAGTGCCTCCTTGGAGTTGGTGACGGTTTTGGAACAGCGGACGGCGATACGGTTGAGCACGAGCCCGGAAAGCCAGCCGCCCAGCAGGGCATTGCAGAGGGTCATGGCGCTGATGCTGATGCATAGCGGGAATGCGGACAGAAGCAGCGCGACCCAGAGCGTTCGCCACCACGGACGGGCGCGTCCGATGAAATAAAACGTGATGCCACCTGCTACAAACCACATCCAGAGCCGCCGCGCTTTGCTCCACCAGTCGTGGTAGCGAAGTTGGATGTGATCGGCGGCATAGAGTCCGTGAAACACCAGTGCGTTTCCGCTCTTGGGAAGTTCCAGCATGACGGGAAGCAGGCCGCCTTCGCGTTTTGCGTTACCTATATTGGCGACCGCCATATTATAGGAGATGGACTCAGCGGAAGGCGCTGCAGCTGCCCAATGTTCGGTTGGGGCAACGTCGTGAAGCGCCTGAATGCTGTCCGGGTTTGGAGTATCAACTGAGCCATCTAAAGCATTTACTGCGGCTCCTTCCATTTGCGTGTTGATATTAGTGGTGTTCCCAAACATGTCATTGGGAGCAGTGCTATACAGTTTTGTGCCGCTTTTGAGACACTGCTGAACATCTTTCCAAGCAACTGTTGCTGTGCCTGACTTATTGAATTCGATGGCATACTGATCGACCGCAGCATCGATCATCCGCAAATCCTCCAACGTCCTGGTTGACTGTGAGCGTTTGCGTGAGCGTGCGACATTGGGGAGGAAACCGAGAAGTTCATAGGCGGCACTTTGCAGCAACAGCTTCGGTGGTTTCGCTTCTGGAACCGCCAGATTGCTTTGGAATGCCGAGTATTCAAATCCATCCGGCATCCAGACCTGCCAACGGCTGCTGGTGACCGGGATTTCTTTTGCAAACTTCGGGGCGGCAAGCTTGATGTCGCCATTTTTTTTCCACTCGGTGGTGGGTGTTTCGTAAACGAGAGAGATGGCAATGGGCGTGTCGCTGTTTTGCCGGGCGGGCAGGGGAATCCGAACCTGACCCAATCCGCTGGCGACTGGCTTTGCCGTATTTCCATCCACCGTGAGCGAAAGCAGGAAAGTGTCGCCCGGCAATGTGGCATCGAGATATTGCGCCCCGGCGGTGCGCACTTTCAAGAGCGCCTGATGCCGTTGAAGCCCACTCGTGGAAAGCAGAGTGTCGATTTCGAGCGCGTCAATCAGCACAGCTGGCATGGCGGCGGCGCTGTGACGCACCCCTTGAAGAACGAGCGAGTAATCACTCCCCAGCCAGCCGAAGGTGCCAATGACACGATGACGCGGACGGTAGTCGGCCAGCCTTGGCGCAGCGAGGGCGTCGAGCTCATTGACGCCCTTGGTCTCGAAAGAAATCTCCGTTTCCGTGTTGGCTTCCACTGCCCAGATCCCGCTCGTTCTCACTGCATCGAGCGGAGTGATGGCAGGAACGCGCGCCTCGAACGAATAGCTTTTCCCGGCGGCTTCCTCACGCTTCTTTGTCACAGGAATCTGTGCGGTGATGGCGATGGTGTGGCTGCCCGTCAGTTCCTTTTGGAAAGTGAGCGTCCATACGTCTTCCTCCAGTGTGCGCTCGGCGATGGGTGCCGCTTCAAATTGGAAATTGTGTGCGAATTCTTTTGGCACACGAATTTTTACCGCGCGGGTTCCGCCGTGAAGGAACTGGTAGTCGAGTGCCGCGTGGAGATCGAGCACGCCTTCCATCGGGAGCACATATCCGGTAAGTGTGGCGAGCACCTCGGCTGGTTTGCGGGTGATTTTCACCTTGAGATCAATCGCATCCCGGCGGAACCACGCATACTCACCACGCACAGGCGTGTTGCGTCCGTCACGGCGCTCCATCATTTCGCCGGGCACCGCTTCAAGCCGGTAGGCAGGATCTGCAGTGAGCGCGATGTAGCCGGTCAGTTTGGTAATCGCTTCGATTTTGGCATCCTGCAAAATGAAGTTCACGCCATCGGCAGGAAGTGTCGTCCAGTCTTTAAGGGTGATGCGGGAGTAAACTTTGAAGACGCGCGGCTGGGTGGATCGATCGGCCCACTTCAGATGCAATACGCCGACTTCCATGCGCCAGTCGGGATCGCTGCCATCTGCTTTTTTTACGGAGAGAAATTCCTCGCCATCGGGAAGCTGGATTGAAGTCGAGAAGCGCAGACCTTTGTCCTCCCGAAGCGTGACGGTTCGCTCCAGAAATATCGCCTCCTGCTGGAAGCTGACGAGCGTATCGAGATCCGCCTCCATGCGGGCTGTCACCCGCTCGATGGTAACACGGGGAGCCGGTTTGCTCGTAAATTGGTAATGGTTGGAAAAAGCGCCCTGTCCGGCGTCGGTGTCATTGCCAGTCCTTTGAATGGATGCATCGAGCGCAATCCCTTTCACGGTGACGTCATCGCCGGCCTGGATGCTCATGGTTCCATGCATTCGCTGCAAGCCGGACAGTGCCGGAACCGGAAGTGTGATCTCGCTACTGGTCTTTTGTACGAGCGATGCGGTCTCGGCAGTCACGGCGATCGAGAGTGTCTTATGATCTCCGGGTTGCAGTTGCACCGTGATCTTCCCTGCGTCTGCCTGCCAGCTGTTGATCTCGGGTGCTTTGACACTGAGGATTTTCACCTCCGCCGGCAGTGTGAACTCGAGCGTGGAAGGTAATCCGCCGCTGATGCTGGCGAGATGAAACATAAACACGCCCGAGACGCTTTCGGCGTCGATTCTGTAAACGAGCTCCGTGTTTCCTGTGAACTTTGCCGCAGCCGCATGGGTTCCTGCGGAACGCCAGGAGACACCGATTGCATTGTGTGTGGGGGAAAGTGCAAATGTGACAGCGGTGCCGGATGCAGTGGTCTCCACTTTAGCCTGCTGATCCGTCTCGGCTTTGGCGTCGGCTGGCAGGATGAGAGCAAAGCTGCCCCCGGCGGTGGCTGGCAGATTGCATGAGATGGTATTGAGTCCGGCTGTATTGCTGATCGGGACGGTGAACGCCGCCGTGATCTGATGCAGACCGCGTCCGCGTAAAAGTAACATATGCGGATTAGGCTCTACTCTGGCTGGAGCTTTGTCTTTTCCCGCCGGATAAGGAACTACTTCCGTGGACGGCGGAATCAGTGCGCCTTCCTTGTCAAACTTCACCTCGGCTAGCTCGATGCCTTGGAGCTTTAGCGGCAGCAACGCCCAGCTATCACGCAGGACATTCACCGAGACCGTCGCCTCTACCGTGACGGCATCGCCTTCCACTCGTGCGCGATAGTTTGTGGCAGAGATCATCGCCGCCCTGGGTGCCTCCGTCGTGGTGAGATCCAGTCCTGCATCGCGTAAAAGCACATCGTATTGTTCCCTTGTGAGCAGCACGGCCTTTTTATCCAGCACCCTGGCGAGATGCTCGAACGGCACCCACATCTCGCGGCGGTCGGGTTGCTTTTGCGGTGCGGCGACATCCTCGCACTGACCGCTTTGCGTGAGGGCCAGCAGCGCGGCGAGAGTCAGGAAGCAGTTTCTAAAATGGCGAAGCCAAATGGGGAACGCATGCGACTCGCGTGCAGTCTTTGGAGGACCGAGGAGGCGGATGGGAATAGGGAGGCTGGCGGGAGGGAGAGAGCCAAAGACTTCGAAAGTAGAATGCGAAGCATTACGCCTTTGGAAAGATGGAGGCTGCGCCGTCTGTTTTGGAAGTTTCCGGCGAGTCGCCGGAAACTGCACGCGAGTCGCGTGCGCTCCCCATGCAGCAGCGCTGCGATCCAGATGACCGGGTTTAGTAATCATGGCCGTCCTCCGGTTTACTTGGAGCATCCGATGCAGGCTTCACCGGCGGCGCGGCGGGTGCGGGCGGGTGGACCGGGAACGATGTGGGGGCATTTTTGGCTGCGGCTGCTTCGCGACGGCGTTTTGCAAAGCCTGCAATCCAGCGGAAAATACCGGGCACGATCCAGATGAACGCCGCGCCGAGCACACCGAAGGCGAGTGTCTGCCATGGGGCGGCGGATCGCGGATTGACGACCCCCGAAATCACCAGCGCGCCCAGACCTACGAAGATAAAGTAAGCCCACCGTTCTTGTTGGTTTCTGCGCAGACAGTAAATGCCGCCTGCAAATCCCAGGATTCCCAGCAACGCCTCCACCAGAAAGCTGTAAGTCTTTCCTCGAAACGCGACTTCCACGGCTGCCGGAGCGTCCATGCGGCGCAGCCCTGTCTTCATCCCTTCAAGACGAAGCTGTGTGTCAAACCCCGCCGTTCTTGCAGTCGGAAGCTCTGGTGGCTCGGAGCGTTGCAGGGTGCCGGAAGGCGGAGCTGGCGGGCCGATTTGCGGAACGAAAAGCCGGATTCCGCGCATGACGCGCTCCCAGCCGCGCTGCCCCATTTCCTCGCGCATCGATCCGCCAAATCCGGCGTAGCGATGGGTGGTTGGTAGATAGAGTGTCCATTTGCTCTGCAAAACTTTCACGTCGGCCAGTTGTGGAGGATCGAGTTTGAAGTTGCCGCGGAAGCCGAGCTTTTTACCGGGGTTCGGACTGGGGACTTCATAGACGAAGCGGACGGGGAATTCCGTGTTGTTTGCCTGCTTTGCAGGGAGCCGGATCAGGACCTCGTTTTTATCCGGTCGTTTTCCCGGCTGCTGTGGCTCGCCTGCGACGAATGCATCGCTGAGGAGCCGCGCCTGCTTGTCGCCCCGTGAAGGAAGCTGGACGCTGAAGAACTGCTGCGAATTGTTTTTCACCCAGTAAATCACTTCTGTCGTCTCCGCCTGATCCTCGGCGATCACACTGGTGAGCACGGCGTATGTAACGACAGCCTGCGGCACTTCGAGGTAGAAATTCTTCGAGACATCCAGATTAAGCGCGAGGGGATGCTGGCTGTATTTATAGGCGAGAAAGATGCCGTCGCGTTGTAGTTCCGGACGCAACTCTTTCGGATCCATGACTTCAAGCCCGTTTGCCACGGTCTTGGTGAATTCCAGATTGCCGTCTTTGATGACCGCGATCTGTCCCGTCTCCCGGAAGACATTCAGCGCTTTCACCTCCTGCAAAGCGACCGGCTGCACGACGCCAGCCTTTTGTTCTCCGCGCACGCCGTCGTGGAAAAAGGTGATGCGGTAGTCGCCCAATACCTTGTCTTGTAAAACCACGCGCATTTCGACTTTGCCATTGGGCTGACCTTTCTCGTCGTTGAGTTCGGTCTTGATGCGCTCCTTGATGTTTGCGCCCTCGATCTGAATGTCGTCTGCAATCGCCTTGGGAACTTCGATCCGGAAATCGTCCACGCCCGCGAAATCCACGTGGTAGTTGATGATCCAGGAGTGTCGCGTGAGCGCCTCGCGGACATCCACCAGAGCGAAGACTTCCGCCGAAACACGCGGCTTGCGCAGCTCAAAACTCAGCTTGGCCGGAGCCGCCGTTTTGTCGGCCTGCGTGCGATAACGGAAGCCGAGAGTGAGTGGCGATTTCGCGGGATCCTGAACTGGCATGCCCGCGAGATTGCGGATGTCTTCCTCGAGGAAGTCGCCTTTCTCCGCCGTGTTGGCTTTGAGGCTGACATGAATCGCCAGCCCAATGCGCGCATCGTGGCGTTCCACACCGGCCGGACTAAATGCCGGGACAACGAGTGGCTCATCGGGCTTGGCGCGGTTGACCTCGCTCGTGATGTTAAAGCTGAGATCGCCGCTCACCCGCTGTTTGAAGCGCACGTTCATGACGCTTCCGGCATCGGTGGTCGTAATGGTGGAGGTTTCCACCATGGGACCGGTGGCGACCGCATTGGAGAAAATCTCCGGCAAGCCGATCGTGACATCAAACACCCCCGCCTTTTTGATGAGGTAGTCGAACTTCGCGTTGAGTGTGAGCTGATCGATCCCGACGGTGAGCAGGGTCAGGCTGCTGACTTCGATTTGCGGTTTCGCCTCGCTGACTTTGATCACACCGGCATAAGGAAGACGCAGGTGACGATAGCTTCCAACCGGGACGGGAGCGTCTTTTGCGCGCACGATACTTTGTTGGGACAGGCCTTGCAGTTCGCTCACTTCCACAAAGAGATCGCCTTCGCCGAAGACGTTCACCGTTCCGCTTTGTCGCTCAACTCCAAGCGTGGTGATGAGCGGGATTTTTAATGTCTGAGGAAGTGGCGGGAGGGCGGATTCCAGTTTGATCGCGAGTGAATAGTTGTCCTTCGCCGGTGTGTGCAGCTCGACATGAATCTTCTGTGTGTCGCCTTCCGTGCTGGTTTTCCAGTCACGGATGTTTTGTCCCTCCACGCTTAGCACCTGCTGATCGACGGGGACGGTAATATCAAACATGTTCACCCCGGCGCGCAGCACACGGTAGCTGGTGGTGACATCGGAGCGGACGGCTCCGGCGCTGAGGCGGACATTCGTCTGCACATCGCTGAAAAGCAGGGCAGGGAGTGTGGTCTCGCCGCCTTTTTTGATCCAGGAGATGGTGATGTCCTGCGAGGCGCCAAAGTAAACGGCGAGCTTGGTGCCGCCCTCCTGTTCGATCGCGCTGAATGCCGAGGCGGGAGTGATCGTGAACTCGAGCGATTTATCCGGAACCAGGAGTTCGAATTGGGAGACGGCGGTTTTTGGGAGACGGAGCGTGAGGGTGGAGACGCCTTTTTCGACACTCACCCGCCCAAAGATGGTGGCTTCGAGGCTGTAGCTGCCTTTGTTTGGAAAGATGATCTCGTGTCCTGAATCACCTGCGCTGAGGTAGGCTGTCGTTTTGGTTTCTGCGAGCGCGAGGTCGCCAGTGCCGAGTTGGAGGGAGGACCAGCCTTCTTTCAAGGCTTCAAAATTGAGCTTTGCCTTGATCTCCGCCACGCCGCCGGTCACGCGTCCCGTGTATTGCGCGCCAGCCAGCACGCCTTCCACTGGGGGTTCCACATTCTTGATATTCTCCGGGAGGTTCAGCTTGTTCCACATCTCCAGAAACTCGCGATAAGGGAGAAACACGCCCTGCTCCTGCCCCGCAAACACATCCTCCAGTTTTTCAAATGGCACGTAGATCGTGTTTTCCTTCGTGATGGTTTTTGGCGTGGATGCTGGTGTGGTCTGAGTTTGCGCGTGGGGAAGCGTCACCAGCGAAAGCCAGAGCGCGGCGATAAATTTGGCTGTTTTCATAGTGTTTAATTTAGAGGTGTTGAACTAGCGAGTTGTCAGAGCGGTGGGAGGAGTTTGTAAAAAAGTTGTCATTAACCACGAAGCACACGAAGGGAAATACAAGAGGAGCCGTGCTGTAGTAATATAAGCCCGTGACTGGTCAAAAGGGCTGTCCATGGAAGACCGGGATGGAAACAGAAAATAACAGAAGTGATCTGTAGTGTCTTCAGTTGCAAATATTTCAAGTCACTACAACTCAGCCATCAAGTGGCGCATCAGACGGCCGAGGAAATCACAAATCACAAATCGTAATTCATAAATCCTAATATTCCCGCTCACTTTTCGGGCGCAGGAATTCCAGCTTGTCGCCGACTTTCCTGGCCTCCCATCTCCACTTTTCCACCGGAACGACATAGGGTTCAGGACGGTCTTTGACTTTCACTTTCAAGTGATACCCTGTGTCTGTGGTGGATTCATCGAGCTTCCCATGTTTAAAGCCGAGCTTGATTTCCTGTTCCTTGTTCCCGGTATGTATTTTTTCGATGATCTCGCCTTCTATCATGTTTGTCTTCTGTGGCTTGCCGGTCTGCAAAACGAAGAACAATACAAACCCAAGAACCAATACTGCGATTACGATGCCGATGATGACGTCACGCCGACTCGTGGTGGGCACTACCAGGACTTTACGTGGAGCCGGTGTGACGGGAGCATTTGCATCGGGCTCTGGGGAATCCGGTGGCATACTTTGAGATCAAGCTGGGGTTGTTTCGGTGGGAACAACCGGTTTCGCATCCTCGGCTATGCGCTCCCAAACGTAACGCTTGAGCAGCACCTTGACCGTTGCAGTGAGCGGCACGGCGAGAATTGCCCCCAGCAAACCGCCGAGTAGAAGTGACCACAAAAACACGGAGAAGATCACGGTTACGGGGTGTAGTCCGACGCGTTCGCCCACGATCTTTGGCGTGATGAAGAGCCCATCGATTTGCTGCACGACAGCGAACACGGCGGTGGTTACCAGCGGGAAAACCCACCAGGCGGCGTCGGCAGGAATCAGCCAGCTGTTTCCTCCCTGAACCATGGCAATCACGACGGCAGGAATCCAGCAGATGGCGATGCCGATGTAAGGGATCACACCCAACACACACAGCGCCAAACCAATCAGGATTCCGAAATCCAGCCCGATGAATACCAGACCGATTGCCGTGGCGGTGCCATTAATGATGCTCACTACGAGCTGACCGCGAAAAAATGCAATCAAGTAGCCGTTGACCTCGACCAGTGTTTCCACCACTTCGTCTTTAAAGTGCGAGGCGCGTAGCGGGAGATAACGACTCCAGCCTGTGGAGATGTTGTGGGATTCTGTCAGGAAATAATAGAGATACAGCGGCACGATCACGAAAGAGAGCATGAAGCCGAAAATACCAAGGAAGCCGCCGAGACTGCTTCCGAAAAACTTCCATGCACCACCAATGAGAGTTGGAAGTGTGGTGCTCACCCATTTTCCGCTGAGCAAATCATTGAAAAGTGCAGTTTCATGAGGGGCCTCAACGGTAGGATCGGCCGGTTGGGCTGTAATCGCGTCCACTACCACGGCATCCCCCTCTTTGTCGTTTTTAGTTTCCAGTGAAGAGGCGGGCTGCGACTGAGTGCTTGTTCCAGGATTATCGTCGTTAGGAACGGCAGACTCCGGGCTCTCTGTTGGCTTGTCGGTTGCGGCTTTCTCTTTCGTTCCGTTGCGATGTTTGGAAAGCAATTCCTCAGGCACGATTTGCAGACCGTATTTATCCCGTACGTAAAAAGTCAGGTCGGTCAGTTTGACACGGAGCTGGACGACGATGTCGGGAACTTTCCTCGCAAGCCGTTCGCTCTGGGTTGAAATAGAAGGAATGATCCAGACCAGAATTGCCGCGAATGCCAGCGACGCGATTCCGAATACCGCCCACACCGCACGTTCGCGAGTGGTACCCCATTTCATCATTTTCACCACGCCCGGTTCCAGCAGGTAAGCCAGCACCCCCGCGACCGCAAATGGCACGAGGATTGGTTGCAGGAAGGACATCACTTTTGAAAAGAGAAAGATGAAGCCGGTCGTGACTGAGAAAATGATCGCAATCGAAAGTGCTGTGAGTGCCGCCCACATCGCCTTTTTCTGCCAGGAGCTCGGTTGGTTGTTCCCTTTCATGTGTATTTACCTTCTGGCAATCAAACCCCGCGCCGCAATCTCTAAATGGGTTTGGATGAAGAAACTTTCACTCTCACATCCCGCACGAATGCCCTGCACGGATTCAATCTGCCCGCTCACTGACTGACTGCTCGACGTGCTCGTCCCGGCAAATGCCGTGAATGGGGAGGGCGCTGTCGGCGGCTTTTGCCGTGTGCAATCTGATTGCACCGTCGAACCTGCGAAGGGATTAGGAATAAATCGAGTAGCACGCCGATTCCGAGCAGACCTGCTGTCAGAAAATAGAGAATACCCCAGCCGATTTTGCCCAAGTAGAATTTGTGTAGCCCCATGAAGCCGCCCAAAAACCAAAGCAGGTAAGTGACTCATAGTTTTTTGTGTATCATTTGAGGTTGTTTCGTTTTTTGTGTTGGGGAAAGGAAGTGCTAAGTCGTCCTAATTATTCTCCTCGTTCCAAGCTCCGGCTTGGGAATGAGGCAGAACTCTCTGCTCTCTGGATCATAAGTAATGAATGGACGCTCTCGATCATTCTCCGGTGTGATGACGACGCGATTGCGAGTCGTGTCTCCAAGTCGCCGGACAAAAGCCAGCAAGGCGTCCAAGTCTGCCTGCGATGTAATCTCGTTGGGAACGAAGTCACACTCAATCTCATCCTCCGAGAAAAAATGAAACACAACCAATATACCGTCGACTCTGAAACACAGCATCGGCCTGGCTGACAGCCGAACTGCCAATGCCTGATCGACGGAATCGGGCGGGTCCTGTGAAACGCCATCCACTGAATACTCGACATTCGGATAGCTGCGAAGAACTGGATACAAGACTCGCCAGTCCGCAAGCGTGCAGGGGGTGATGTAGATGTCACGCAAGCTGCCATCACTTCGGAAATCCTCTTTGCATGTATCCCAGAGAATCATTCAGTGTAGAACCGAACATCACAGTCGGAGAACTCGTTGGATTTAGGGGTTATGTTCATGAGCAGATTCAGAAGATTAAAGGACTGTCCCTGCCGCTTGTCCCTGGACCTGTTGCATTGCGCGCTCGGTCATCGGAGCGGTCTTCGCCATTCCGTTGATGGTCTCGATGGCTATGGTCAAAGCCAGCTTGTGGTCGATAGCTGATGCCACCATAGCCAGAATCTCGGCTAAAGCCTCAATCGCAATCTTCAGGCACCTTGCCTTGTCGTCTCGGGCTGGCGCTAGAATGTCGTCTACTCTAGCTCTCGTCTCGTAACCGATCCGCAATGGCGGAATAAACGGTAAGTGGTCTTCGGGGACTGACAAAGGAACCTTGCCCCAGTCAGCGGCGTCCCCAAATCGTGCGGCATACTGCCTGAAGACCTCGGCCATTGCGGGAAACTCGGCGTCCGAATACAGGCGGCTATCCAATCGGGCACGCAGAACGCCGACAATGGAATCTGTGGGAATCTGCCTGACGTCTCCCTCGGAAACGTCACCGCATATCAATTCGTTTGCCCGCGTTGAGAATGCACGCGAGCCGGGCGCGAGCTCATGCTCTCTCAGTGGAAAATCACCTGCCGCGTCGATGCACCGCTCTCCAACAATTGTCGCCGCAGCACTAATCGTGTCCTCGACTCGAATGCGACCGTTCTCGTCGCGTAGTGCGTCCAGAACAAGGTCAACCAGCTTCTGGCGGATTGGCTGGTCAACGTCATTAGGTCTGCGGAAACGGTCAAGGAGTCCCATACTCGGAATTTAGTGCAAAACGGCAGAAAGACTGTCCCGAGGAACCGACATACATTGGAGCAGAACGGAGATAGTGGAGGAGGCGTAATTTAGATTCGGGTGAAAGCCAATTATCTCGGACCAATGTTCCCGGGGTGGGAAAATGAGAACTGTCGGAATCCTCGTCGAGATATTGCCAGTAACCAATGCCCCGCGGACGTTCTGTAAAGATTGGCTGATGGGCGTGGCTAACACACCGCATGCAAAATCCGCCAGTGCGTGATGCTGTCATTGGTAAGATCAGCTTCTTGCAACGTTGGCAGGGAAGTTTGGGCGCTTCGGGGTTTGTGATCAATCTTGCCATACGAAGTAACCGGTAGGCGATAAAAGGTAACCACACAACAAGAGTGCAGCTATATGTAGAATGCCTATAAGGAGGCGCCTCCATGAAGGTCCGGCAAGCGGTGGAAATGTATCGAGAAGGAAAGGAAAACGTGTGATGCCGACAAAAGCTCCACTTAGACCAATGGCAATTGCCAAGATACGCTCCGGAGAGAATGGAACCTTTTCAGTAAGTGCAGAGGTCGGTGACGTCCGCTGGAAGTTCGCAAAGTCGCGCTTAAGGTAAAAGAAGAACGGCAGCATTGCGATGAATAATAGTAGTCCGGAGAGGATGAGCTGTCGCAGCGTTGAAGGTTGAGTAGGCATCGGAGATTGCAGCAGAGTTTGGACAGTGAGATTTCCGGGTGGAACGCGTAGAAGCCTAACATCTATACTGTAAACCAGACAGCGTAACGATTGCGGTTTCGGGATGGATCTAAGCGAACCGCTGCAACATAAAAGGCGACGTTAATTTTCCGCAAAGTTCACGCGAGCTTTGTTTTCACTCTCCCGTCTGTCCGCAAAGGCTTTGATAGAGATCCAGATAATCGGCGACCATTTTCCGGTGGCCAAAGCGCTCTCTTGCGTGATCACGCACATGACGCCGGTTGAGGGAAATCGCCTGCGGGATCAAGTCGGGCAGCGCATCCAGCGAAGTGGCGTGAAAGCCGGTGATTCCGGGATCCACGACTTCCTCTACGGAGCCGCGACTGTGCGCAACGACCGGTGTCCCGCAAGCCATGGCTTCGATCATTACGAGACCGAATGGCTCCTCCCACTGGATCGGAAAAAGCAGCGCCGATGCGTGACGGAGCAGCTCGACTTTTTGCGGATGGTTCACCGGGCCAATCCAGCGCACCATTTCATCGTCCAGCAGCGGCTCGATCTCGTTTTGAAAATACTCCTCCTCGCTAGAGTTTTGGGGTTGCCCGGCGAGAATGATCGGCATGTCCAGCGCTTGTGCGGTGCGGATCGCCCCGAGCGGGTTTTTCTCCGGCGACATGCGGCCTAGGAAGACGAGATAACGTCCTTCCTCATAGCTCGGCTCGTAGCTCTCAAAATCCACTCCATTATAAACGACTGGAATCTTGCGATGCAGCTTGAGCTCGGCGGCATGCACCTGGGCGTGGCTGATTCCTGCCACGGGCACTTGGGGAAACTTTCCCAAAGCCCAGAGATCGTCTGCATGGGGGCTCGTATGCAGCGTAAACAGACACGGCTTTCGTGCGGTAGCCGCAACCGGGAGCCATCCCGTGGAGAGATGACAATGGATCACATCGAATTGATCCTGCTGCATCAGCGCCTCGGAGATTGCTGCGCTCATGTAATATTCAGACATCAACGCCTCTCCCTGCGCCATCATCTCGCTGAGGTTTTCGCGAATCACCGGATGTAGCTTCGCGGCGGTATGACAGTCGCCGCTGCCAAAAAGTGTCACCTCATGACCATGCGCAACGAGCTCGTCGCAAAGCAGCTTCATCAGGAGTTCGATGCCGCCATAATGGGCCGGGGGGATGCGGGTCCAAAGTGGAGCGACTTGTGCAATACGGAGCTTGTGTTCAAACAGTGATTTCATACTTATGGCCACATGCTAGCCCGCATCCTTTCCACGCCAATCCTAGTTTGCTGTGCAACGGCATCTATTTTTGCGCAGACCCCGGAAACGACCAATCCCGCGACGCCGTCGAAAGTGATTATCAATTCCCAACCTGTCACTACGGGGGCTCCTTCCACGACTCCGGTCAATAAAGCCACTCCACCAGCTCCACCAGCAGAGCCAACGCTTCGGTTTGATGTCTCTCCGCAGTCCACCAGTGCGCCGACCGCTCCAACGCCTCCAGCTACTACCGGCGCTCCAGCCGCCCCGGTGAATGCGACGAGTCCAGCGACGAGTCCAGCGACGCTTCCAACGACACCCACGCCGCCTGAAACCACCGATGGCAGCGCCGAGCCACCCGCTGCCCGCGCTGTGCTGGTGACCAAACAGGAAGTCACTGCGCAACTTCAGATTTTTCTCGATCAGCAATTGTTTAGTCCGGGACGCATAGATGGCAGCCCAGGCAAGTTTTTAACCCGCGCGCTTCGTCGCTGGCAGCGTGCACACGCATTGCCGGACACGGGGATACTCGATGCAAACGTCCCGCTCGATTCAGTCTATCCCGTTTACATCACCCATGCGGTGACTGATGAGGAAAAGAAATTCATCGGTGCGCTTCCCGGCAAAACCTCCGAGCAGGCTAAAAAGAAGAAGCTACCCTACGCCAGTTACGCCGAATATCTGAGTGAACGCTACCATTGCTCCTCTGAGTTTTTACAAAAGTTGAATCCCAAGGTGAAGCTTGAGATTGCAAAGGCTGGCGATGAAATCCGCGTTCCCAATGTGGCTCCTTTTAAAATAGAGGAAATGCCGCCGACGGGGAATTTCCCAGAGATGCCGGAATTGAAGAACCGACGCATCGAGATCAGTCTCGCGAACACCATGCTGGAGCTTTACGAAGGGGATAAACTGATCGCCTGCATTCCCATTGCGCCCGGCAGTCCTAGGAATCCGACGCCTAAGGGGAAGTGGAAAATCCTCGGTGTCGCCAGCATGCCGACCTTTCGCTGGGACAAGGGTGTGCTGAATAACGGAGTCAGAACCAAAAACTTTTTCAATCTCCCTCCCGGCCCGAACAACCCCGTGGGTGTCGGCTGGATCGGGCTCAATAAACCCGGCATCGGCATCCATGGCACGAACAACCCCGACAGCATCGGCACCTTCGCCAGCCACGGTTGCATGCGCACCGCAAACTGGGACATCTCACGTATCGCAAAAATGGTAACGGTGGGTGTTCCTGTGGTGATCCGGTAAATGGCCGAACTGCCGCCAGACTCAGGCGCGCCAGTCAGCGCGAAGGATAATCCTTACGCAACGGTGTATCTGGAACGCATCCCTTTTCGTTTTCCATCGGGAATGACCTGGGAGCTGCTGATGCAGCGTCTGCAATCGATGCAATGGTGTGCATCCATCGTCGGCGGACATGGCCGTGGGAAAACCACACTTCTTGAACAGCTGCTTCCCCGACTCAAGCAGCAGGGTTTTGATCCCCGAACGTTCGTGCTGCGGACCGAAAGCACCAATGCCGAAAAGGATGTGCTCACCGAACAACTGCGCGCCGTGGAAAAGCCAGGGCTCATTGTGCTCGATGGCGCGGAGCAGCTTTCGACTGCACGCTGGCTTGGCGTTCGGTCGGCAGCAAGCAAGGCGGCTGGCTTTCTCATCACGGTACATCGCACCAGCAGACTCCCTGTCGTGTTGAATCTCGAAAGCAACGTTTCCTTGCTCAAGTCGCTGGTGGAGGAACTCACCGGAGGCAGCCTCCCTGCGGGGGAAGCGCACGCGATCTTCCAGCGCCACTACGGAAACCTGCGCGACTGCTTTCGGGAACTTTACGATCGTTACGCGGGGTAGGGTAGGGGAAAAAGGAAGAAGGAAGAAGGAAGAAGGAAGAAGGAAGAAGGAAGAAGGAAGAAGGAAGAAGGAAGAAGGAAGAAGGAAGAAGGGCGCGGCGTTTTGCGCGGGGAATAAAATCGGAGCTTTCCGGTTTTGCGGTGCGACTTGTTCGGGTGTGATTTACTCCTCATTACCAAACTCTGGCTTGGTAATGACAGAGGGAGCGAACGCTCTGCTTCGCATGGCTGGGGTGTCGGCGGGTGAGCTGTAGCGGCGTCTCTGTGAGCGCCGGGCTGGGAATTCGGGTGGGCTGCGTGTGATACTCAACGTCAGCGGTCGCCCCCATACCACGGACTGGAGGAGCTGTCCCCGCATCGTCATTACCAAGCTGAAGCTTGTTAACGAGGATACGCAATACGCGGCTCGGCTTTGACGCTACTGACCCACACCCACTTCCACCCCCCTGTCCGCCCTTTTCCTTAAATTCCTAAAACCCAAGGTTGACACCCTGAGCCTCCTGATTACCCTGCCGACCCTTTTTCCACTGGCATAACGTCGTTGGAAGAGGATAAAAACCAAACCGCAGGAGGGCCGAAAGCCCGTTTGCACTGCAAACCAATAATGGCCCAATACCGTTCCAAACGTTACCGCGCCGCCGTTGAAAAACGCGACGCTAAAAAGACGTATCCCTTGCAGGAGGCAGTCGCCGTCCTGAAAGCGATGCCGCCCACCAAGTTCGACCAGACGATTACGCTTTCCTTCCGTCTGGGCGTTGACCCCAAGCAATCCGACCAGATGGTTCGTGGCACCTGCCCGCTTCCACATGGCTCTGGTAAAAATGTCCGCGTGCTGGTTTTCGCCGAAGGCGCAGCCGCTGAAGCCGCAAGAGCCGCCGGAGCGGAATTTGTCGGTTACAAAGACATGATTGATAAGTGCACTGGTGGTTTCCAGGATTTCGACGTGGCAGTCGCCACGCCAGCAGCAATGGCCGAGGTTCGTAAACTCGGTAAAGTGCTCGGACCTCGCGGTCTGATGCCAAACCCAAAGACCGGTACCGTCACCGACGACACCGCGAAAGCAGTACGGGAAGTGAAAGCCGGTCGTGTGGAATTCAAGCTCGATAAAAATGCGAACATCGCTGTACCAGTCGGCAAATTCAGCTTTGGAGCCAAGGAGCTTTTCGAGAACGGTTCGGCTGTTATCGACGCCGTCATTAAATCACGTCCTGCAACAGCGAAAGGTCGCTTTGTGGATAACATCACGCTTGCTGCGACCATGCTGCCCGGCATCACGGTTGACGCCGCGAGCTTCCTGAAGACAGCCTAATCCGAGGACCACTACCATGCATCCCGCAAAAGCAAACATCGTTGGTGACATCAACAAGAAGCTGAATGCTTCACCATTCCTTTTCATCGCAGACTACACCGGCCTCGACGTCGTGCAGTTCAGCGAACTTCGTAACCGTCTCGACAAGGCTGGCGCACGCTGCCACGTCGTGAAGAACAGCTTCCTACGCCTCGCGGCAAAGGACGCCGGTCTTCCCGATCTCGGCGAGCTTCGCGGCCAGAATGTCGTCATCCTTGGAGACAAGGACGTCGCAGCAGCCGCAAAAGTCGTTAAGACCTTCGCAGCCGAGTTCAAGAAGCCAGTCATTAAGACCGGCGTTATTGATAAGCTCGTGGTTGGAGCTGATCAGATCAATGCGATCGCCGATCTTCCATCCCGCGACGTGCTCCTCGCCACCTTGCTTGGCGTTTTGCAAGCCCCTGCAAGCCAATTGGTGCGCCTCCTCAACGAGCCCGCCAGCCAGCTCGCCCGTGTGCTTCAAGCCAAGGCCGACAAAGGCGAGTAATCGCAAGATTAACTCTTCATTTAACCTCAAAACACTTTTCCATCGCTGCCAAATCGGTGGAACGCGAAAGTCGGAAACGGCGGACGCGATTAAAACCAAAACAATAAAATATGGTTCCTCGTCGGATTGGTGGCAGCCGATCTTAATTCGCCCGAAGCCTCGGGAGGCGACGATACCGCAAACAAAAACCGAATATGGCAGACATCAATACCATCGTTGAAAACCTCAGCAGTCTTACCGTCCTAGAAGTTGCTGATCTCGTGAAACAGCTCGAAGAGAAGTGGGGCGTAAGCGCCGCAGCTCCCGTTGCAGTAGCAGCCGCTGGCCCAGCCGGTGCTGGTGCAGCAGCTCCAGCTGAAGAAAAGACCTCGTTCGACATCATCCTCAAGGAAGCTGGCACGAACAAGATCGGCGTCATCAAGGAAGTCCGCGCAGCAGTCCCCGGCCTCGGCCTCGCAGAAGCGAAGGCTCTCGTCGAAGGTGCTCCAAAGACCCTCAAGGAAGGCGCAACCAAGGAAGAAGCAGAAGACATCAAGAAGAAGATCGAAGCTGCTGGCGCCAAGGTCGAGATCAAGTAATTACCGGTTCGACGACTCTGTCGTTGAAACCCTATTTCACAAAACCCGGGAGGAAACTCCCGGGTTTTTGTTTGTAGTGAAACAAGGGGAATACGCCTGAAAGCGGAGGAGGGGATGAACCGCGAATGACGCAAAGGCGCGAAGTAAAAGACATTGGGAAGTGTGGTTTCCGCGGAGCTGTGGTGAAACGAGGTCTGATTGGAAGTGGTGAGAAAATGCATCGGCGAAGCCGAAATTCACGGGTAGGGCGGGCGTCTCGCCGGCGTCTTTGGCGTCCCGCCAAAGACGCCCTCTATAATGCAGAGCATCACTTTGTAGGCAAGGTGGCTGGTTGCTGTGCGATACCGAGTCAGAAACCGATCAGGCAGGATGCCCTCGCAGGCGGGCGGAACACCACACCCGATTCCGGAAACCAATGACTCCAGCTTCGTCGGGTTTTCTCGCCACTTCCAATCACACCCGGTGAAACGAGCGCTCGACACGGCCTGTCGGAACCTTACGTAATTCGGAGATGAAACGCTTTTTAATCTTCTGGATCGGGCTGGCTGTATCGCTCCCGGCTTCTCAACTGGCTCTTACGACAGTCACCCAGCCGCTTTATTTGCACGGTTCTGATACGGATCCTTTGATCGCTTTTGTTGAGGTTCCTTTTGCTACTTCAAACGCGGATCCCGAATGGCGCTTTCCTGCCATCAGCACGGCTTTTACCCCAGCAACCGATGGTTCATGGAAGGAGGCGCATGATGTGAATCTGGCTTCTGTGTATGGCATCAAAGTCAGCGGAAGCTATAATGAGGACAACACTGTGATTCAGGTCACGATTGACGCCACCGAAGCGAAACAGCCCGAGGGATATCCCTTCACGATCGCACAGGTGATTGATGCCGTCACGACGTGTGTGAAGACGATGGTTCCCATTCGCACAGAAGAACGCATGGAGATTACGGTGAAGGGGTTGCCGTCTGAAAAGAAGACGGTGGTTTTACAGAAGTGCGGCCCGAACAAAATTGCGGTGATCAAAGCAGTGCGTGAAATTAGCGGGCTCGGGCTTGCCGAAGCGAAGGCACTGGTCGAAGGCGCACCAAAGCCGATCAAAGAAGGCTCAAGCGAGGAGGAGGCGGACGCTATCAAGAAGAAGCTCGAAGCTGCCGGTGCTGAGGTGGAGATCAAGTAGTTACCGATCCCAGTGACCGAGTTTTAAGTGTTAAGTTTTAAGAAGATACAGATGCCGCTTCATTGCCTTTGCCCGGGCTTTAATAATCATCTCATCCCTTCCCATGGGGGTGTGATTAAAAGCTGAAGCGGTAAGGAGAACCTCGTTACCAAGCTCCAGCTTGGTAATGACAGTGGGAGCGACGGCTCTGCCTCGCATGGCGGGGATGTCGGCGGGCGGGCTGTGCGCCTGATTCTACATTGAACGGACTCACCCATACCCCGGACAGCAGGAGCTGTCCCAGCATCGTTATTACCAAGCTGGAGCTTGTTAATGAGGGCGCACGGATGGTTTTGTCGCCACTCACCCGCATCAGCTCTTATACCAATTCTCCATTGAGAATGGAACGTCGCTCTAAGCCCCGCTGGGCCCGTTGGGGCTCAAAGCAGAGCATAAAACGTCGATACTACGATGCTTCGTTCTCAATCACGAATTGGTATTAATCGCACCTTATCAATGGTTTGGAGGCCCAAAGAAAAACCCCGGTTTCGGGGAAGCCGGGGTTTCTTTAATTTACGAGGGGAAGCTCATCAGGGAGCCTGCCGCATTTAGAGCTTGGATTCGTAATCCACCAGGCGCTGGAGCGCTTCAAGGAATTCCTTGAAGGCGGCTGCAGGCACCATGACGGTGTCACGGCGTCCACCCACGTCTTCGGTGATTTTCATAAACCGTCCACGTTGGTTCTCTTTCAAATCGAGGAAAAAGATCTTTCGATCAATCGTCACTTTTTCAGAGGCAATCGGCTCGGATGGCATCCTCGGGCCGGAGGATTCGTCGTCGTTCATCATGATTCTCAGTTGTTTTCTACTCTCTTTCCATTAGCCAGCCCACACTCGTGGGACACGCTAGGAAAGCGTGGCGCATCGTAGGGGCATTTTAAAAAGGCGCAACAGGCAAGATTGAGTTTTTACAGGGAAGATACGCTGCATCAACGGGTTGGAGCGAAGCGAAGGAAGAAGGAGGCGGGGATAAGGAAAAGGACGCGCGCTTCGCGTTTTGGATGAAAGTCAGGAGCTTGTATCACAAGCGCGAAGCGCCACACCCTTCTTCCTTTTTCCCTTCTCCTTCTTCCTTTGTCTTCACCAGCCTCGGCTTTGCCTCACACACCTCACGCCAGCCGGGAAAATGCCAGTCATTGGGGAATCGGCGGCATTGCACGGGCTTTACCGCCTGAAGCAGACAGCCTCCATTTTCCAGCCATGCACAGGAACCATCCGGCTTGTCGAGCAATGCAAGTCCGTCGCGATTCGGTCGCAGCCGGGTTTGATTTTGGATAAAGACGTCTTCATCTACGCCGACATACTCCGCGATGGCTGCAATTTCATCGGCGTTCACTTTCACAAATCCGGGCCAGCGGCAGCACGCTGTGCATCGTTGGCAGTCGTATTCGACTTTATAGGGCATTCGGTGACTTGGTTGATCGATTGCGGTTGATAGTTGATTGAAGCCGCAAGTCCGCTTCCTTCAAACTTAATACTTAAAAACTCGCAACTCAGACGGAGTAAGATCAAGAGCAAGACAAAGAGCAAGATGACGTCTTGTTGGAGGAAGGTATGCCCCACCCCCGGATTTGACATCCTCGCTTCTCTGTGAAAACTCCCGCGCTCGCATGAACGCCAAAGCCATTCTCTCCGCCAGTTTCCTATTTCCAATCGTCAGCATGGGCGCCGTGGACTTCGTCAAAGACGTCCAGCCCATCCTCGAGCAAAATTGTGTCCGTTGCCACAACCCCAAGGCAACCGACGTTGAGGAGGGCGATACGAATGTGCTTCTTCACACAAAAGCGTCGGCGATCAAGGGCAAGATCGTGATTCCCGGTAAGGCGGACAAAAGTAAACTTTTCACAAGCACGATCGAGCCGGACGACAGCGACGATCTCATGCCTCCGAAAAATGAAGTCACCGGCGCGCTCCAACGTCTTGCGCCAGCAGAGTCGGATATTTTGAAAAACTGGATCAATGAAGGTGCGAACTGGCCGGACGGTGTGGATTTGATCGCGAAGAAAAAGGAAGTGGCAGCCAATGCCGGGAAGGAAGCGGAGATCGTTGAGGAAATACACAAGCGTATCGCAGCGACGCCCGATTCCGCTGCGCCAGATATGAAGCCTTACACGGGCAGTATCGCCGGCAGTGATGTGTCTTTTGAAATGCTGCCAATTCCCGGTGGTAAATTCAAAATGGGCAGTCCGGACAGCGAGGCAGACCGTCAGCCCGACGAGGGTCCGCAAAAGGAAGTGACGATTGATCCCTTCTGGATGGGTAAGTGCGAGGTGACCTGGGATGAGTTTGAGCTCTTCATGTATCGTGATGAGGAAAAGAAACTGCGTGCTGCAAAAAATCCGCCTGAAGATTTAAACAAGCTGACCGACGCCGTTTCGCACCCGACGCAACCGTATGTGGAAATGAGCTTCGGAATGGGCAAGGACGGGTTTCCGGCGATCTCAATGACCCAGCATGCCGCGCTAAAATATTGCCAGTGGCTCAGCGCGAAGACTGGTCAGTTTTACCGCCTACCTACCGAAGCCGAGTGGGAATACGCAGCGCGTGCTGGAACGGAGACGACTTATTTCTGGGGCGACGACGCCTCCAATATTGGTGAATATTGTTGGTGGGGCAAAAACAGCGATTTCAAATACCAGCTGGTGGGCAAGAAGAAGCCGAACCCATGGGGGCTTCACGACATTCTTGGCAATGTGATCGAGTGGACGATGGATCAATACGATCCTGCATACTACGCCAGCATGCCTGCTGAAAATCCCTGGAACGTGGCGACCAAACCTTATCCGCATTCCGCCCGTGGTGGTTCATGGGATGACGAAGAGCCTGCCAAGCTCCGTATTGCTGCGCGCCGTTTTTCTACCGATCAATGGAAGCGCCAGGATCCTCAGCTTCCTAAGAGCATTTGGTATCATACCGATGCCCAGTTTCTGGGTTTCCGGGTGATTCGCCCGCTCAAGACTCCAACCAAGGAAGAGATGTTGAAATACTGGAATAGCGGTGTGGAGAAAGACAATCCGCTGCTCAAGAAGGCGGAGTAATGAAGCCCGGCCTTTAGAAAGTGCAGGAAGCTACTTTAGGCTGCTGTTGACTATTTCGCCGGAAGGCGAGGGGAGGACGGACTGGGTGTTTGGGGAGGAAATGCTGAGCACTAGAAAGTCGCCGAAGCTGCCTTCCAGTAAATTGGACACGATGCCAGTGTCGGAGTAAACGAGGGCATTGACGGAAAGCATACGCCCGGATGTGGACGTGAACCCGCTGCTTGCAGGTGTGGCACTCGCCACCGCGCTGCCCGATGTCTTAGTCAGTCCAAGGTTGGTCGTGGTGGAGTTGTTGGAAAGCGTAACCATGGCGACATTTTCATTCACGATTTCAATGCTTTCGGGAATCAACTGAGCAGGCAGTTCTCCGAGTAAACCTCCTTCGTATTGGGCTAGATTGTCCGGTTCGTTGGTGGCGAGTAGTTGTTCTGATTTTGGGGTGACTTTGGCGTATTTCGGGGATGGATTGTTTTGAGCGAGTAGCGTTTCACCGGTTGTGGATGGAGCCTGTTTTTGGGGGGGCGTGGTGCCGACCGGCTTATTTTGTGAATTACTGGCGATGCTCTTCTTTTCTGGAGTAGCTACCGTCTGCTGTGGAACGGGCTGCTCCACGACTGGCGTAGGAATGGAGTTGGGGGTCAGGATTGGAGCGCTGCCTCCAAACGGAATCGCCGAAATCACTACGGGTTGAGGTGTGGGTTCAGCTTGCGGGGTCGAGGGGAGAGTCTCCGGGGCGGTCTCTGCGGACAATCCCAGCGCTTCTTTTGCAACAGCGATGGAATGCTTGGCTTCCGCTATTATATTAGCTGCATCATTTGCGGGGCTGACTGGAGCTATGTTTTGCGTCATTTGGCTAAACGCTGGAGTCGGATGCTGGGCGAGCAATACTGATTTTGGCTGCAAGGCTGTCGGTTTTGGAGACTTAGGGTTTGAGATCGTCACGCTGGGGATTGTTTCCGGGTGCTTTGCAGAAGGAATCACCATCAACGGCAGTTCTGGATCGGTCTGAGTGGTCTGAGTGGTCTTCAACGCCTCGATCGGCTGGGACCTGGGTTTGTAAAACATCGTCGAAAACACAATGGCCGCTGCGATCAGTGTTGCCGCGAGTGGCAGAATCCATGGTGAAAACGATCTCAGCCTGGGCTGCATTTCAGCAGCGGGCGCCAGTGTTGTCGGCTGCGGATTGGGGATGTTCAGGATCTCCGCCCATTGTCCTTCATTCAAACCCGTTGCGGTGCTTTTCCGGAAGGCTCTCCCAAGACGGCTGGAGAATTCCTCGATGGAATCCAACTCCGTCTCAAGCGACGGATTTTCCGAGAGCGCGCGCTGCACTTGAATCCGCTCGCCTGTCGGGAGCGCATCGAGAGCAAACGCGGTCAATCGGGGATCATCCGCGGTCATAGGGCAATACCAGGTTCGCTGGCCTCCGAGGTTTGTGCGAGGGTGCGCAATTTGGCGAGGGCGGTGTGGAGAAGAAAGCCGACGTTCCCCATGCTCAGCCCGGTGATTTCAGCGATCTCTTTATAGCTGAGTTCGCTGAGAAATTTGAGCCGGATGACTTCGGCCTGATTTGACGAAAGCTCATCCACTAGTTTCAGAAGCCAGATCGAGTCGTCACGTTGTGCTGCGCTTTCGGCAGGGCACGGCTCGGTGGATTGTTCGTCCTGCTGTTGTAACGGCATCGGAATGATGCGGCTGTGTTTGCGCACGTAGTCCAGTGCGCGGTAGCGAGTGACGGTAAAAAGCCATCCTTCGAGATGCTCCTTGTCGGTGGGGGGAGTGTCCGACTTCTCGCCGTCCGGCTGCGTGATCGCCCGGACGTAAGTAATAAAAGTTTCCTGCACCAAATCGCGCGCTGCCTCTACGTCGTGTACAAAGCTGTCCGCATAGTGAATGAGCGGTCGTTCATAGCGACCGAGCAATCCTCGAAAATCGGTTACAGCGGGAGGAGTCATTTATAAACTTCGTAGTCGGTTAGAATGGCACATTTCTTAGAGATAGGGGCGATGTATTTGCATTTTTGCTACAGAAAGAAGATTCATAGGGGTAAATGGAGTTTTTTCTAAGAATCGGCTCCTCCGCTTCGCTTACCGCGCACAGAAAACTCTCAGACAACTTCGATTTACCAATGCGCCGCTTTTTAGCCTTCCTCCTCTCCTTGTTGATTAGTAATGCGATGTCCATCGCGGCGAACCCCGGGGGCAGAAAGGCGTTTGAAGAATCACGACCGGAGATTACGTCGATTCACTGGCAAAATGTCCACGTTTCGGTGCCGGAAGGGTATGAGAAGGTTTGGATCGAAGTGCTGACTCGGGCCACGACAGGAAAAAGAAAGAAGGCGCTCGCTCCGACTTGGAAGGTTCAGGAAGAGCGTTTTATGAGAGGGGCTGCGGGCAGTCTGATCTTTAAGCTGAAGACGCTGACACCGCGTAGAAACATGCGGGTGTTTGGCTCTCGTGTGGAGTCGATGCCGCCAGCGTGGGCGGGTGGGATTTCGGATTTTCCGCCTGTTTTCGTGGAGTCGCCGCAAGTGGAACTTGGGCAGGTTATGTCCATTGCCATAGGAGGAGGGCGGCTTCCCGTTATGTTAACAAATGGCGGGGTCGTGGGCACGACTTCCTTCAGCGGCGCAGCACTTTCCATCTCGGGCAATACCACGGTTGATAGTGATTTCCTGTCGGCTGGCGATCTTCTTACGAAAAGCCGGGAAGTTTCTGAAGCGGATATCTGGAGGCTCAATGGCGACCGACTCTATTACTATAATCAGTATCGCGGGTTGCAGGTTTTTGATCTGTCGGACGATTCCAATCCAGCCATGATGGGAACGCTGCGGATGCCGGGATCAGGAGACGATATGTATCTTCTGGATCAAGCGCATGTGGTTTTGCTCAAGCGCAAGATCGTCTGGAACTGGTGGTTTAATGAACCCATTCACATCATGCAGCCAGGGTTGGGTGTTTCACCTTCACCGCTGATGACACTCGATACGGTTTCATCGATGCGTTACTACACTTCTCAGGCTGATGCTTACGAGGTAGTGGTGGCGAATGTAGCGGACGGCGTTCCATCGCTCGCGGGTAAAGTCGAGTTTCAGGGCAATGTGAGGGAAAGTCGTCTTGTCGGTCGTGTCCTTTATATCGCGGTGGATTTCAGCGGCTATAGGGATCAAAAATGGAAATATGGGACACTGGTCATTTCATTCGACCTGCATGATCCCGCGCATCCGATAAAAAAGGACGAGGTGTTTGTGGAGGGCGTGGCGGCTTCTGTGAATGCGACTAGCCGGTTTTTATTTCTCGCAGCGCAAACACACTTTGGAAATTCGAAGGTGACGGCAGTGGATATCTCCAGTCCGAACGGTTTGATGAAAAGGATGGGGAGTGTCGAGGTGTCTGGAAACGTGCCGGATAAATTCAAAATGAATCTGGATGGGGATGTTTTCACGGTGGTATCGACCTTTTCAAAGGAGCTCACAGCACCTCCAGCCGAAGCGCAGAAAGCGGAAAGAAATGGCGAACGCATCTGGTGGAATCGCTGGGTGCCGGTCAGCCGCGTCTCCACTTTTTCCCTCACCAATCCTGCAGCGCCGGTTGCACTGGGCACTCTCGACCTTGCGGAGGGGGAGCAGCTTCATGCTACGCGTTTTGATGAAAAGCGTCTTTATGTGGTAACGGCTTTGCACGGCCCGTCATGGGGGATTATTGAGACGCCCCCTCCCGGCACTATCATTGATCCGCTTTGGGTGGTGGACCTGAGTAATCCCTCGGAGCCCAAGGCTGTAGGGGAACTCATCATCCCCGGCTTTTCCACTTATATTCATCCTCTGGGAGATCGTCTGGTCACGATCGGGCTCGTAGATGACCGGCCCACGGTTTCACTATTCGACGTCGCCGATCCGGCTTCCCCTACTCAGCTGTCCCGCCTGCAATTGGGAACCGAGAGCGGCTGGACTTCGAGCGAGGCAGTCTGGAACGAAAAGGCGTTTTCCGTGCTTTCGGAGCAAGGGCTGATTTTACTGCCGCTTTCCTCGGATAATAACGAGATCGGCAAGGTGCAGCTCATTGATTTGAAAAGAAACAGTCTGACGAAGCGCGGCGTGATCACGGGAGCCTTTGCACCGCAACGCGCCACTGCACATGTTCAATCGCTGGTTGCCATTTCTCCCACCCGGCTTGTGACGGTGGATGCCTCGAATCGCAGTCTTCCGGTGATTAAAGCAGACCTCGAAATAGCCTGGCCTGCCGACCACGTTTTTCACGTTGGTGAATATCTCATCCAGATTTCCGGCAATGTGTGGAGCCAGCAGGCGAGCGTCACGGTAACGCCTGCGGATAAACCGGATGAAACATTAAACGTCACCGAGCTGCCATCCTTCGGAGTTGCTGGCGCGACGGTGCGGGATGGAGTGCTGCATATACTTCAGAGCCACACGACTTTTAACAGAGAGGATGGTTCGTTCGCTCCAGCCTCCCCCCGGCAGATATTTAGCGCCTATGATCTCACGCAATTGCCTGCGATTAAAAAGCTGGGGCAGACGAGTGTTTCTGATGCCAAAAGCTGGATGGTGGAAGCCACGGCGCACTGGCCGTCCGCAACAACACTGGTGTGGGCGAGAGAGTCCGAACAGCTGGCATGGTATCGCAGTGTAAGTTCAAGCTTTGCGCCCCCCGAAGGATTGATCGATCTTTGCGCGGTGGATGTGAACAAGCCTTCTCAACTGCGCTTTTTATCCCGGATGAGTTTTGTGGAATCGTTAAGCGGCCTGATTGCAGCAGATGGTAAAATGCTCGCGAGCTACCTTTACCATGGAGACAGCCGTGGCGCCGTGCATTGGTTGAATAATGAATTGGGGGAGGTAAGAACCGATGCCTCGATGCGTGGGCGTTATTATCTGATGGATGTGGATTATTCGAACCCGGCGCAGCCTGTGAGAAACCCAGCCAATCACGTGAATATTCCCGGCGAACTGATCGGCCATTCAAAAAATGGACGTGTCATTTATACCTCAGGCGCTCGTTACGGGGATGATGGCAAGGCCGTTGCCGATCAATACGCCATCCATGCGACTGGCTACGATGGTACGAAAGCGCAGTTGATCGACCAGATTACGTTCGCCCATAATAAGCCGCCGGTTGCGTATAATGGTGAGACACTCTTCCTGATGGGGCGAAATAGCCGGATCATTGAAGTTCCCAATAGTGTTTCGCCTGTCATTGAGCCTTTGGTGGAGAGCGAAGCAGTAAAGACAGAGGTGCCGGAGGTAGAAACACCCCCCCTGAGCGACTTCTCCATTCGTATGATGTCTGTCTATCTGGACAGCCTGATTTTCATGGGGCCGATACACATACCGGATTGGATTTTAATATCTGAACAATGGGAATTGCAGTCATGGAAGCTGACCGATTCGGGTAAGTTTAATCGTCTTGGAGAATTGCCGTGCGAGGCGCAATCGCTATTTCGTGTCAACGATCTGGTGCTCGCGAGTGAGGGAGGCGCGGTGTCCGTGGTAAACGTGAAAGACCCTTCCGCGATGAAAATTGCAGGCAGCCTGGAGATCACAGGCTATGGATCCGCGCGATTCGAAGATGCAGACGGCGATTCCGAAAGTGGCGTGTGGATTCCCCGTGGCGTTTACGGGGTGGATTTTACCCCACTGAAAAATGAGTGAATGTTAGTCCGCTGAAACGCTGAAACGCAGGATTACGGGCGCCATGCGTGCGCTATCCAGAAGGCGCGGGCGCTGCCGCCCTTGAAGAAATTGCGCTCCGCGTTTCTCACGTTTGCGGCGTGGATGGGATGCGATGAACGTGAAAGGTCACAAATACCATCGCCAGTATATTGCCACATGCTCCAGTTGCTCCATGGCGCAATGTGTGAAGGTTGGCGATGGTAGTTGGCTACCCACAGCCAGCATTGGGAAAGGACACGTTTGGAGGCTGGGTCCGCGCGATTGATCACTTCCTTGATACGGTTTTCGTTACTGTAAAGTCCGGGATATTTGCCGGTGCGCGCCTTGATATGTTTTACAAAAGCCACTGCCTGATCCACCCGCATCGTGCCTCCTGGGTAATGTCCGTTGTGTTCGAAATCGAGCACCATGAGCACGCCGGATGATGGGCTGCTAGCGTTCCGCCAGTCACGCTCCACGACACTCAGGAAATGGTCTGCCTGCTGGATGGGATCGGTCGCGTTGGCAAAATGATATGCACCCCACAGCAAGCCCGCGTCTGCTGCGGCGCGCTGGCGGCTGCCATAGGCGAAATCCACCGTCCGGGGTGGATAAGTTGCCTCGTGGATGACCCCTACAATCCCTTCGCGTTTCATCCGCCGAAAATCCGGCTGCACTTCATCGAAATGCGAAAGGTTTACGATGTTGTTTCTCGCGCAGCTACAGAGGATCAGCGGGAGGAGCCAGAGGACGGAACTCAGGAGTTTTCTCATGATGCGCACGGTAAAATCACTACACAGTCGCGCGCGAGTGTTAATTCACCGGCGGGCAAGGTGGTCTAGAAGACTATTGAAATACTCGGCGACGCATTTCGCAGGGGCATTTCGAAGGGGGCAAAATCTTGCTCCTTCTGAGTGACCGAGTTTTAAGTTTTAAGAAAAACCGCGCTCATCCATCGTCTGCCGCTCCTATCAACCATCCACTATCATCAATCAACAGGTTGCTATAAGATGTAGGGAGCTTCGCGCGTGAACTCCTATTCGAAATCTTACTTCTCGGTCTTCAGCTTAATGTCCTTGAACTGAACGACCATCGCGGGGCCTTTGTGAATCTGAAGGGCGAGGATGCCTTCTTTAGATGCGCCGCTGTGTTCGTCGGTGACGTCTGCGGTGAGCTTGCCGTTGATGTAATGCTGGAGGTGATTTCCTTTGGCGACGATTTTGTATTCGTTCCAGTCTTCGCTCTTGATCGCGGCCTGGATTTCATTCGTGTCACCGACTTTCTCGATCACTTCCACCTTTGGCTTTGTGGCGTCTGCGGGATCGGCGACGATCTTGGTCTTTTCTCCGCGCTGGGCGAGGATGCCGCGACCGAGCTCTTCATATAGAATACCGCTGTAAGTGGTGCCTGCCTCGAAATCTGCCTGGTAGCCGCCTACGATTGGACCGAATGCACCTTTTGGATGCTCTTTAGAACGATACTGCACACCGCTGTTTCCCTTTTCGATCCGGTATTTGAAAGTGAGCTCGAAGTCGCTGACAGTGCCGTCCTTCCAGACGAGAAAGGTGTTATGCTCAATTTTGGCTTCGCCTTCATCTGCGGTCTTCCCGGTGATTGTGCCGTCCTGCACAGACCAAAGCTTGGTGTTGCCTTCCCATCCTGTGAGGTCTTTGCCGTTGAAGAGCGATTTTTCGCCAGCGAACGCAGTGAGATTGAGGGCGACGAGCGGGAGGATGATGGTGAGGAGCTTCATAGAAGGATAAAGGAAGAGGGATTAAGGAGAAAGGGGCATGCTTCGTAAGCAATGCGTGGGGATTAGACAAGACCGTCTTGTATAAAAAGCGGGTGTGATTGGAATTTATGAGGAAACCGAAACAGAACAGAGAATGCGCCAAAGGAGCGCGAGCAGGGCCAGTCCGTCCCGGTTGCGGGCCTGTTACTATGAATTGATGCGGGCTCGAGCCGCATCAATCCTTTGCGTTTACGCGCGGTTCATTCGTAGTGGGTCCACATACGGATCACCTTGATAGTGTGCTCGGCATCATAGACCTGATATACCAAGCGATGCTGGATGTTGATGCGCCGCGAGCAGGCTCCTGCCAAATCTCCAATAAGCTTCTCGTATGGTGGAGGCTTCTGGAAGGGATTCTTGGCGATAATGTCGAGAATACGTTGTGCGTGTGGTCTGAGGTTTGAGGAGGCAAGCTTCTTGGCATCTTTCTGAGCCTGCTTCGTATAAACAATGGACCAACTCACCAGCCGGGCTTGGTGGATGTTTTGTCTAAAGGTAATGCCAATCCCTTCCGGATGGAATCGCGCATGCCGGGAATTGAAACGAGATAGAGTGTCTCTTGGATACTGCGCCAGTCTTCCTCAGACACGAGAACGGCGTTTGAACGCTTGCCCGTAATCTGGATGGGCTCGTGGGAAGCCGCAGCATCATCCAGGAGTTGGTAGAGCTTGGAACGGGCTTGAGTGACAGGTAATGAGGTCATGGTAAAAGCGTGCGTTAAAGCGTGCGTTAAAGCGTGCGCTTGTCAAGGGCGACGTAGCGCGCCAACGACCCAAGCTAAGCTGCGGATGTGTCATGCTGCAGCGCATTGTTGAACGAAGCCGCTAAGGCGGCGTTGTGGCTGGGAGTGATGGGTGGCACAGGATGATGGGGATTTAAAAGGTTGGCGGCGGATATCCACCCATGCCGCAATCCCTTTCCTCCGTTTACATACACCTCGTATTTTCAACGAAAGAACGCCGCCCGTTTCTTCGCGATAAGATCATTCGTGATAAGCTACACGCGCAACTCGGCGGCATTTCCAAAACGTTGGAATGCCCTCCCTTGATCGTCGGCGGAGTGGAAGACCACGTTCATCTCCTTTGTCGCTTT
>Ga0209181_10002148_pt1 | contig 32658 bp, 20 predicted proteins | sample MAT05_FD_187208 | JGI IMG/M metagenome (GOLD analysis project Ga0209181, IMG submission 187208) | Freshwater microbial communities from Lake Fryxell liftoff mats and glacier meltwater in Antarctica - MAT-05 (SPAdes) (version 2) | ecosystem: Environmental > Aquatic > Freshwater > Ice > Liftoff... | reverse complement strand
AAATCCAAAGATTGTTCTTCAGACTTTGTTATCCTTAGCAAAAAACTATACAATTTATTCTTGTATGAATTGAAAAGTTTAATGAATGCTGCTTCATCACCATCTGCTGCAAGACGCAACAGCTCTTTTTCTGTATGTAAATTTATATCAAGCAAAGCAGTTTTGGCAAATAAAAGTTAATCTAAGATAACGAGAATTGATATACTAAATTTAAAATTATCCAAATCGGTTATAAAAAATTTAATACTGAGCCTTGAGTTACTATTTTTAAATAGTTGTTGTAGCCAAATATTAGTTGGATGAATGCTTCTTTCAGCGGTTATTTAAAGAAAGAGCGGCCAGGAAGCTCATTGCTGAATTCGAAAGAAGTATAATAAAGAAACAGGGTTGTTTATCACCGTATTTGAATTCTGCGAATTCACCGGTTTAAAGGAGGAGAATGTAACAGGATTTCTTAATAATTAATATCGATTTCTCCCATAACAAAGCGCAACCAAATCCACTCAAGGGCATAGATAAAGTATGATGTAAAATAAATTGCAACAAATTCAATTAAATAAAAGGGAAGCAATTCGAGAGTTGAGAAAATATACAATCATGAAACCCGATCATAATAACCTGGAGCTATCAAATCATTAAAGGAAGAGATTATTAATAGGAGTCATCAGGCTGCCCCCGGGCAAACCGGGATCAATTATAATTTACAATACAGGGTGACCATACGGAAGCAAAACACGAGGATAAACCTCCTGTATGCACCTTTATTTTTGACAGAGAAGCTTACGAGCCTGCCTTCTTTGAACGCCTCCGCAAAGATCACCGGATAGCCACGCTAACCTATCGCAAAAATGTAAAGGATATGTGGCCCGATGAATTATTTAAAACCGTTGATGTTACGGTGATTGACCAAATTGTTTCCATGCGAATATGCGAACAGGAAACGGTGCTGGGTGGCATTACATTCCGTGAGATTAGAAGACTAACCCATCGGGGTCATCAAACTGCAATCATTACCAACAATAAGATTATTCCCATGAACGTAGCTGCCGGAAGAATGTTCGGGAGATGGAGCCAGGAAAATTTTTTTCGATATATGATTATGAATTATGACTTCGATAAAAATGATCGAATTTGGAACAGAAGCCATTGATGAAAATAAAGAGGTTGTCAATCCGCTCTACTGACAAATAAATCATAAATTAAAAAAAGAAAAAGAAAAAACCCGGCGGCTTAAAGCCAAACTATACTCCTGTACAGAACAGAGTATAGAGGCTGCTTTAGATGAAATTCCTAAACTCACAACTGCCCAAATGAAATTGATGGAACAAATAGAAAAACACGAACAAACAGAACAGCAATTAGAAAACGAGCGGAGTAAAATTGCACCACGCATACAACTAAAAGATATGCCTTCGCAAAATCGCTACAATAAGCTAAAGCCGGAAAGTAAAACGTTGATGAACATTATTAAAATGATCTGTTATCATGCAGAAACAGCAACAGCAAACGAACTGGCAACTCACTGGTTAAATGCAACGGATGAAAAAAGAATGTTGGTGAAACAAATCATGCGTAATAATGCGGATTTGATTCCCGATTACGAAAAGAAAACCCTAACGGTAGTTTTACATAGTCTTTCTGCTGCCAGATTTAATAACGCTGCAGCCAAACTTGCCGAAACGCTTAACCAAAGTGAAACCATTTTTCCAGGTTCTGATTTAACCCTCATCTTTAAAATCTCCGCACTTTCTAACTGCGGGAGGTAAGGTTTTCTGAATTTTGAAAATTTTATGCAACCGTTTGCGCAACTTCTTTAAAATATTTGCTTCTATATTCATCCAACGGATAACAAAGTTTACATATATTGCAGTGTGTCTCCAGGTAACCTTATTAAAAAGTGCCCTTCCGAAAATTGAATCTGTATTTAGAATATTTACGAAACAGTTTATTTTTTTTAAACCAAAACTTTATGCTATGTCAATGAAATTTTCTTTGAAGTATTTATTGATTTTATTACTGGGAGTTAGCTTGTGTGCAGGGCTTCAGCAGGCAAATGCCCAGGGCTCTAAAAAGGTTACTGGAAAGGTTACTGATGAGAATGGCGCTCCGATCCAGGGAGCAAGTGTAACTGTTAGAGGATCAAATAGAGGTACCATTACCGATGCATCAGGTGTTTATTCCATCGATGTGTCTGGCGGGAATGTCTTTCTGGTAATCAGTTCTATAAATTATGCCAACAAAGAAATCAAGGTGGGCAATCAGTCTGCCGTTGATGTGCAATTGGCTAAAGCTACAAACGATCAGAGGTTGGATGAAGTTGTAGTGGTGGGCTACGGAACACAGCGAAGAGCCGACTTAACCGGGGCTATAGGATCCATCACGAAAAAGGATTTTGCGAATCAGCCTTTTACAAGCCCTGACCAGATTTTGACAGGCCGTTTGGCAGGTGTTAATGTTACAAATCGCAGCGGAGACCCCGGCGCTCCCATCGAAGTCAGAATACGAGGTATTGGTACTGCCGGTAATAACCAGCCGCTTTGGATAATTGATGGGATACCCGTTGCAACAAATACAAGCACGATAACAGTGAACACCGGAAGTCAAACGGAATCGAACCCGTTAGCTGGTATTAACCCAAGCGATATAGAAAGTATTGATGTATTAAAAGATGCCTCAGCTACTGCTATTTACGGCGCCCGTGCAAATAACGGAGTTATATTAGTAACTACAAAGCGTGGTAAAGCAGGATTAGCCATGCTAACTTACGATGGCTATGTCGGTGTGGCTGCCGTTCCGAAGGATAAATTATTTAAGGTGTTGAACCCAGCGCAGTATATCAAATACCAAAAAGATGGATTTAATAACGACTATTCAGCATTTGCTTCACAACCAAATGCTGATTGGCAGGATTTGGTTTTTAAAAAAGGCAATGCAACCACTCATAACTTAACCATATCAGGTGGAGGTCAAAATGCCACTTATAGTTTTGGCGCAGGTTATTTTAACCAGGACGGCATTCAATTAGCCCAAAAGTTTAAAAGGTTCTCCGCAAAGGCAACTTCGGATGTAAAAGTTGGTAAATATTTAAAATTCGGCGAATCCCTTTTATTAAGTAGAATTGAAAGGTTTGTACAATCAGAAGAGTTCTCAAATGCAGGAGCCGGTGCCGCAAGAAATGCGCCTTTTTTTCAGCCCTTTACTGCTGCTGGTGAATATAACCCGGCGAATCCCACTACCACAGGCGGCGCTACAGCACAAAATTATCTTTGGACTGCCGATCCTGATGTAGGCTATACTAAATTAGAGAGTAATAAAATATTAGGGAACTTGTATGCAGAATTTGAACCCATAAAGGGACTAAAATACAAAGCCAGTGTGGGGCTTGATTATAATGAAGTAACCGGCGTGTACTATCAGAACGCTGTAGATTTTACTGGTATTGGCAGCCCGAGAGTTGCAGTCATTGTAAATGAGCAGCCCAAAGAATCGACACTTACTTTGACCAATACGCTGACCTACGATAAAACATTTGGCAAAAGTAAAATAACTGCTTTAGTGGGGTACGACCAAACCAGCTATCTACTGCGCAGATTAAGGGTGCAGGGAAATGGCCTGTTCAACCCTCCTTTAGGGCTGGCGGGCGGATCAGCTTTATTTGGTTCTGCAGAAACTGCTGATCATTGGAATATTCAGGGTAAACTGGCCCGCCTATTTTATTCTTATGACAATCGTTACCTGGTAACAGCGACGGTCAGAGAGGATAAATCCTCGAGGTTTGCTGCAGCAAACAATACCGGAACTTTTCCGTCCTTCTCCGTGGGATGGAGGCTTACCGAAGAGAAATTCATGCAAAAATCAGAACTGTTTGATGATTTGAAAATCAGAGCTGGTTGGGGCCAGTCTGGCAATCAGTTTACGGGCACTAATTTCTCCTATCTCCCTGCGCTCAGCAGCTTTGTTAAGTACGTGGTCGGTTCAGGCCAAACAATTGTGACTGGCTATGCACCTGTACTGTTTGCTAACCCCGACCTAAAATGGGAAACTGCCATTCAAACAAATATTGGCCTCGACTTTTCCATGTTTAAATACAAGCTTAGTGGTTCTTTTGATTATTTCAGCAGAACGACGAAAGACTTGCTGATCAGTGTTCCCGTAGCATTAACCACCGGCTTTTACCAGTTTGCTGATTTAAATTCAGGCACTTTAACCAACAAGGGAATTGAGTTTAGCGCAAATTATAAGGAAAGAATTGGAGAATTTGACTTTAACATCGGCGGCAATTTTACTTTTGTAGAAAATGAATTTACAAAACTACCCGATGGGATTGATTATATACAGCTCAATGATAAGCGAATTTCACTCGGCAGGCCATTGGGTTATTTTTACGGATTTAAAACCGAAGGTATTTACCAATCGGACGCTGAAGTTCCAACTACAGCTGGATACACTGGTGCGAAAGCAGGAGATATAAAATTTGTAGATTTAGATGGAGATAAAAGTTTGACCGATGCCGACAGAACTTTTTTAGGTAGTCCTATTGCTAAATTCTATTATGGAATTAATTTGGGTGCTAATTATAAGTTGTTCGATTTGTCAATTTTATTACAAGGAGTGGGCAATTATACGGTTTATAACGGTCCCCGTGCAGGTCTCGAAAGTATGAACGGAACAGATAATCAAAGTATTGCTGTTTTAGACAGGTGGACACCTTCCAATAAAAGCAATACCATACCTCGTGCTAATAGCTCATATAATCTCAACAATGGTTTTAATGATCGGTTTTTAGAAAACGCGGCATTTCTTCGTGTAAAAAACCTGCAATTAGGTTACAATATAAAATCAATTTCCAGTATTACTAACGGAGTTATTACTTATGCCCGGTTTTATGTAGCGGCATTTAACCTTTTTACATTTACCAAATACAAAGGGTACGATCCTGAAGTTACGAGACAGCAAAGTTTTGCAGGTGGAGAAAACCAGTTTTTAAATGGGTATGATAACGGTAATGCGCCGCAACCAAGAATGTTCCAGTTTGGATGGCAAATTAATTTTTAAAGTACATTAATCAAACAAACGTCTAAATAATACCATAATGAAAAAAAGATTTTATATAAAGTGTCTTTTGGCAGTTTTAATTGTTTCTGCTGCTTCGGCAATTATTGTATCCTGCAATAAACTCGATTTAACACCACTGGATAAAACAACCACCGCAACTTTTTATACAAAAAAAGCGGATTTTGACGGAGGTTTGTTTGCTGCGTATTCCTCCATGCAAGATTTATGGGCAATAAACAGCGCCACTTCTTTTGGTGGGAAAAACGGGTGGGGGTCATTTTGGGTAGTCACTATGCTTGCAAGCGATGATGCCGAATTCAATACCTCTCAGAACAATACAACACCAGATGCAGAAGATGTAGATGCATTAAATTTAAGAGCAAACAACCGATTTATTTTTACTGTATATGCAGAAACATATGAGGGAATTAACAGGGCCAATCTTGTATTGGAGCAGGTTGATAACGGCAAAAATGATCTTACCGATGCCGAAAAGAAGGCCGTTGTTGCAGAGGCAAAATTTATCAGAGGTTTTTTTCATTTTCTAGCGGCCCAAATGTGGAAAACAGCTCCATTAGTAATAGAAACAGCAAAAGCGCTTAATCAAACGTATAAGAATAGTGATCCAACTGCTCTTTTGCAGGCTAGTTTGGATGATTTCAAGGCGGCCGCTATTGATTTGCCATCATCATGGGATGATGCCAATACAGGCCGGGCTACCAAATGGACAGCACGAACTTATGTAGGAAAAGTAAATGTATGGATGCAAAAATGGAATGATGCTGTTGACGCTTTTGAAGATGTTGAAAAAAATGGGGGATATGAAGTATTATCCAATTATGAAGATGTATTTGCTTCAGCAAATGAAAACAATAAAGAATCAGTTTTTGAAGTTCAGTTTGGCGGACCTTATTCAGACGATAACAGCTGGATATTGGACGATAACGGAAATGAAGACTTTAAATCTACCCAGGGTACAGCACGTGTCTGGTTCTTTAATGCACGTATAAATGGAGGAGGGGTGCGCTGGTATGTACCCACTGCAAAATTGAAGGCTTTGTTTGATGAAGAGCCGGGTGATAATAGGCTGGATGCAGCTTTGTATTATAAGGAGGGTGAAGATTATACCGCTTATGATGGCGGAAGTGTAACACCGGGCGTATTTACTAAGGTTCTGCCTCCTGATCCAAAGTCACAGTCATCTACCGGGCTTGCCATAAAAAAATATATGGGCCTTAAAAACACCGATCCGGCATTTTATAGAAATGGTGTTACCTTTAACAATGAACGCTTTTTCAGGTATCCTGAATTATTGTTATTACATGCTGAAGCCTTGTTAAATGGGGGTGCGCCAAAAGGGATAAGTGTCTATCAAACAGCGGATGCCTGTATAAACAAAACAAGGAGCAGGGCTGGATTGAGTAACTTGTCTGGAGCTACCCTATTGCAACTTCGAAAAGAAAAACAAAAGGAACTTTGTTTTGAACCGGCCCGGTATTTTGACATGATCCGCTGGAATGTCGGCGGGGCAAAAATTTTTCCATTCCCCCAGGATGAAATAGATAGAAACCGTGGTTCTTTAAAACAAAATTAGTTTTCCACCTTTTTACCACCCTGGTAATTTTTTTAAGTTTACTGTATAAGCAATTTTTCTTTAAGCACAACAACAGGCACATTGATTTGCCTGTTGTTGTGCTTATATAATGAATACAATAAAATATATCAAATTAAATTTATTGAATGAGTATAAAAATTGAATTTTTGAAAAGGATTGGTCCGGTTTTATTATTGTTTACCATACTTTCTTGTAACAAATCCAAAAAACTTTTTCAGGAGGTACCCGTTTCAAAAAGTGGTATTCAATTCAACAATAAACTCACCTATTCTAATAGCCTTACGGTTTTAGATTTTGAGTATATGTTTAATGGAGCTGGTGTGGCTATATTAGATATTAATAATGATGGACTGCAAGATATCTTTTTTACCGCTAATATGGTTTCAGCAAAGCTTTATTTAAATAAAGGCAACCTTCAGTTTGAAGATATTACGGAAAAAGCTGGAATTACTACGGAAGGGTGGTGTTATGGAGCGGCAGTGGTTGATATAAACCAAGATGGATACCAGGATATTTATGTCTGCAAATCTGGTAATAAATTTACTCCCCCCGGCCAACGGAAAAATTTGTTTTTTATTAATAACGGTAATAACAGTTTTACTGAATCGGCTGCTAAGATGGGACTTGATGATGATGGCTATGATGTGCAGGCTGCGTTTTTTGATTATGATAAAGACGGCGATTTAGATATGTACCTTATGCGAAATTCCTTTGTAAACTACAATCGGAACAACGCACGGGAAGTAAAAAAAGATACCCTTGGAACATCGTCAACTACGGGCAGGCTATTTAAAAATAATGGTAATCTTACTTTTACTGATGTATCGAAAGAAGCAGGAATTACAGTTGAAGGTTTTGGACTAGGTCTTTCTATTTGTGATATTGATAATGACAACTGGCCCGATATATATGTTTCCAATGATTTTATTACAAATGATTTGGTTTGGATAAATAATCATAATGGTACATTTACCAACAAAGCCAAACATTACCTGCGCCATCAAACTTATAATGCCATGGGCAACGATGTGGCCGATTTTAATAATGATGGTTTTGAAGATATGGTGTCGGTTGATATGCTTCCGCCCGACAACAAGCGCTGGAAACTAACTGTGGGAGGTAACCGATACGACGAATTTCAAAACAGTTTGCGGTTAAACTACGCCCCGCAATATATTCGAAACACACTACAGTTAAATAATGGCGACGGGAGTTTTAGCGAGATTTCCCAGGTATCCGGGGTAAATGCAACTGAGTGGAGTTGGGCACCACTATTTGCCGATTTTGATAACGATGGATGGAAAGATTTATTTATTGCCAATGGTTATAGAACAGACATTACCAATCTTGATTTTATGGTTTATGGCAAGCGGGCAATATTTATGGGTACCCCAGAAGCCAATAGAAAGGAACGGCTTAAAATACTCGAAAATTACCCAGGCGTACATGTAGGCAACTATATGTACAATAATAATAAAGACCTCACTTTTACCGACGTTTCAAAAAACTGGGGTCTCGACAAACCGTCCTATTCCAATGGCAGCTCCTATGCAGATTTAGATAATGATGGCGACCTGGACCTGGTTATTAATAATATTGATGAGCCAGCCATGGTGTACGAAAACAGAAGCAATATATTATTGCCGGATACAAAATGGATTAAAGTAAAATGCAAAGGCCCGCAGGGAAACAGAGATGGCCTTGAAGCCAAAGTTTGGCTTTGGCAAAATGGAATGGTGCAATACAATTATTGTGCGCCGGTGCGGGGCTATATTTCCAGTGTGCCGACAATAATGCATTTTGGTCTTGCCGATAAGCCAATTGATAGCTTGAAAATACTTTGGCCTGATGGCCGCCAGCAAATATTAAAACAACCGAAAACAAACCAGTTACTTGTATTAAACTATTCAGATGCACTTCCTTCAGCTGCAAAAAACAATAATATAATACAACCGAAATACTTTACAGCAGTTGATTCCCTTTTGCAAATTAATTACCAGCACCAGGAAGATGACTATGTTGATTTTAAGGCGCAACCCATTTTGGCTCATACCTGCTCACATGAAGGGCCGGGGCTGGCTTCCGGCGATGTGAATAATGATGGTTTGGATGATTTTTTTATAGGCGCCGCTTCCGGCTACAATGGTTCATTTTTTATACAACAACCCAATGGGAAATTTATTGAAAAACCACTGCCCCCATCATTACATGCAGATGATATGGGTGCATTACTCTTTGATGCAGATAATGACAAGGATCTGGATTTATATGTGGTTAGTGGAGGAACCACCGTTGAAAAAAAAGAAAATCCTATTTACCAGGATAGGCTTTATCTGAATGATGGAAAAGGCAATTTTATCCTGGCACAGGATGTATTACCCAATACTGCCAATAGCGGTGCCAGCATTACCGCCGCCGATTATGACAAAGATGGCGACCTGGATTTACTGGTATGCGGAAGAATAAGCCCCGGCGAGTATCCGTTGCCGGCTAAAACTTATTTGCTCCGCAATGATGGCACAGCAGGTATGCCAAAGTTTACCGACATAAGTAATCAATTGCCACAGCATGGCCAGATGGGTATGGTAACTACTGCATTGTGGACAGATTATAACAATGATGGCTGGACTGACATTATGCTGGCCGGAGAATTTATGCCCATTACTTTTATTAAAAATGACAAAGGCAAATTAGATACTGCCCCAGCGATTGCATTGGAAAATACAAAAGGTTGGTGGAACAGTTTGGTGGCCGGTGATTTTGACAACGATGGAGATATGGACTATATAGCTGGAAACCAGGGGCTGAATAACTGGCTTAAAACATCACCATCAAACCCCGTATGCGTATATGCAAAAGACTATGATAAAAACGGAAGAATAGATCCTGTACTTTGTCATTATACAAACGGAATTGAATACATTGTTCACGCCAGGGATGACATTAACATGCAGATGACCGCAATGAAAGCCCGTTTTAAAGACTATGAAACCTATGCAGAAGCAAAGTTTAAAGATGCGTTTTTAGAAGAAGAAATTAAAGATGCTTACACATTAAAATGCGAAACATTTAGTAATATGTATATTGAAAACAAGGGTGACGGAAAATTTGAGGTAAAACCACTGCCGAGAAGCGCCCAATTGTCACCTATTTATGGAATGTATTGCAGTGATATTAATGGAGATGGAAACGTAGATGTAGTATGTGTTGGCAACTCCTTTGCACCCGAAGTACAAACTGGAAGAAACGACGCACAGGGCATGTTGATTTTGGAGGGAGATGGCAAGGGTAAATTCACAATAAACCGTAATGAATATAACTCAGCCAACGATAATAAAGCGATCAGTTGCCTGCAAACTGCAGATGAATTTCCACTGTACCTTGTGAGCAGTAACAATGGCAGACTGAAAGGGTATAAAGCAAAACAAAAATCTACGTCTATAGCGCTTACAGCTACCGATGCTTATGCAGTTATCAAGTACAAAAATGGCAAATCATCAAAATCTGAATTTCAGTATGGTAATTCTTATCTGTCTCAAAGCAGCCGAAAATTATTTATATCTCACCATGTTAAAGCAATAACAATCTACGCTGTTAACGGCACTAAAAGAGAGCTACTATTTTAATGAATATAAATAAACTTATACTGCTAATTCTAACTACAGCCTGTTGTATTTCCTGCACCAATAAAAAAACTTTGTTTGAGTTGCTTCCTTCATCACAAACAGGAATTGATTTTATAAACAAAGTAGAAGAGAACGAAACAATTAATGTGTTGGAATACATGAATATTTATACAGGCGCCGGAGTTGCCGCAGGCGATATAAATAACGATGGGCTGATTGATTTATATTTCAGCGGGAATCAAACAAGCGGAAAACTGTACCTGAATAAGGGCAATTTTAAATTTGAAGATATTACTGAAAAAGCTGGCTTGCTAACTGACAGATGGTGTACCGGGGTAAGTTTTGTTGATATCAACCAGGATGGGTTTATGGATATATATGTGAACGTTGCAGGCAGCACCAAGTTTGGCAGTACAGCAAATCTTCTTTACATTAATAATAAGAATGGAACTTTTACTGAAGAAGCAGCCAGGTATGGAATTGCTGATACCAGGTTAACGATGAATGCCTCTTTCTTTGATTATGATAAAGATGGCGACCTCGATTTATTTTTAATAACCAACCCCGCAGATGAGCGGGTGAGTTTTGTGAACGTAATTAGCGAAACGGACAGTGCCAAACAGGTACCCGGTATAGATATTCTTTACAGGAACAATGGCAATGGCACATTTACTGATGTATCGGAGCAGGCGGGTATTACAAAGGGTGGATACAGCCTTGGTGCAGCCATTAGCGATGTAAATAATGATGGTTACCCGGATATTTATGTAACCAACGATTTTCTCACAAGTGATATACTTTATATCAATAATGGCAATGGCACCTTTACCGATAAAATCAAAGAGTGTTTAAAACATAGCAGTTTTGCATCCATGGGCTGCGATGTAGCCGATTTTAACAATGATGGTCTCCCTGATATCTACACGCTTGATATGTTGCCTGAAGATAATTTTCGTAAAAAGATGATTATCCCTGCCGCCAGCTATGATAAGTTTCAGCTTTTGCTCCGAAATGGCTATGAGCCTCAATATACACGTAACGCCCTGCAGCTTAATAACGGCGATGGCTCATTTAGCGATATAGCTTTTATGGCAGGGGTAAGCAGTACAGATTGGAGCTGGGCCACCCTTTTTGCCGACTATGATAATGATGGAGATAAGGATTTATTAGTTACTAATGGATTTTATCGTGATTTGGGCAACCTTGATTATATAAATTATCAAAGCCGGTTAAATAGTCCCATGGGCAACCAGGTAGCCAAACGTAACCAAAAACTACAAGCGATAAAAAACCTGGCCAAAATACCCCTACAAGACTATCTGTTTGAAAATAACAATAACCTTACGTTTACAAAACGCTCTACAGAATGGGGCATTGGCAAACCCGGTTTTTCAAACGGTGCTTGTTATGCAGATTTAGATAATGATGGAGATCCTGAAATAATTATTAACGAGTTTAATGGTGAAGCCAAAGTATACCGCAATAATGCGGAAAAAGTACGAACAAATAATTACATCAGTATAAAGCTGGAGGGCTTATCGCCAAACCTGCAGGCCATCGGGGCTAAAGTATTTCTTTATACCGGCCCAACCTTGCAAATGCAGGAAATGAATCCTTACAGGGGCTTTGAGTCATCGGTAGACCCGGTGCTTCATTTTGGAACCAATCAGTATAAAACGATTGATAGCATTAAAATTATTTGGCCAAATGGAAAGGTTGAACTCAAAAAGAATATCAATGCCAACCAACGCCTCACCATCGCCTATGCAACAGGGACTGATAGCCCATCCAAAATACCGGCCGCAAAAAATGTCGAAATAAATAGAGCAGGCTTATTCACAGAAATAACAGGAACACACGGACTTACTTATGATCATATCGAAAATGAATTTGTTGATTTTAAAATTCAACCATTGTTACCGCACATGCATTCCCGTCTTGGGCCGGGGCTTGCCACAGCGGATATTAATAACGATGGATTAACTGATTTTTATGCAGGCGCCGGAGCAGGCTATCCCGGATGTTTTTTTATACAAGACAAAGAAGGCAATTTTACAAAGAAGCCAATGACTAAGGATACTGCTTGTGAAGATATGGGCACGCTTTTTTTTGATGCAGACAACGATGGGGATGCCGACCTGTATGTGGTAAGCGGTAGCAGTGAATTTTCACCTGCAAGTAATTTGCTGCAAGACCGGCTGTATATAAACGATGCGAAAGGCAATTTTGAAAATAAACCCAATGCTCTGCCCAACACTGCATCAGCAGGTTCCTGCGTGGTTGCATGTGATTACGATAAAGATGGAGACGTCGATTTATTTGTCGGTGGCAGGGTAAGCCCGGGCAGGTATCCTTTGCCTGCTCAAAGTTATTTGCTCAAAAATCAGCGAGGTGTATTTGTAGATGCGTCTGCGACCGGGTTACCTCAATCGGGCAAAATGGGTATGGTAACGGCCGCTTTATGGACAGATTACAATAACGACGGCTGGACAGACTTGATGATAACCGGCGAATTCATGCCTGTAATGTTTATAAAAAATGAATCCGGAAAACTAAATTTCAAAAGCCCGGTTATTCTTCCACACTCATCGGGTTGGTGGAATAGTATAACCGCAGCAGATTTTGACAACGATGGTGATATAGATTATGGGGTTGGAAATCTTGGGCTAAACAGCAGGCATCATGCATCTGCCAAAGAACCACTTTGTATCTATGCCAAAGATTTTGACAAAAACGGAAGGATCGACCCTATAATGTGTTATTATGTTGACGGTAAAAATTTCATTTATCCAAGCCGTGATGAAATGATAAAGCAAATGCCTGCTGCAAGGGGCCGGTTTTTAACCTATAATGATTTTGCTTCAGTTACTTTTGAAGAGGCCTTTACTTCAGATGAGCTAAAAGAGGCCACCATTGTGAAAAGCGAATTGTTGGAAAGCAGTTATTTTGAAAATAAAGGAAACGGTGTTTTTGAAAGAAAAGCGCTGCCCCTGCTTTGCCAGGCATCACCCATTTTTGGCATGCTCACCGCCGATTATAATGGCGATGGAAATGCAGATATTCTTATAACAGGCAACTCCAATTCCACCGAGGCATCAACTGGTGCATATGATGCCATGAATGGTATATTGCTTTTGGGGGATGGTAAAGCAAATTTCGCCGTTCAAAGTTCGATGCAAACAGGTTTAAGAACGCCGGGAGATATGAAAGGAATTGCAAGCCTGAAAAATGCAGATGGATCATTATTGCTTTTGGCGGCTGCTAACGCAGGGCCGCTGCAGGCATTCCGTTTTGCAATGCCCGGGCAGGAGTTGTATGAAGCTGACAACACAAGTGTGTATGCAATTATTACTTTAAAAAGCGGAAAAAAAACAAAGCAGGAATTTTATTGGGGAAATACCTACCTGTCTTCATCAGATCGTTTAATTTGGTATGATAAACAAAACACCACAATGATAGAGTTTTATGACGCTCATGGAAACAGAACTAAAATTATAAAGAAATGAAAAAGATGCTGACAGGTGTCTTGATTTTGTTTACAGTTATCAGTTGCAAACAAAAAGCAAAAGATGCCGACATAGAAGATTTTTGCAAATCCCGGTTTAGCGGATGGAACAAAAAGCTTACTTATGTAATTATGACCGATATATTTCCCCCACCGGTTTGCAGTCGAATTTATGTTTACCCCAATGTAGCAGCCTATGAGGCACTGCTGCCCCAAAACAAAGCGTATAAAACCTATGGAGGTAGATTGAATGGATTAGGGGTAGTACCCCAGCCACAGGCGGGGGAAGTTATTTGTTATCCCCTTGCGGCAAGTATTGCATTTACAACGGTTGCTGCAAAGTTAGTGTTTAACGGTGATGGTGTCGTAGAGCAGGAAAAGGAATACCTGCGTCAGTTAGACAGCCTGGGTATTAGAAAAGAGCTTTTAGTAAACTCAGTAAACTATGGCAGAAAGGTAGGCAATTACATTGTGGAATGGTCAAAGAAGGATGGCTATTCCGAGCGCACGGCGTTAGGTGGTTATATTGTAAAAAGAGACTCCTGCCGATGGGTACCTACTCCTCCAGATTATATGGATGCAATAGAAAATAACTGGGGCAGGTTGCGTACAATGGCATTAGATTCTGCATCACAATTCCGGCCTGGGCCTCCTACACCCTACAGTACCAATAAAAATTCGGAATTTTATAAAGAGAGCTACGGTGTATATACTGCTGTAACTAAACCCAATCCAGGCGATTCTGCTACTGCATGGTATTGGGACGATAACCCAAACACTTCCGTTACAGACGGGCATATCACCTATTTTATTCAAAAAAATTCACCTCCCGGCCATTGGATTCAGATTGTTTGCTCGGTAGCCGATAAGGAAAATTATGACGTTGTAAAAACGGCTAGTTTATTATCTAAAACAGCCATTGCCCTGTACGACGGTTTTATTGCATGCTGGGATGCTAAATTCACCTACAACTACATCCGGCCTGAAACATTTATTAATCAATATATTGATAAAGACTGGCTGCCATTGATACAGACACCATCTTTTCCAGAGTACCCAAGCGCACACAGCGTTATTTCATCAAGTGCCGCAACTGTACTTACTCAACTGGTTGGGGAAAATTATGCTTTCACTGATTCTGCTGAAGTTCCTTTTGGGCGGCCAACCCGGCATTTTAATTCTTTTTACGATGCTGCAGACCAGGCTTGCATGAGCAGGATGTATGGCGGTATTCATTTTATAACAGCAATAGAGAAGGGGAGGGAACAGGGTAGAAAAGCAGGAAGTTTTATTTTATCGAAGTTGAAATAAAAAAATAAGTTCTTCAATGAAAAAAATACCATAACCAGTTGATGTAATCCTGGCTAAATTTTTATTGCTAGTCTTTCTACAACATGTTTTCCAGGATGCCATAATCTCAGCCGGTAATTTTATCATGCCGGAAATTATTTAGGTCAACTGCAATTTTAAACAATCGTTTGCATGTTCACGACTTTATAAAACCAGCTATATTCAATTTTGTTTTTCATCACAACCAAACAATTATGAACAGAAAAGATTTTATTAAAAACAGTGCGCTCACAAGTGTATCGTTTTCATTGTTTCCTTCAACAAATATTTTTGCAGCAGGTAATGATTTACAAAAGGTAAAACTCGCCATCATTGGTGTTGGTGCAAGGGGAAACAATCACCTGGATTTATTGTTGCGTAGAGACGATATAGAACTGGTAGCCATTTGCGATGTGGATGACCGGGTGTTGACAACGGCGAAGGATATGATACAGAAAAGTGGCAGAAAAATGCCCAAAATATATACAGGCGATAATTATGCCTGGCAAAAAATGCTGCAGCAGGAAAAGCTGGATGGTGTGGTGATTGTTACGCCCTGGGAATGGCATAAGCCGATGATACTGGGTGCATTGGATGCCGGCATCAAGTACGTTGCTACTGAAGTAGTGCTTGGTATTACTTTACAGGATCACTGGGATGTGGTAAAAGCTACGGAAAAAAATAACGCCCATGTAATGATGCTGGAAAACGTATGTTACCGCAGGGATGTGATGGCTGTATTGAATATGGTACGGCAGGGATTGTTCGGTGAATTGATTCATTTGCAGGGAGGCTATCAGCACGATTTAAGAGAAGTGTTGTTCAATGATGGCGTGCATACTTCCGGCCATGGTGTTGAATTTGGTCAAAAAGCTTTTTCTGAAGCGCACTGGCGTACAGAGCATTCTGTGCATCGCAATGGCGATCTGTATCCTACCCATGGCATCGGCCCTATTGCGCAATATGTTGATATCAATCATGGCAACCGTTTTGCATCGCTTTGTTGTTTTTCATCCAAGGCAAGAGGGCTGCACAACCACATAGTAAAAGTGGGCGGCAACGATCATCCCAATGCTAAGGTTAAATTTAAAGCCGGCGATGTAATCACCACTTCTATCAACTGTGCCAATGGTGAAACTATTTTATTACAACACGATACTAATTTGCCAAGGCCATACTCCCTCGGCTTCAGGGTTCAGGGTACAGAAGGTTTATGGATGGATGTTAACAACAGCATTTATATACAGGAAAAATCAGCCAAAAATGATAGCTGGGATGATGCACAAACCTGGCTGGACAAATACGATCACCCGCTTTGGAAAAGATGGAGTAAAGAAACAAAAGGAGCCGGCCATGGCGGCATGGATTTTTTTGTGATTCATGGATTTGTAGAAGCCATCAAACGCAATGCACCAACACCGATGGATGTGTATGATGCAGCAGCTTACAGTGCCATTACTCCTTTGAGCGAACAATCCATAGAACTGGGAAATCAAACTGTTGAGTTTCCTGATTTCACCAGTGGACAATGGATGTATAGAAAACCATCCTTTTCGCTTACAGATGAGTATTGATATTTGTGAAGAAAAGTGTTAGTTTCAGAAGTGGCCGGTGGATACATCGGCCACGGCAGTAGAAACAGCCTTTGCAATGCACGATCCATTTATATTCTCATGCTATGTAAAATATGTTTACAACTATGTACAGCCAGAAACTTTCATTAATCAATACATTGATAAAGACTGGGTGCTATTGATTCAAACTCCTCCTGCTCATGAATATCCAGGCGGTCACAGTGTTGCATCTACCAGTGCAGTAACTTTAGTTACACAAATGGTTGACGACAAATATATTTACCGATTCTGCTGAAGTGCCATATGGCAGGCCAACACGCAGTTTTAATTTTTTTTACAAAGCGGCAGACCAGGCTTCGGTAAGCAAGTTGAATTTGGCATTCATTGTATGACCGTCCTTACAAATGGAAAAGATGAAGGAAGAAAAGTTGGAAGTTTTTTGAAGGCAAAATTCAAGTGTGGCTAAAAAATTAATCAGGCAAACGGTTGCGGAAATATTTTTTAACCTAAAATGTATATTTAAAAAAACAAGGTTCTGTTAGTAAGATACAATCGTATTGCAGTAATCTTTTAAATAAAAAAAGCCTGCCAGAATAACATCAGTAATTTTTTAAATCCCATATTATTTTTTACAGAACAAGCCGATTTAAAACTGCATTCTTCATTTTTTAAATTTTTACTTTTATGAGTAAGCTGGAAAGACGGGAATTTATAAAACAAACAGTGATGGGAGGTATTAGCGCAACACTGTTAAGCGGAAATGTAATTGCTGATAGTAATGACCAAATCAATAAAACAGACCAGGAAATTGCAAATAGCAATCATGGCCCATCTAAAAAAATCATTGTTGGTGGTGCAGGATTGGCGGGTCTTTGCTGTGCGTATGAACTAATGAAGAAGGGGCACGATGTAACAGTGCTGGAAGCTTCCGGCAGGCATGGCGGACATGTTTTTACAGTACATGATGGATTGTCTGATGGCCTTTATGGAGATTTTGGACAGGAGCATATTGTGAAGCCCGGCTACAAACTTTATTTTGAATATGCAAAAGAGTTGGGGCTGGATGTGATGCCTTACCCAAGAAGAAAGGAAATACAGCGGAGGATAAAAGGAAAATTTTATACCGAGGAAATGCTGGCTGATGCCGCGGTATTAAAACAGTTTGGCTTTAACGATAAAGAGGTAAAATACTTATCACAGAATGCATGGGGAGAATTACAAACCTTGTATACAGCACCTTACCTTGATAAATTTACCGATGAATATCAGCCTTTCAACATTGGGTACGATCATCTCGATAAAATTACGGCGGCCGAATTCCTGAAAAAAGAAGGCGCCTCAAAAACTGCGCTTGAGTTTCTTGGAGGTGAAGGGGAATCAGCATTGTTTCAATTATGGTATGCAGCCATTCTTAAAATCCGTGGCGTACCGGTATTTCCGACGGAAGTATTCAGGTTGAAAGGGGGTAATCAAATGTTGCCCAATGCTTTTGCAAAAAAATTAGGACAAAGGGTTTGGCTCAACAGTCCTATCGTAGCCATTAATAATAGTGATGCAGGTGTAACTGTTACATACAAAAGGTTTAATCAAGAGCTGCAACTTTCAGCAGATTATTTTGTAAACTGTATCCCTTTACCAGCTTTTCGAAATATTCCGGTAACTCCAGCCATGCCTGCGGAGAAACAATATATTTTTCAAAATCTTACCTACGATTCCTATTCACGGTTTGTGTTCCAGGCAAGTTCTAAGTTTTGGCTGGATGATGGATTGCCCAATATCAACTTGTTTTTGGGCCATCCCGATTTAGGGGATGTATGGCATTCGGCTGAGGAAGTAGATACACACCGGGTTATTGTTTTAGGTACCGGCCCCGGTGGGGTATCTCCGCAACGGGCGCTGGCCGCATTTAGGGAAGTATACCCTGGAAAAAGAGATACCATTGAACTGGCCATCAGCAGGGACTGGACAAAAGAAACATTTTCATCCACCTGCGAAAGGTTGCCATTCCCAGTTGGCGAGTTAAAAAAATTCTGGCCCAATCTTATGAAGCCCGAGGGACGTATTCACTTTGCAGGGGCTTATGCGGACAACCTGAACTGGGGCACAGAAGCCGCTACAAGATCAGCCAACAGGGTTGCCAATCAAATTGACAAGGCTTGAGTACAATGCTGCGCTCTATGAAACAGATTAAATTATATTTTGCCATAGTGTTGAGTTCTTTTGCGGTTTGTTTAAACACATCCTTTGCTTTTCGCGAAAAAGAAATTGCAAATAGTCCGCCAAAAATTGTCATTACCAGTCCGTTGAATGATGATCGCTTTTCATGGAATGCTACTATCCGTTACAGTATAAAAATTACTGACAACGAGGATGGATCATCTGAGTATGATGAAATAAATGCCAAAGAAGTTTTGCTGGAGGTTTGTTATTTGAGAGATGCTTCTAAAGCAAAAAGCTATTTAGCAGGTAAGGCCAATATGGTAAATGAAAATAGGGGCCTCACCTTATTAAGAAATTCAGATTGTTTTACTTGTCATGCATCAAAAAATAAATTGATAGGGCCGTCTTTTGAATTGATTGCAAAGCGCTATCCATTTAATAAATCTTCATTGGATCGCCTTACCAAAAATGTTATGAATGGCAGCAAGGGCACCTGGGGAACAGTAGTGATGCCGGCACATTCGGCAAATAAGACTGATGAGGTTCGTGAAATGATCAGTTGGATTCTTACTAATAATTCCAACCCCAATATTAGTTTTTATCCCGGCCTTGAAGGGGCGTTTCGTATAAAGGAAAAAACGACAAATGCAACAGGTAAAGAAGTACTAGTTATAACAGCAAGTTATACCGACCATGGTGAAAAAAAATCTAACCAAAATAAAAAATACGGACAGCATTCAGTACTGTTAAAAGCTGCTAATTAAAAAAAAGAAGATACAGCGAGTTCAGCATCAGGAGTAAACCCCGATCGGGAACACCACCTTACAGGCTTTGCTGCACACTTTTCAATAAATATTAATGACTGATTTGTACGGCTGTTTTCTCAACATATAGAATTATACTTCTCAACTAAAATTAAAATTTGCAGATCATGAAGATTTTTTTGAATACAAAAATTGGATGGTTTTACGCAGCCTGTGTTTTATTGCAAAGTTGTGCAGCACCAGCAGGCAAAAAAGAGGTGGAAAATATTCTACCGGCAGAATATTATTCAGCAGCAGATTTTACTACCGTTGAAAAATATGATACCCATGTGCACATCAATGCAGATGACAGCAGTTTTATTGATCAGGCCAAAAAAGATATTTTTTGCCTGTTAACCATCAATGTAAATTCCGGGCATCCAATTGAGGAGCAGCGTAGGATTGCACTGATACTCACTAAAAAATTTCCCGATCGGCTGGCTTTTGCCACCACCTTTAATTTAGATAATTGGGGTACCGAAAAATGGCAGTCACAGACCATTGCTTATTTAAATGAATCTTTTGAAAAAGGCGCCATAGCCGTTAAAATCTGGAAGAATATTGGGATGGAATTAAAGGATGCCAATGGCAAATGGGTGATGATTGATGATGCCCGGTTTGACACCATTCTGAATTTTATTGAAAAGAACAATATTACTGTATTGGGCCATTTGGGTGAACCCAGGAATGCATGGCTGCCGACAGATAGCATGACGATTGCAGGCGATAAGAAATATTTTACGGAGCATCCGCAATATCACCAGTTTCTTCACAAAGAGAATCCTTCTTATGAAGACCAGGTGAGGGCCAGGGATAATATGTTGAGCAAACATCCCAATCTCAGGTTTGTAGGAGCTCATTTAGGAAGCCTTGAATGGAATGTGGACGAACTGGCAAAACGGCTTGATGAGTTTCCAAACATGGCGGTAGATATGGCTGCAAGAATTCCACATTTGCAGGTGCAGTCTGTAAAAAACTGGCAAAAGGTGCATGACTTTATGATCAAATACCAGCACCGGCTTATTTATGCCACCGACCATGGTGTGGATCCCAAATCAAACTTTGCAGCAGTAAACAATGAGGTACACGATGTACGAATAAGTGACTGGAAATTTTTTGTAACTGAAGAAGAAATGACAGTGCCCGATTTTAGTGAAAAATTCAAAGGACTAAAATTGCCAAAGGAAGTTGTAAATAAGATATATCGTATTAATGCCGAAAAGTGGTTTCCCGGATTGGTAAAAAAAGCGAAAATCGTCAATTAAAATAGTAGGATAAAAAATTGGGTAATGCCGAAACCGTATGAATATAGCGGTATGCTTTTTATAATGCAAACGTTTGTACAGTTTTAAGATTACAGTGTTGTCTATATTAGTGTTCAGAACAAGAGAATCATTCTTGCATCCATTTCAAATCAGTAAAAAATTGCCTTATGAGAATAGTTTTGTTATTAAGGATTTTATTTCTTCTCATTTTAAACAGCATTTATGCTACAGCGTTTTGCCAGGATGCAGATACGCTTAAACTGAAGGATTTCAGGCCGGTCTCCATTTATAAAATTCCGCAAACAACCCTTGCAAAAGCAAAATACCCGGTGATAGATTTTCATTCACACGACTATCCAAAAACAGATGTAGAAGTGGATGTGTGGGTAAAGCGGATGAACGAAATAAATGTTGAAAAAACTATTATTTTAACCTACTCTACAGGTGCCAGGTTCGATTCACTTTATGAGAAGTATTCAAGGTATAAGGACAGGTTTGAAGTGTGGTGCGGCTTTGATTACACTGGTCATGAAAAACCGGGATGGGGAAAACATGCGGTGGCAGAACTGGAGAGATGTTATAAAAAAGGGGCTACCGGTGTGGGTGAATTAGGTGATAAAGGGTTGGGAGAATTTTATTCGCTGCCTGTGGCCGGATATGGCCTGCACATTGATGATCCGGCTATGAAACCTTTGCTGGAAAAATGTGCTGAATTAAAAATGCCGGTAAGCATACACGTTGCAGAAGACCAGTGGATGTATGAAAAGCCAGACTCAACCAATGATGGATTGATGAATGCTTACACCTGGGAGGTTGACATGACCAAACCGGGAATTTTAACCCACGATGAATTGCTAAAAACGCTGGAGAATGCAGTAAAAAATAATCCAAAAACATTATTCATTGCCTGCCATCTGGCCAATGCCAATGCTGACCTGGGTATGCTTGGGAGAATGTTTGATTTATATCCTAACCTGTATGCAGACATTGCAGCAAGATTTGGAGAATTTGCGCCGATACCGAGATATGCCAAAGCTTTCTTTGAAAAGTATGCAGATAAAATTGTTTACGGAACAGATATGGGTTTTGACAAGGAAATGTACCAGGCAACTTTTCGAATTCTTGAAACAGCCGATGAACATTTTTATGAGCACCAGTTATTCAGTTATCACTGGGCCCTGTATGGATTGAACTTAAATGATGAAACGCTAAGAAAGATTTACAGCGCCAATGGCAAAAAGATTTTAAATCGTTAAAAACAACCATAAGCTATGAGCCAGCTTTCCAGTGATGAATCACAAAGCGCAGCAGAAAAAAGCATTGCTGTGGCAGCAGTTGTAAATCCACCAATGCCTGTCAGCAGGCTTGCTTCGGTAGATGTATACAGGGGCTTTGTAATGCTGCTGATGATGGCAGAAATACTTTCTTTGCAAACTGTAGCAAAGCAGTTGCCTGAAAGTTCTTTCTGGAAATTCCTCGGGTTCAATCAAAGCCATGTTGAGTGGACCTGGCTTTCATTGCATGATATGATTCAGCCTTCGTTTACATTTTTAGTGGGCGTGGTATTGCCTTATTCAATTGCCAGCAGGAAAAATAAAGGCGCTTCATTCAGTAATGTTTTGTTACATACCATCAAACGTTCACTCATCCTTATATTCCTGGGTATTTTTTTACGTTCCATGTATTCCACACAAACCTATTTTACTTTTGAAGATACTCTTTCACAGATCGGACTGGGTTATACTTTTTTGGTGTTGCTTTCTTATTGCTCCCATCGTGTGCAATTGATAACGTTAATATTATCGCTTGTTGGTTACTGGCTGGCGTTTGCGCTTTACCCGCTGCCCGGTCCTGGTTTTGATTATACAGTTGCAGGTGTAGTACCTAACTGGGAGCATAACCTGCAGGGCTTTGCAGCGCACTGGAATAAAAATACCAATTTTGCCTGGGCCTTTGATAAATGGTTCTTGAATCTGTTCCCCAGGGAAAGTCCGTTTTTAAATAACGAAGGTGGTTATTCTACGCTGAGCTTTATACCAACATTCGGTACTATGATATTGGGTTTGTTTGCTGGAAAAGTGTTGAAAGATAACAGTACCCAAAAAGAAAAAATTAAATTTTTTATCACAACTGGAATGATCCTGTTGGTAGTAAGTTTGGTGCTTCATTTTACAGGTATTAATCCAATTGTAAAACGCATCTGGACACCGGCCTGGACTATTTTCAGCGGAGGTATTTGTTTTTTATTTCTTGCCTTTTTTTATGGTGTAGTAGATGTTTGGCAAAAAAGGAAATGGTCTTTTTCCCTGCTGGTAATAGGCGCCAATTCTATTGCCGCATATGTAATAGCTGATGGGGGCGTTAGGTCATTCTTAGCTAATTCCCTATACATCCACCTCGGCCCGGCGTATGACCAGGTATTCGGGCTTCCTTATGCCACAGTTGTAAAAGGTATCTTTGTATTATGCTTGATTTGGCTGATACTATACTGGATGTACAGGAAGAAAATTTTTATTAAAATTTAATTTGTTTGATTTATTAAAGCTTGCTTCTATAACTTGTTGTGTTGAGGCAAGACTTTTATAAAAAAGTATATTTAAACTTTTTGAATTGACGAGGGTAAATTTGTTTTACCTGCTTTATGCCCTTTTACAGCATAATAAAAAATATAGAGATAGCACGGGATCATTAATGCAAAGAATACCAGTTGAAAATTGTAGGTTTCTTTAAGGCTTGCAAATAGCTTTGGTATGATAGCGCCACCGGCAATACCCATAATCAAAATAGCCGAACCTTTTTCTGTAAACCGCCCAAGCCCGTTGATGGCCATCGGGAAAATAGCAGGCCACATCAGTGCATTGGCTAAACCCAGTGCGGCTACAAAACCTACCGATATATAGCCATGTGTTGCATACGCTGCCGCTGTAAAAACTATGCCCAGTATGGCAGAAATTTTTAAAGCATTTTGCTGAGAAAGATATTTTGGAATGGTAAACAATCCAATCACATAACCCAGCAGCATTGCGCCTAAAGTAAAAGAGGTAAAATATTTTGTATAATCTGTCGAAATGCCAAAACCTTTTCCATACGTGCCAATGGCATCGCCGGCCATTACCTCTACGCCCACATAGAAAAAGATGCAAATTGCACCCAGCCATAAATGCGGGAACTGGAAGAGGCTGCTTTTTCCTTTTGTTTTTTTATTACTTACAGCCTCCACATTGGCTTCAGCAGATTTTATTTCTGGCAAAGCAGAACGTAATATCCAGAACCCTAACAGCACCAGCACTACAGACATGATAATATAGGGCGTATAAATCTTAGCTGCAAACTCTGTAAGAATAACATTTTTTGCTTGTTCATCTGTAGCAGCCTGCACTTTTCCTTCCAGTTCATTTACGCCTTTTAATACAAAAGTGCTTAAGATAATGGGACTGATAATACCAGCTACTTTATTACAAATTCCCACAATGCTGATGCGCTTTGCAGCACTTTCTATCGGGCCAATAATGCTGATGTATGGATTGGATGCGGTTTGTAACAAGGATAAACCTGAGCCAATAACAAACAGTCCCAGCAAACTCATTGGATAATTCCTGTGTGTGGCAAATTGCCCAAAAAGAAAAGTGCCAATAGCCATTACAACCAACGCCATTGCCATTCCTTTTTTCATACCAGTTTTTTCAAGTACCCAGGAAGAGGGCAGTGCCAGGAAAAAATAAGCCATGTAAAAAGCAGTGGTCACCAAAAATGCTTTGGAATCGGTATCTAATCCAAAGGCTAATTTTACATACGTTATCAAAGGCCCGTTTAGCCAGGTAACAAATCCAAATACAAAAAATAAAATGCCAATAGTGATGATTGCGTTATTGTTGCTTTGTTTTTCCTGCATAATTTTTTTGTGTTTATGAAAAGGGAAAATACAAATACTATTGGTAACAACGCTCACATTCAACCAATCAAACGTTTGCATAAAACCCTTTCAGTGCAAGCGCTTGCGTATTGTTTAGTTTTTTTCCTGCCTATGTTTGGTTTGCAATTGCAAAAGCTAACTTGTGAATGTATTATTAAAAACTCCGGCCGCGGCGTATTTCTTAGTTAGAACTAATTATTACTATCATGAAAAAAATTAAACTTAATATCCTTTTCATTTTATGCTGCATTGTATGTACGCATGCCCAAAAAAATGAAGTAAAAATTGTTTTACAAAATAACGAAATGTGGTGGTGCGGTATCATTAACCATGGACAGTTGATGCCCTTCTCTTCCACAACAAATTATTCCAATGATTTATTGGGTAACAATGAAGGTAACCAGGTGCAGCCGTTGTTGCTTTCCAGTAAGGGAAGATATATATGGAGTGAAGAGCCTTTTCAATTTTCAATAGCGGATGCAGCAATAAATGTTAACGGTTTAGGTACGATTGATACCGGCAGGGCAGGTGCAACGCTTAAAGAAGTACAGCAATATGTTCGCAAAAAAATATTTTCCTTCGGATGGTAAAATGCCCGATTCGCTTTTGCCATTTTTTATAATGAAGAAAAACCAGTTATACTATTGACGAAACTTGTGTCATTAAAATAACATCCATTATTTAAGATCACCATTTAGTAAAGCAATGATATGGTTATAAAATTCATCAAACGATTGCATCATAAATTATTAAAATGATCAGCTATGTTTGGTAATCGCAAAGCAATTTTCTGAAAATCCATGTATTTCTGTACCTGAATTTTTAAAAGTTGACCACTACTTACAAACTTAAATTGAAATCACCAGATTGAATTTTCTGGATTAGTGTACAGCGTTATTATGGGGAATTTTTAGCGTTCATTGAACAAAAGTATTGTGACAACATACAACTCGCAGCATACATGAATTATTTTTCTCTGAGGCATCAATGCTTTCTCAATCGATTAGATTTTAATCATAACACTCAACGCCGCTTCTTTCTCCATCAATTGCTGCAACAGCACTACCTGGTTCTTCGCCCTCATAAAATTTTGTCCTTCATATTTGGAACCGTAGTACACATCGTTGTTGATATAATCCGTTATAAAACGTAGTGCCTGCATATAGATCATAAATTTGCCGGCGTACACAAAATGTTCTTTTTCTGTTGAAGTTAGTTCTTCGTTCATCTCTTTTAAATAACCTTCAGCAATCGCTTTAAAATAATCTTCCCTTATTTCAATCTTACTGAAATCTTTTTCTTCTTCGCTCACAGGAGAGAGGTAGGTACGCATCATATCGCCTACATCGCTGATGAAGTAGCCGGGCATTACCGTATCCAGATCAATTACACATAGCCCTTTGTTATTATCATCAAATAATACGTTGCTTATTTTAGTATCGTGGTGGGTTACTCTTTTTTTGAAAGCCGGGTTATTCAGTATGCTTTCGCTGATGGTTACAATGTAATGGTGTTGTTGTAAAAAATTAATGGTTGAGGCTGCTTCGTAAATGCGTTCTTTGTTGCCTTGGTTAATAGCAGTTTCAAATTGCTGATATCGCAATGGCAGGTTATGAAAATCAGGTAAAGTAATATGCAGTTGTGCGGCCGGAAAGCCTGCGAGCAGTTTGGTAAATAGCCCAAATTGTTTGGCGGCTTCAAAAGCCTGTGAGGCAGTACTTACAACGTCAATGGTGTGAGAGCTATTTACAAATGGGAACAAACGGAAATAACCTTCTTTCGGTTCAAAAATAATATCAAGACCCCCTAAAGTCTTTGAGGCGGTTACAAATAAATAGTCTGGATAATTTTTGCTGAGATAGTTACCGATCCTGGAGATATTGTCAGCGATATCGTTGGGTTGTTTAAAAATATTGTGATTGATGCGTTGCAGGATAAATTTTTTGTCGCTGGTGTTAATCACCCAGGTAGTATTTATAAGGCCTGTTCCGAATGGTATGATTTCCACCATATCTTCCGTTAACCCATAACTGTTGAGAATATATTGCAGCATATAAATAGTAAACAATGAAAGTATGGAATGTTACCGGCATAATAGTAAGCAAACGCTTGCGGAAAACCAGCGAGCACCTTTATTGCCCCACAACTTTATATACCTTAACGAAGCCTCTTATAAAAAGAGGATAAAGCTGCTCATGAAATCAAGATTGTGTACAAATACCGTGTACAGGAAACATCATTTTCCATCATGTATTACCAACTGTGATTCTAAAATATTTTTATAGTAGGTAACATTAACAGGTTCAGCATCGCCGCTGGTTTTTTGCTGCATCAGTTCAATTAGTGTCTCTGTTGCCTTTTGCCCTTGCAGGTAAGGAAATTGTTCTACCGATGCCATTGGGGGAAAAGCAGTATAATGTGTAAGTGGCAGGTTGGCATAGCTTACAAAACAAATGTCTTTGTTAATCTTCAATTTCATTTTTTGCGCCTGCTTTACTGCATCCATGGCCACATAATCATTAAAAGTAACAATGGCAGTTGGTTTCCGTTTGCCGGTAAGTAATTTTTCTGTGGCGTCGTTAACGCTTTCTTTTGTAAGATCACAGTTGAACACCAGTGCCGGATCATATTTCAGCCTGCTTTTTGTCATGGCCAGTATGTAACCTTCTAACCTGTCTTTGGTGGCAGGTAATTTTTCCGGGCCATTGATCATGCCGATGATGCGGTGACCTTTTGTAAATAAAAAATTAATAGCCTGTACGGTTCCGTTGATGATATTGCAGGCAACATAATGTATGTTGGGAATTTTAGGAATGCGGTCAAAAAAAACGATGGGGATATTGTAGCGCTGCAAGGCTTCAAAATGTTCGTAGCTGCTGGTATTTTTAGAAATAGACACTAGCAGGCCATCTACCCGGTGCTTTTTCATCGTATCAATCAACTGTTTTTCTTTTTCCACCATGTCATGGCTCTGGCCTAGCAGTACGGTGTAGTTGCTTTTGTGAGCAGCATCCTCTATACCGCTGATAGCAGACGAAAAAAATGCTTCACTCAGTTCTGGTAAAATAACTCCGATGGTAAAAGTTTTTCCCTGTTGAAAAAAAATGGCTGACTGATTGGGTTCATATTGCAATTCTTTGGCCAGTTCCTGCACCTTCATTTTGGTGCGAAGACCAATGCTGGGATGGTCGTGTAGTGCACGGGACACCGTGGAAATTGAAATGTTGAGCTGCTTCGCTATCTCTTTTATGGTTGGCAAATGATTTTTCATGTAATTAACTAAATTGTAAGATAGATATTTAATGCAAACGTTTGTCTGAATATCATAAAATGGGTAACTACTTTTATTGCAATAATACAGCAATCTCATTTTGAATATCTCCGTGCTTATTTCTTCTCCAACATCCAAATAATTTTGTAATTCCTGATCGTAAGCTACTTTATCTTGTTCATGTAACGCTTTGCTATAACTTAAGATTCCAATTGATTTTCTAAATTTAATTTCTCATTGAAAGCAGGATAATCTTTATCGTTGAGTATTGTCAAAATCTGCTTCACAGTCAGTACCCATACTACTCAATTGGATATTGATAAGGATTTTTTGCAGGTCTTCTAAAATGAAATTGGTTTTGGTTTCGTCAAACGATCAGGATCTTTATTATCTCGCATACCTCTTTGTGCAATTTCTGTAAATAGTTCTTCTGGTTTTAAGAAATAGCCGGGCTTTTTCAAAGCTTATTCTTTGATGGCATCCAAAAACGCTGTTGCATCTTTTGTATGTAGGTTAATCTCCTTAAACTTTATTTTATACTGTTTTAGAATTTCATTGGCTAAATGCTTTTATGCAGTCGATTCCCTTACAATTTTACCAAATGATAGGTTTAAAATTTTTGATTTTATCCAGTTGCCAAAATCGAAAATCTTAAGCATTTCCATTCCATATTTATCTGCTTTTATCAATGCAAAATCAGCTTCCATTTTTTGCCACAATTTAATTTTCTCTGATTCTTTCCCCGGTAAAGGATAGATTGATACAAATCTGAAAACGGCTTTTTCAAGCAGGTAAGCTTCATTATTGTTATTTTTAAAATTTCTTTTTATTGATCGGATCTCATAAGCCAGCATTTCATGATTGTTGAGCTGATAATGTATAAGCAAATGAATGATCCTGAAAATTCTGTAGATAGGTAGTGGATAGAAGAGATCACTACGTAACAACACTTTATTAAGATAACAATGAGCGTTATCGATATTATCATTTACCAGGTAACTTACGGACAGGTATAAATAAATTTCTGCCTGGTTTTTTAAATTTAATGAGTCTACTTTATTAAGAAATATTTCTTCATGCGTTTTTATAAACAAAAGAGTTTCCTCAAAATTTTCATAGGCAAGTAAAACTGAAACCCGGAAAATGAAAATGATGGCTTCTTTTTGTAATTGCAAACCTGGCGAATCCGTTTCAAAGCCTTCAAGTTTTGTGAGGAAGTAATCCATTTCCTTATAACTACCAATGGCCCGTAAGCTATCTAGTATACCTTCGATGGCGGAAATATAATAGATGGGGGAGTCGGACCATAATAGGCTGTTTTGTTCAAACAGGTTATTCAATTCATAAAAAATACTTAAAGCAGATTTATAATCATTAATAGTAATAAAATAATTTGCCTGAAATAATAAATGTATTTTCTGGCTTTCAAAAGTGTCGAAGTTGGGATTGGATACAAGATTGAGTTCCATTAATACAAGGTCATTCAACTCTTGTTTCTGTACAGGAGTTCTTACGCTTCCCTTATGCAGTAACCTGTGCTGCAGCAATTCGTTGAGCGAATGATGTTCGTTAATATTTTTTGCATATTTAATAATTTCCCTGATCCTCATTTGCTTTTTTATTAACTCCGTTTCGTTTGCATTGTAAAAGTTCAGGGTGCTCATATAATATATTTCAAGCCTGCATGCCCACAACAAAATTATATAGAGTTCATTTTGTTCTGCTTCTTTTTGTATGCTTTCGAGTTGTTTAAAAACTTCGTCATAAATTGATTTTTCAAAAAGTATTTCTACTTTTAAAAGCTTGATGGTAAGTATTTTTGTTTTATCCTGTTCCGTTCTTACATGCAGCAGGCAATCGGTTAATACTTTATAAAGATATTTGGCGGTGGCTTCAAACGATGTAGCTGGCTTTTTTTGTTTGAACTGCTTTTTTATTTCTTCCTCTAATAATTGTTTGTCAAATAATCCAAAAAGATACACATAATCTTTGCCGCCGCTTTGTAGCGTTGCATTCAACTTAAAATATCTTCGCTCACCCTTTGTGAGTGATGCAATCAGTATTTTTAATGTTGAGATTTTTGCCATTTTGTTTCAGATGTTTTACTATCTCGTATGATCTGTTCAACTTGCTATATCGCTTTTTTATTTTTACAAGAGCAAGAAAAAAGATGGATTATTTATTTGCTTATTTTGGTAATATTATTAAGGATAATAGCCTGCAATTTTATTGAATTCCGGGAGATGGGTTACTTACAGCTTTTGATGATCGCTATTTAGGAAACCTTTGCCCATTATGCTTTCTGTTTGATGGCTGCGTGTATGAATCACTCTTTTTTTAGGTTGAAACAATGCATAATCTACTCAAATTTATAATTTTAGGATTCTCTTTTTATTACAAATATTGGTAAAAAAATAAGATAATACCATTTTACTTTTATAATCACAAAAAACGAAATTGCTTATGAATCCCTCAATTGTAGTAATCGGTAGTTCTAATACTGACATGGTAATAAAGGCAGAACACCTGCCTGCCCCCGGAGAAACCATCCTCGGTGGAAAATTTTTTATGAACCCCGGTGGAAAAGGCGCTAACCAGGCAGTAGCCGCAGCAAGGCTTGGTGGCAATGTAACTTTTATCACAAAAACCGGCAACGATATATTTGGCAAACAGTCAGTGCAATTGTTGGAAGAAGAAGGAATCAATACTTCACTTATCATCTCAGACCCATTGAATCCTTCCGGGGTAGCAATGATTACTGTTGATAAAAATGGTGAAAATTGTATTGTGGTTGCATCAGGCTCCAATGCAGCGTTAACCCCCATAAATCTTTATAACGCAAAAGAAAAAATTGAAGCAGCATTTATTGTATTAATGCAGCTAGAAATTCCGGTTGCTACAGTTGAGCATGTAATAGCAGTTGCCGCAGCAGCCAATGTAAAGGTTGTTCTAAATCCTGCTCCCGTATGCGCTTTGAGTGATGACTTGCTTCAATATGTATCTATCATTACTCCTAATGAAACAGAGGCTCAAATGCTTACCGGCATTGTAATTACCGATGACGAATCTGTAAAAAAAGCTGCACAAATACTATATGAAAAAGGGATAGAAACCGTTATTATCACTTTAGGCCCAAGAGGGGCTATGGTACTGAATAAGGAAGACTGCGTTATAATTCAAGCACCAAAAGTAGTTGCAGTTGATACTACAGCAGCGGGTGATGTTTTTAATGGTGCCTTAGTGGTATCACTTTCAGAAGGTAACGATATATTAACTGCTACAGCATTTGCCTGCAAAGCTGCAGCTATTTCAGTAACAAGAATGGGAGCACAGACTTCTGCACCTTATAAAAATGAATTGCGTACAATGAAATTTAATGAAGTTGTTGTTTAAATTTTTTTTTGATCGGATTTTAATTATACCCATAAAAACCTCCGCCAGAATTTTAAACGTAGAATAATTTATCAAAACTAAAACGATTGCAAATGAAAAAAATGAGCCAGACCTTTAAGGGTCGCTTAAAGGCGCTTACGATGGCTCTTTTCGCCGTTGTTGCAAGCTCAGTAGCAGTAACGAGTGGGTAGCCCGGTTAACAAAATGACCATCCCCGAAGTTGGACAGGTCAATTTACTTTCAGGTTAAAGAGATTTAATCACGGGCCTGGCAGAATGCAATATATTAAGTACTAATTCCCAAGATGAAATAAACAAGAACCTTAGTTTGCAACAGAACCCCGGATATTAATTAAATAATTGGTACCGGTCATTTTCGGTATTTATCACTTTTGCTATATGAAAAATAGAGCTTCAATCTTTTTCACTCTTGCTGTGCTTGCATTATTTGGCTGTACGGCCAGGCAGCAAGCAATAATCATAAAAAATAATACAAGCTATTTTATTGATTCCAAAACTGGAAATGATGCAAATAATGGCACCAGCATTTCAGCTCCCTGGAAAACCCTTGCGAGGCTGTCAGGCTTGTCATTGAAGCCCGGCGATTCTCTCAAGTTTGCCAGCGGTTCCACTTTTGCAGGTGGCTGTACGATCGAAAGTTCAGGAAGCGATGAACATCCAATTGTTATAACCAGCTATGGCCTGGGTGAGCCGGTTTTTTCAAACCCAGATTATTCATTGCTCAATGGAAATGTTTTCCAGGTAAAAGGAAGCTATATTACTATAGATGGATTACACTTTGAAAAATGCGCTAACTCGCCCGGCAAAGTAGATAAGGATATATTATCGGTAGGTGCTGTTTATGGTGTAACGGGATCTGATTTTCTAACGGTTAAAAACTGTTTATTTGTCGACTGCCCTATTGGTGTTTATGTAAATGGTCAGCATTCATTGGTCACTAAAAATATTCTACGGGATTGTAACCGGTTTTTGTCAGAACCCGATTGGGGGCCTATTGGTATTGTTATAGGAAATGCCTATAGCGATGTTAGCTATAATAGTTGTACCAATTATGTAAAAGTGGGCGGTAACTACGGCGCCGATGGTGGCTTTATAGAACTGGAAGACCGATATTTTGGCAACAAGGTAC
>Ga0209181_10002147_pt1 | contig 32671 bp, 27 predicted proteins | sample MAT05_FD_187208 | JGI IMG/M metagenome (GOLD analysis project Ga0209181, IMG submission 187208) | Freshwater microbial communities from Lake Fryxell liftoff mats and glacier meltwater in Antarctica - MAT-05 (SPAdes) (version 2) | ecosystem: Environmental > Aquatic > Freshwater > Ice > Liftoff... | reverse complement strand
AAAGGGAATACTCATTCGCTTTTTTACCAGGATTAAAAGATATGGACAATAGTATTTGCCAATAAATTCTTTGGTAAGCCTTTTCACAAGTGGAAAGCTTAACGCTTAATTCACTCGTAGTAAGGTGCGGATTCAATTTTAATATTCGCATCAGGCAAATATAGTCTTTTTAATTGAATTGTTAGCGGTTTAGTATTAGTCTGAAGACATACACACAACCATGAATAGTATTTTTTAAATTTTGACAAATTAAGAGCAACGGCTCGCATCCCCGCCAACTTTAAAAACATAATAGATTGCAATAGTTAGCATCTCCGCCAACATTGGTAATAAAAATAAAATATGGTAAAGCTATTTACCCTTAAGCCATAGTAACAATGTCATGTTCCTATTCAGGGTCATAAATTGGTTCATAAGCCTCTACTTTTAAGTTTGATATTTTAATATTGTTGAAACCATTATTCCAAAAGTATATAGCAAATTTGTCTTTATTGCTGCGCACAGCAGGCGATAAAAGCGTAAATTGATAACTATTCCATTTATTGGAAGTGGTATCATAACCATTCTGTGCAATTAAATTACTGCAATGATAATAATATGAACGTCCAGAGTGATTGTACATTTGTGCTAATCCAAATTGATGTTGTTCATAGTTTTTTGTGAAGAAAGCATCAAACGAAACCTTTGTATAAGCATGAGTTTTATTGGTTATTACCGAATACTCAAATCCAATTGCTTTGCTATATTCAGTTTTGCTATCTATACTAAAATAGTTTTTGGGCGGTTCACTTTTAATAAATTTCAATTCAAAATATTCGTCTCCTTTTTCAAAATTATTTGTATAAATAGTTTTGTGTGTATAATTGTTAGGTTTTAAAATAGTGCCTTCTGTTTCGGAATTACGAGGAATGAGCAACATGCTGTCTTTACTATTATCTATATTGGTTGCAAATAAAGTTGCCAAAAAATGTTGCTTTGTTTCTCTATCATAATTGATAATATAGTTATCAAATTGCCACATTCTAAATATATTAATAGCTAATAACGCAATTGCCAAAGAGGCAAATAAAAATTGCTTTTTTACTGATTTACTTTTTACATTTTCTATAAAAAAACCAAGCGGAATAGCCAACAATGCATAAGTATCAACCATAGTACGTTGCCCATAACTTGCGGCATACCACCAACACGTCCAGGTTGAAAGTAAAAATATATTGATGATTGAAAATACCATCAAGGCATTGGTGTTTTTTACTTTTTGTTGGTGCATAATATAAAATCCTACCATCGCAAAAAGCATGATTGGTGTATATGTAAACCAGCCTTTTCTAAAGCTAAATAAAAAATTAATTGTGTGCGGATTTAGTATATCTAAACCTTCGGCAGGGTTATCATAACCTTGATACAGAAAACTATTGGTAACAATTTTCCAATAAATAATTTGTGGTAGTACAGCTACAAATACACCTATTGCAAGGTAGATTGTTGACTTTCGATTGGCAATAAAAAATTTAATTTTTCCGATTAGCGTTTCTTTATTTATTACACCCAACTCCCACAGAAAAACAATGAATACGCAAAGAATATTTATGGGTCTTATAATAGTAACAATACCTATTAGAAGCCCTAATAGCAAGCTATTCAGTACATTGTTGTTTTTGTAATACTTAATTGTTTGCAGTAACAATAATGCATAAAAAGTAAACTCAAAAAGGTGCGTGTTGCCAAATGATTTTATGGTAGTCTCTATAAAATTTGTACCCACCAAAATGAGTAGCAAAACAATATTTGTTGTACTAATAGAAAAATAAGATTGCAATAATTTATTAAATGCAATTAATCCAACTATCAACCAAAATAAATTTGAAATAGTAAACCAGTATTCATAAGGCAATGAAAAACCGTTAAGCGGATAATTGGCTAGCATAGCACTTAAATGTCCGCAAATAAAGAATGGCAGAGATACCATTGCCACACCATTAGAGTAGCGTATTACTTGGTTTCCGTTTTCATGATAATTGAATTGGTACAATACCGGGCAAAAATTATATTCCTTATTCAATGATTGCATCACACTAAAATCTTTCGCTTTTATATCGTAATCTAAAAACGTGATTGGTAAGTAAGCGTAATACCCAAAGGCATCCCAAGCAATGGTTTTGCTGCAAGTGCCATCCATTTTAAAATTACAATTGATAGCATAAATACTTACCAATAAAATAAGAAAACGATTAATTATTTTTTGCACTTTTAATACTTACATTTTTTTTATCCTGCCCTTGTTTGCTTACTTTCAAATCAACATTGCAACTCTATTTTTGCAAATTATCGAACATAACTTTTACCATTTTTTTCAAGTCAAAGTCATTACGCCAACCCCAGTCGTATCGTGCTACGCTATCGTCAATGCTTGCTGGCCAAGTGTCTGCAATGGCTTGTCTAAAATCTTGTTTGTAAGTAATGGTAAAATCGGGATAATATTTTTTTATTTCTTCAGCTATTTGCGTTGGCGTAAAACTAATGCCCGATAAATTGTAACTACCACGTACCTTAATTTTGCTGGCATCGGCAAGCATTAAATCAACTGTTGCTTTTATGGCATCATCCATATACATCATTGGTAATTCGGTATCGGCATTTAAAAAACATTCGTACTTATTGTTTTTTATTGCTTCGTGAAATATAAGTACAGCATAATCAGTTGTGCCGCCACCTGGTGCAGTTTTCCAACCTATAAGGCCAGGGTAGCGCAAACTACGTACATCCACATTGTATTTATTAAAATAATACTCACACCAACGTTCACCCGTTTGTTTACTTATACCATATACTGTGGTTGGTTCCATAATAGTGTATTGCGGAGTATTGTGGCGTGGTGTAGTAGGCCCAAAAGCTGCAATACTACTTGGCCAATACACTTGATTGATGTGTCCTTCTTTGGCAAGGTCAAGCACATGAAACAAACCATTCATGTTTAAATCCCACGCAAACATTGGGCTTTTTTCGGCAGTTGCACTAAGCAAAGCAGCCAATAAATACACTTTTTTTACATCATACTTTCGTATGATTTCAAACATACGTTTTGCATTTAAAACATTGAGCACTTCATATGGTGCAGCTTCTTTTAAAGCGTCTTTATCAAGGTCTTTTATATCGGAAGCAATAACATTGTCATGACCATATATTTGTCGCAACTTATCCACTAATTCGACACCCAATTGCCCCGAAGAGCCTATTACTAAAACTGTACCTTCTGACGTCATAAATTATTATTTTTTTCAAACGTATAAATAAATTTGATAATGTGTTTTATGATTTGTTTTTTGAGAATAATTTGTTCAAAAAATAAAAGGGTAATAAATAAAAAGGCTGTATAATTTATCTACAAAAAGAAAATTATACATCATTAAAAATAGTGACAAATTAGTTTGTCAACTAATATTAATAAACGTGCTGTCCGCCATTGATACTCATGTTAGCACCAGTAATAAAACTTGCACCTTCACTCGCTAAAAAGCTAACCAAATAAGCTACTTCGTGCGTGCCTCCAAGTCTGCCCAGCGGTATTTGCGCAACAATTTGTTCGCGTATTTTTTCGGGTACCGCCATTACCATATCAGTGCCTATGTAGCCCGGCGATACTGTGTTTACAGTAATTCCAAGTTTTGCAACCTCCATAGCAAGTGTTTTGGTAAAGCCATGCATCCCTGCTTTTGCCGCACTATAATTGGCTTGCCCAAATTGTCCACGTTGTCCGTTTACAGACGAAATATTAATTACGCGTCCAAATTTGCGTTCAATCATTCCATTAATAACATGTCGGGTGCAATTAAAAACACTATTCAAATTAGAATTTATTACTGCGTTCCAGTCTTCTAAAGTCATTTTAGCAAATCGTCCGTCGCGCGTAATACCAGCGTTATTAACCAACGTATCAATAGTTCCAATTTCACTTTCTATTTTAGAAATCATTGCACCTACGCTATCGTAATCGCAAACATCGGCTTCATAAATATCAATAGTATAACCTTCGTTTTTTAAGGTATTTTGCCACTCAAGTGCTTTTTGTTTGTTTCTGTAATTTCCAATTACATGATAACCGTCTTCGTGCAATTTTTTACACATGGCAGTACCTAAGCCGCCTGTAGCACCTGTTACAAGTACTATACGTTTGTTTAATTTATCCATAATAAAATATTTATTGATTAATAATTATTGATGTCTAAAAGAAATTATTTTATTCGTTAACTGCAAATAAAATTATAATACTGAGTTTTTTTAATTAATATAGTATTGCAAAAAATACATGTATGGCACCTCAACAAAAAATACAACATCTATCAGAAATAATAGAGCAACACAATCACAATTATTATCAATTATCAGCACCCACAATTAGTGATTTTGATTTTGATAAGTTGCTACAAGAGTTGATTGATTTAGAAAAACAATATCCAGAATTTATTTTGCCCACTTCGCCCACACAGCGTGTAGGTGGCACTATCACTAAAGAATTTATAACTGTAAAACACAAGTACCCTATGATGTCGTTGGGCAATACATATTCGCAAGAAGAATTATTGGAATTTGATGAACGTGTAAAAAAGTTATTAGCAAGTGATTTTGAGTATGTGTGCGAATTAAAATATGATGGTGTTGCAATAGGAATTACCTACACAAATGGTGAACTTACGCAAGCTGTAACACGTGGTGATGGTGCGCAAGGCGATGATGTAACGGCAAATGTGCGCACTATAAAATCTATTCCATTAAAATTGAAAGGAGATAATTTCCCTGCTGAATTTGAGGTACGTGGCGAAATAATTATGCCACGAAAAGTTTTTGATGCCATCAATAAAGTAAAAGAAGAAAATGGAGAAGCACTGCTAGCGAATCCGAGAAATTCTGCATCAGGTACTTTAAAAATGCAAGATTCTGCAAACGTAGCAAAGAGAAATTTAGATTGTTTTGTGTACGGATTTTACACCCAAAATCAACCATTTGAAACTCATCGGCAATCATTAAAAGCTATGAATGAATGGGGTTTTAAAGCACCACACACAATTACCGTTTGCAAAAACATGAATGACGTTTTTGCATTTATTGAGCATTGGAATACGCACCGTTTTAATTTAGATTTTGATATTGATGGCATTGTAATTAAAGTAAATAGTTATTCTCAACAAAATGTTTTGGGCTTTACGGCAAAGAGTCCGCGTTGGGCAATTTCGTATAAATTTAAAGCAGAACAAGTAAGTACAAAATTACTTTCAATACAATACCAAGTGGGTAGAACTGGCGCTATAACTCCAGTCGCAAACTTAGCGCCAGTACAGCTTGCAGGTACAACTGTAAAACGAGCCTCGTTGCACAATGCCGATATTATTGATACACTTAATTTACATGAAAATGATTTTGTATTTGTAGAAAAAGGTGGCGAAATAATACCCAAAATTGTGGGCGTAGATTTAGAAAAAAGGGAAATTAATTCGTTAAAAATTAAATTTATAGAACATTGTCCTGAGTGTAATTCTAAGCTTGTTCGTATTGATGGCGAAGCCCAACATTATTGTACAAACGAAGATGAATGCCCACCACAAATTGTTGGTAAAATGGTTCACTTTATAGCGCGAAAAGCTATGAATATTGATAGTGTTGGCGAAGAAACAATTGAACAATTATATAAGACAAAACTAATAAGCAATGTTGCGGATTTATATACGTTGCAAAAAGAGCAATTGCTGCCATTAGAACGCATGGCCGAAAAATCGGCTCAAAATATTATTGAAGGTATTGAATTATCAAAGCAAGTACCTTTTGAACGTGTGTTATTTGGTTTGGGCATTAGACATGTTGGCGAAACAGTTGCAAAAAAATTAGCCAAAGAATTGAAAAATATTGAGGCTATTTCAAATTGCAGCCGCGAACAATTATTAGAAGTTGAAGAAGTTGGTGAAAAAATTGCAGACTCAATTATTAATTATTTTAGCATTGAAAAGCATTTACAAATAATTGAAAAACTTAAATTGGTTGGGCTGCAATTGCAAAGTGTGGAAAGGGAAAGTTCATTAAGTAATACGCTTGAAAATATGACATTTGTAGTTAGCGGTGTATTTGTAAATTATTCACGCGATGGTATAAAGGAAACCATTGAACAGCATGGTGGCAAAGTAGTTGGCAGTATTTCGGCAAAAACTAATTACTTGGTTGCAGGCGATAAAATGGGCCCCGAAAAATTAAAAAAAGCGGAAAAGTTAGGTGTAAAAATTATTAGTGAAGAGGAGTTTACAAGCATGATTTTGTAGTGGTAAATTACTTACTTTTCAATACCCGCATACATTTTATGTATGCCTTTTTGTTGTATGGTTTTGATAAGTCATCTTCAGTAACACCTACCTTTGTGCTTGCATGTACAAATTTTATTGCGCTACTATTTTCTACATCGCTAATAATTCCAACATGGTCAATTTCTTGTTTGCCTTTGGTATCAAAATTAAAGAATATTAAATCGCCTTTGTGTGCTTTTTGCAAAGGAATTTCTTCTCCAACTTTGCTTTGTTCAATGCTTCGTCGTGGCAACAAAACATTTACACTTTCAAAACTAATTTTTACCAATCCGCTACAATCTATTCCTTTCCTATCGGTTCCGCCGAGCTTATAAACAGTGCCTTTATAATTAAAAGCTGTTTTTAAAATAGTATTTACTTTAGCATTTGTTTCATTGGATTTTGTAGTTTTTTTTGTGTGCTTAAAAATGCCACACGAAGAAATGTGAATCAAGAGCAAACCCAAAATACATGATTGCAAAAATTGATGAAATACGTTTCTTCTTCTCACTATGGATTGATATATTTTCTTTCGTTCAAAATTAGTATTTTGCAAAACATTATTCATCTTTTCAAAAAATAAAAATGGTAAAAAAAATTACTAATTCACTTTTAGCTATGTTGCTGTTTTTTCAAATTAGCACATTTGCCAATGCAGAAATTTACAAACGTGTAAAAATTTATACCAATGCAAAAGGCTTTGAAATACTTGCTAACAAAGGACTTTCTGTTGACCATTGCATTGTAAAAAATGGCACATATATTATTGCTGAACTTTCAACAAGCGAAATACAAATTATTAAAGATTTGAATTTTGTTTACGAAATATTGATTGGTGATTTGGCTAATTATTATGCGCATCAAAACGATGGAATTGATATTAAAGGTATTGTACACTCTTCAAATATTGTAGTCAACAATTGTAACGGAAATGGTGATTTTACAACACCACAAAATTTTAGCTTAGGCAACATGGGCGGTTATTTCACGTATCAGCAAATGCTTGATAACTTGGATAGTATGGCATCAAAATTTCCGAATTTAATTTCTTTAAAGCATCCGATTGATACTTTTCATACCATTCAAGGCAGAGATATTTTTGTGGTTAAAATTTCGGACAATCCAAACGTGAGTGAAGCAGAAACAAAAATTTTGTACGACGCAATACACCACGCACGCGAGCCTGCATCAATGAGTGAGGTAATATATTATATGTGGTATTTATTAGAAAATTATGCTGCCAATTCCGAAATTCAATATTTGGTAAACAATTTAGAAATGTATTTTGTGCCATGCGTAAATCCCGATGGATATATTTATAACCAAACCAATAGCCCCAATGGTGGCGGCATGTGGCGCAAAAATCGCAGACTTAATATTGATGGAACTTATGGTGTAGATTTAAACCGCAACTACGGATATATGTGGGGTGGCAGTGGTGCGTCGCCGCAAACATCAAGCGATACATATAGAGGTGCTGGCTCATTTTCGGAGCCAGAAATAATGGCAATGAAATGGTTATGCGAAAGTACCCATTTTTCTATGGCTCTGAATGCACATAGTTTTGGTAACGATTTAATTTATCCATGGGGGCACAACACAGATTCGCTTACGCCGGATTCAACAACTTTTAAAAAATTTGGAAAAGCAATGACCACTCAAAATAGTTATTTTGCTGGTTTAGGAGTCGAAACTGTTGGCTATTATGTAAATGGCGATAGCGATGATTGGATGTATGGCGAACAAAATAGCAAGCCTAAAATTTATAGCATGACGCCTGAAGTTGGCGCAAGCACAGGTAGTAGCGCAGGTGGTTTTTGGCCGCCTGCAACAAGTATTGTTGGCATTTGTAAAAACACAACAAGCATGAATTTGATGGGTGCAAAATTACTTTTGGCACATGTTGAAGTAAAAGATATTTCGCCGTTAGGAATAAACACAAATCCATATTTTCAAAAATATTCTTTAGAAAGATTAGGATTGGATGGTACGGCTACATATACTGTAAGCATTACACCTTTATTAAATGTGGCAAGTGTTGGCAACTCAAATTCTCACTCTAATTTACCGCAGTTTGTATTACTTGCCGATAGTATTTTAATTACCTTAAATTCATCAATACAAATGGGTGATAATTTTTCGTTTGTGCTAAATGTTTCAAATGGTTTTTACACTAATAGCGATACAATTACAAAAACATTTGGGGCAGTTGGCAATGCTTTTTTTACTGATTGCACTAATCAAAACCAATGGAACGTGGCTTCTACATGGGGTTTAACAACGGCCTCATACCACAGTGCACCAAGCAGTATTACTGATTCGCCAAATGGTTTATATGCAAATGTTTCAACCACATCAATTACCACTGCACAACCAATTAATTTACTGTCAGCAAGTGCTTCAACATTGAATTTTTGGGCGCGTTGGGCTACAGAAATTGCCTATGATTATGCACAAGTTTCGGCCAGTATTGATAGCGGAATTACTTGGACACCACTCTGTGGAAATTATACAAAATTGGGTAATGTAAACCAAGATTTGAATATGCCATTGTATGATGGAACTCAGACTGCTTGGGTTGAAGAAACAATTAACTTGAATAGTTTCATAGGACATACTATTTTGCTTCAATTTAAACTTGTTACTGATAATGGCACTGTTGCCGATGGTTTTTATTTTGATGATGTAGAAGTAAAATCTTATGGCGACAGCACTGTTGGAATAATTAAATTGGAGGCCAATGATTTTGTAAGTGTCGCACCAAATCCAGCCAAAGATTATGTTGGTATTTCTTATCCGAAAAATACATCGCAAATAACAATATATAATTGTTTGGGCAATCAAATTTATACCAACACTAAATTGCAATTGAGTAACTTACATGTTGACACAAAATCATTTGCACAAGGCATATATTTTGTAAAAGTTAGATTAGAAAATGGACAGGAAATAAATAAAAAAGTAATTATTACAGATTAGTTATTTTCCTATCGTAAGCCTTACACCTTCTGCATAAGTAGTAGTTTTAAATTCAGGAAAACGTTTGCCAAATTTTGAAGAATCAAAAATATATTCTCTATCATATTGGTACATCATTTCGGGCAACTCTTTCATAAACGGAATAAAAATTCCAAGCACTTTCATCAACCATATTGGCATTAAAGAAAACTTATCTTCTGCCTTCATTTCATTTGCAAAAAGACTGATTATTTGTTTACCAGTAAGTGCGTTTGCATCGGTGGGCAAATGCCAAGTTTGATTGTAGGCTTCGGCGGTGTTGCCCAATATTGCTGTGGCTTTGGCGGCATCGGGTGTAAATGTAAATGAATGTTTTAAGTTTTCATTCATAAACCAATTTGCTTTTTTGCCTTTCAAAAAATTTTTGTAAACCACTTCAATTAGAAAACTCTTATCATTATTAGGGCCATAAAAATCGTCACTGCGGGCAATTAGCCCTTCTAGTTTTTTTGCTTTGATAGCATCTAACATCATATCTACAATTTCCTTGCGCACAGCACCTTTTTTGCTTGGCGGATTCATTGCAGAATTTTCTGTCATGTGTCCAATTTCTTTGATGTCGTACATATACACATTATCAAAAAACACCAATTTTGCATTGTGCTTAATACATGCGTCAATAGTGGCACGCATAAGTTTTGGCCAATTGTTTTGCCATACTTTTGTGTTGTAATCAAAACCAACCATAAGGTAAACAATGCTTGAACCTGCAATGGCTTTTTCAACTTGTTTTTCGTCCGATAAATCGGCAGCGAATAAAGTGTCGGTATCATTAACCTTGCGCGGATTGCGGCTTACCAAGCGAATATTAGTTGTAAATTTTGTAAGTTCTTTTGCGAGTACCGAACCTATTGTTCCGTTTGCACCTAAAATTGTTTGCATATAATTATATTTTTCTGCGAAAGTATAATTTAAGAAATTGGAATGTTTAAAATAATGCTGAAACGTTAAAAATAAGCTCTCAGGTGTGTACAGGTATATGCAAGGAAAAATGAAAAAATTTATTCTCGCCGATTAAACAAATTAGCTCAGATAAAACTGTAGTAAATAATTTATGAAAATCAGTGTTATCTGTGAGAGAAAAACTCATTAATCACACAACTTGCGTGTAATATTAAACAAGTTCATATTGCTTATATTTAGCTGAAAAGTAATGTATAGCAATTTTCTATTAAGAATAAATTTTTGATTTGTGTTGCCCAAAAATAATGGAATATAAACCTCAAAATAATCCGGAATTATTGCAACAGAAATACCAGTTGCAAAGGCAATATAATTTTTCTTTTTTACTAGGTTATAATCAACCGGAAAAATATAACGCCTTGCAAAATTCGCATTATAACTTCGTGCAAAATCAACATACAATTCTAATAATTTACTATTTAAAACATTAAAACTAAAGCTACCCGCAATCATATTTGGAACATAGCCAAAAGCAGGAATTCTATTCCTCAATCCACCATCGTTTATATATGTTTGGTTGGATGTACCACTTCTATCAATGTATGTATCATCAAATAAATAATCGTTATTGCCTGTGTGCAAAAAACCATAATTATACATTTCGGATGAATATTGGTTTGTATTGCTAAAAGAAACTTCACGCGATTTAGAATTGAATAATTTACCTGCAAAAAAGCGTGCTTTTACATATCTTTTTTGATAATAATTGTATTTTACTTTTGTTTCAACTATAACTTTATTTCGTAAAAAATATTTGGGTAAAATTTGTCCCACTAAATTAGTTTCTATTTTTAATAAACGATAATTTATGTTGTTGAAAAATTTTAATTCGGTAAATACATCTCTGTATAAATTGTTTTTCGTTAGAATCATTGCCAAGCCATTTGTATTAACTTCTCTAAAAGTAAAGCCTCCCGAATAGGATGATTTTAAGTTGGTTTTATAAATAAATTCAACGTATTTACCATACACTTCAAAGTACTCTTCTCTATCAACTTTTAAACTACCATAATTGAACATTTTGCTATATAAACCTACTGATATTCTTCTAAATATTTTCGAAGGATAAAAGTTATAGTTGAACTTAGTTGTGCCAGTAACTTTTGCATAGTTTAATGGTGCAATCATTGGCATTATTACAAAACTGAACTTTTCTAATGGCGCAGTTTTGTTACAAAACAATAAGCCAAATTGTATTGGTGTTGCAGTATTGAAGCCAACCACAGGCAGCACAAATAAGCTTTTACGTTCAGGATTTGTAAGCCCTAAAAAACCTTTTATATATCCATCTGTATTAAAATATTTGTTGCGCTTTATTCTGTAAAAATTATTGCGTCTGTTTATGTCTAAAGATGTTCTTGCCGAATCAATTATAAAGGTTGTTAGATTTTTATCTGATGATATTCTTAAAGTATTCGTAGAGTCGGAGTTTGTGAACCAGTATTTTTTTACGGCAGCATTTATATCTAAAGTGCTTATTTTTATTGGTGTGTAGAGTGCTTTGTTATTCTTAATTTTTACAACATATTCTTTTTTTACATCATCATACTTTACATTTTTAATTTTGTAATCTACTTTTTTATCGGTGTTGATTACCTCGTCAAAAAACCATGATAAATTTTTGCCTGTTGTAGCTTCAAATACAGCCCTAATATCTTCTGGTTGTGGATGTTTGTACTTCCATTTATCAAAATAGTTATGCATACATTTATCAAACATTTCATAACCTAAAAAATCTTGTAACATTTCAAAACATATTGCAGTTTTTTGATAAACAATGCTTCCGTAATTTATTGGTGTAAATGCTGTAGCTTTTAATTCTATTGGTTGTGTAACATTGTTTACCGCCAAAGCATTATAAAAAATATGATAAAAATATTGGTTTTTATATTCTAGTAACCCAATAATTTTTCGTGGTATTTTATTGCCTGTTAATTGTCTGGATAATATTTCATTTGGATATTTCGTTTTCGCGTATCTCAATTCGTTAAACGAATTTATCCCCTCATCCATCCAAGGGTGCAGGCGTTCGTTGCTACCTAAAATTCCGTAAAACCAATTGTGCCCAACTTCATGCGTTATCACAATGTCCATTTGCAAAGTGTCGGTAGTAGAATTTATAATGGTAACATTTGGGTATTCCATGCCACCACCTGCGCTTACCGTTCCATCAATGGCAGTGCATTGTTTGTAAGGATAATCGCCATTCCATTTGCTGTAATAATACAAGGCATCATTAATATATTTTGTTCCGTTTTTCCACGATTTTGCATTTTGTGGAGTGAACATAGCCCAAGTTGCTACTGTGTTTCCTGTGTTTGGTAATTTAATTTCACTCTTGCGAACAACAAATCTTTTATCGGCAAACCAACCAAAATCATGTACGTTTTGTTGGGTGTATTTTATTGTTTTAAATTTTGCTGATGAAGAAGGAAAAGCATTCAATTTTATTTTATCATCCTTCTTTTTGGTGGGTATTGAATCGTTAGCTTTTGAATTTAATAAATCAATTTCCGATTGTGTTTGCAAGTCGCCAGTTGCGCCCACCACATAGTTTTCGGGCAAGGTTATGTTCACATCAAAACTACCAAACTCACTATAAAATTCTCCTTGGTTTAAATATGGCATTTGGTTCCAGCCATTGCCATCATACACTGCGGGTTTTGGGTACCATTGCGTTATGGCATAAAATTGTTCAATATGCCCCAATCGTGAAATTTTTGCACTAGGCAATTTCACAAAAAATGGAGTGGAAATTTGAATACTTTTATTTGGTAAAAGAGGGTTTGTTAAATACACTTTGCAAATATCATGGTGTTTTGCATCGTACTCCCAACGCAGCTTTTGGGTATTGTTTGTAAAATTTAAACTATCAATAAAACCTTTGTCTTTTTCTTTTGCAAAGTGCAATTTGCTATCACCATCATTCAGCATTTGTTTGTCTAACGCAGAGTTTTTTTGGTATGCATTTGCCCACAAATGAAAATAAATAAATGTAAGTGTATCGGTTGAGTTGTTAGTATATTCAATGGTTTCGGAAGCATGCAACGTATGTGCTACATCATTTAACCTAACATCAATTTTATAATTTACTTGTTGCTGAAAATATGTTTTCGCAAATAGTATTTGTGTAGAAAATAAAAAAAGTATTATGTGTTTCATATATAAATATTTTCACTGTTTAATGTTGCTTGAATTATTACTACTGAATGTATAATTGAGTTGTGGTATAATGGCATTCATGACAAGGCAGGAATCTCGATTCTATTGTGGCTTCCGCCTCCACTTCAAAGGTGTTGCTAAGTGTCCATTAAATCAAAATTATGCCTCCAAATTAAGTTTACACTTCTATTACAAACTTTCAACAATTTTTGCAAAGCTATCGGCCTTTAACGATGCGCCACCAATGAGCCCTCCGTCAATATCTGCACAAGCAAAAAGCTCCTTTGCATTATTTTCATTGCAACTACCACCATATAAAATACTAATGTTTTTCGCTACATTTTCATTTGTAATTTTTGCAATGCAGTTTCTAATGTGCGCGTGCATTTCTTGCGCTTGTTGTGGCGATGCTGTAAGGCCAGTACCAATAGCCCACACAGGCTCATAAGCAATAATTAGCTTCAAATAATCATTAGCACCTAAATGTTTTGTGCTCTCACCAATTTGGTTTTCAACTACAGTAAAATGATTGTCACCATTGCGTTCTTCCAACATTTCGCCTATACAAAATATGGGTGTTAAGTTGTAGGCTAAACACAAATCTATTTTTTGTTTTACAGTTTCATTGGTATCGCCAAAAAATTGACGACGTTCGCTATGTCCAATAATTACATACTCTATACCAATTGATTGTAACATAACAACAGATATTTCGCCAGTAAAAGCACCACTAATTTTAGTAGCGCAATTTTGTGCTGCCACTGCAATATTTTTATAGGACGAAGTAATTTCAACTGCCTCTTTTAAGTACAGAAATGATGGCGAAATTATTACCAATTTATCGTCAGCATTATCATACACATTATTTACAACATCATTCACCAATTCTAATGCCTCATGCTGTGTGAGGTTCATTTTCCAATTGCCAGCAACTAATTTCTTACGCATAATATTTCAATTTTTTCAAAACTAATAATTATTAGGAATTAAGGGTTTCCTCAAAAAAATTCCATAAAGATTCATTTGGTGCAGTTGCAGTAATCTCTACTTTTTCCTTTTTAATCGGATGTAAAAATTCAACCTTTTTTGCATGTAAATGAATCGAAGCGTCCTTGTTACTTCTGGCAAAACCATATTTTAAATCGCCTTTTATAATACAGCCAATAATACTTAATTGAACCCTTATTTGATGATGCCTGCCAGTATGAGGAGTTATTTGCAACAAAAAATAACCATTACTTTCAGCAATTAATTTATAGGTTAATGAGCACTCCAAATAATTTTGCTTGGGCGCAGAAATTGCGTAAGATTTATTTTGCTTTTCATTTTTCAATAAATAATGTGTTAGCAAATCTTCATTTTTGGGTGGCTTATTTTTTACAACTGCCCAATATGTTTTTTGAATTTCTTTGTTTCTAAACATTTCGTTGAGTCGTGCCAAAGCCTTTGTGGTTCGGGCAAACAAAACAATTCCGCTAACGGGTCTATCAATGCGGTGCACAGTTCCTAAAAAAACTTCGCCAGGTTTTTGGTACTTTTCCTTTATGTATTTTTTTACTCTTTCCGAAAGTGGCTCATCATTGGTTTTGTCGGCTTGCACTATTTCCCATGGCAATTTATTAACTGCAATAATGTGATTGTCTTCGTATAAAATTTCCATACAATTATTTTGTGCGGCAAATTTATACAAACAAATTAAGGTTTGCAGCTCAATAATTATTTACATTTTTATTTTGAGTAAATCGTGGTTTATTTGTGTAAAAATAATATTTATATGAACTTAAATTTAAAAGGCAAAAACGCATTGGTTTGTGGCAGTACGCAAGGCATTGGCAAGGCAGCTGCAATAGAGCTTGCCAGCTTAGGTGCTACTGTAACATTAGTTGCCCGCAACCCTGAAAAATTGTTAGCGGTAATAAAAAAATTGCCAGGTACAAATCACAAATTTTTAGTTGCTGATTTTACAGATTCGTCAGCTTTAGAAACCATAATTAAGAAGGATGTTGAAAGCAATATTTATCACATTTTGGTAAACAATACAGGAGGCCCGCCTGCCGGAACAATTGAAAATGCTACCACTCAGGAGTTTCTAAATGCCTTTAATGCGCACCTTATTTGTAATCACATATTAGCACAAGCAGTTATTGCGGGAATGAAAGCCGCGAAGTATGGTAGGATAATAAATATTATTTCAACTTCGGTAAAAATTCCCTTGAAGGGATTAGGTGTTAGCAACACAATACGTGCTGCTGTAGGTAATTGGAGCAAAACTTTAGCTACTGAACTTGCGCCATATTCAATTACAGTAAATAATGTGTTACCAGGTGCTACCAAAACTTCGCGCTTAGAAAATATTATTACCAACAAAGCCAATAAAACAAATGTAGATATTGACGAAATAGAAAAGGAAATGTTGAGTGAAATACCTGCGGCTCGTTTTGGTATGCCCGAAGAAGTTGCTGCGGCAATTGCATTTTTAGCATCTCCAGCAGCAGCTTACATCAATGGTACTAACATAGTTGTAGATGGCGGAAGAACTGGCAATTTGTAAAAATAGTTGCCTGTAATTTTATATTTATCTTATGAAGTTAAAATTCAAAAAATCTAAATATTTATTTCTCACAAAAAATATTTTAAATTAGCACACAAGAGAATTTAATTTTCCAACTCAAATATTTTATTTTAAAATATAGTTGCAAAATTTACAATACAATTATCACATTTAAAATTATACACCATGGCGTTAAAAAATAAAACAACAAGCACGGCTGCTGCGCTAAGTTTTGAAGAGTTTAAAAAAACGGTAATGCAAGATTTTACAACCGCTTGTATTAGCCGCGAAGCAAGCCTTTTGGGCCGCAAAGAAGTATTAACTGGCAAAGCAAAATTCGGAATATTTGGCGATGGAAAAGAAGTACCGCAATTGGCAATGGCACGCGTTTTTAAAGACGGCGATTTTAGAAGCGGCTACTACCGTGACCAAACTTTTATGTTTGCCACAAATAATTTAACCGTTCAACAATGGTTTGCTGGTTTATATGCACACACCGATATTGAGGCAGAACCCATGAGTGCTGGCCGCCAAATGGGTGGGCATTTTGCCACACATAGTTTGGATGAAAATGGCGATTGGAAAGACCTTACAAAACAAAAAAATTCTTCATCAGATATTTCACCAACAGCGGGGCAAATGCCACGTTTACTGGGTTTAGCACAAGCCTCAAAAATATATAGAGGTATTGACGAACTAAATAACTTTACAAAGTTTTCTGACAAAGGAAATGAAATTGCATTCGGTACAATTGGCGATGCAAGCACAAGCGAAGGTTTATTTTGGGAAACTATGAATGCCGCCGCAGTATTGCAAGTGCCTTTGGTAATGAGTATTTGGGATGATGGTCATGGTATTTCTGTTCCTAAAAAATACCAAACAACGAAGGAAAATATTTCGGATGCCCTCAGTGGTTTTCAACGTGATAACGAAACGCAACGTGGTTTTGAAATTTTTAAAACAAAAGGTTGGGATTATGTGCATTTGTGCGAAACGTATGAGAAAGCAACTGCCTTGGCTCGTGCGCAACATGTGCCAGTTTTGGTGCATGTAGAAGAGGTTACACAACCACAAGGGCACAGCACATCGGGCAGTCACGAAAGGTACAAAAGCAAAGAACGCCTTGCTTGGGAAACTGAATTTGATTGCCTCAAGCAAATGCGTTTGTGGGTTATAAACTCAGCAATAGCAACCGATGCAGAGTGCGAAGCAATTGAAGCAGAAGCGAAAACAAAAGTGCGTGATGCCAAAAAAGCAGCTTGGGAAGCCTATTTGCAACCTATTGTTACAGAAAGAAATGAAGCGGTTTTAATGTTAGAAAATTTAGCTTCGGCAAGTAATTTTGCACATGAACTCAATGGTGTTGCATCAAAGTTAAAGTCGAATACTGAGCCAATTCGCAAAGATATTGTTAGTAGTTTACGAATGGCGATGCGCATTACGCGAACTGAAAACTTACACGAAAAGGCAGCAATAGTAGCTATTTTGGATGAACACGCAACAAATAATTTTGAAAGATATTCTTCACATTTATATTCTGAAACTGCAAATTCTGCATTGTTAGTTAAGGCAATTGCACCAACCTATACAGATGGAAATTTAGTTGACGCACGCGAAATTCTGCGTGATAATTTTGATGTTATTTTATCATCAAAACCCGAAGTTTTAATTTTTGGTGAAGACGTTGGTAACATTGGTGATGTAAATCAGGGTTGCGAAGGCTTGCAAAAGAAATATGGCGATTTGCGTGTTGCAGATGCTGGTATTCGCGAAGCAACCATTATGGGGCAAGGCATTGGCATGGCGTTGCGCGGTTTGCGCCCAATTGCCGAAATACAATATTTAGATTATTTACTTTACGGAATTCAAATATTAAGTGATGATTTATCAACCTTGCGTTACCGCACCAAAGGCAAACAAAAAGCACCGTTAATAGTGCGTACTCGTGGGCATAGGTTAGAAGGTGTTTGGCACAGTGGTTCGCCAATAAGTATGATTTTAGGCTCTGTGCGTGGCATGTATTTGTGCGTACCACGCAACATGACTGAGGCTGCCGGATTTTATAATACACTGTTAAAGGCCGATGACCCTGCCATTATTATTGAGTGCTTAAATGGTTATCGTTTAAAAGAAAAAATGCCAAATAATTTGGGTGAGTTTTGCACACCTTTAGGCATACCCGAAACTATAAAGTATGGAGCCGACATTACACTTGTTACTTATGGCTCTTGCTGCCGTTTGGCGGAGGATGCAGCCAAGGAATTAGAAACATTAAATATTAGTGTTGAAATTATTGATTGTAGAACATTATTGCCTTTTGATGTAAATAATTTTATTGTGGAAAGCGTAAAAAAAACGAACCGCTTAGTTGTGTTAGATGAAGATGTGCCAGGTGGAGCATCAGCGTTTATTATGCAACATATTTTAGAAATACAAAAGGCATACAATTATTTAGACGCAGAGCCAAAAACCCTTACAGCAAAGGCGCACAGGCCAGCTTATGGTACTGATGGCGATTATTTTAGCAAGCCAAGTGTTGACGATATTGTAGAATGTATTTATGAAATAATGCACGAAAGCAACCCAGAAAAATATGTAGGTATATATTAGGAACTTTGTTCATTTGCCAACTCTTTTATTGAAGTTGTACACCAATAATATATGCAATTGTCCTTTTGTTTATGAAAATAGGCATAACTAAAATTATTGTGGAACTTATATAAACTTAATCCTCAAAAGTTATCGGGGATGCAAGCGCTTCATGACGGCAACATTAATTTAACCACAACTTGTTCAGTTGTTACAGACAGAACAAATTGTGGTTAAATATTTCATAATAATTTTTGTATGGCCAATAATAAATCCAAGCAATGAAAAAAATTCTAATAACGGGTGCAACAGGTAACGTGGGAATGGCATTAATTAAAGCTTCAGCTGAACTAAAAAATGATTTTGAAATTTATGCTGGCGTTTTTAATTTAGAAAAAGATAAACTGAAATTAAAGGATTATAATGTAAATGTTTTGCGATTCGATTTTACGGACGCTACCACTTATAAACCAGCCTTAACCAATTGCGATATACTTTTTTTATTGCGTCCACCACAACTATCGGAAGTAGAAAAATACTTTAAACCATTAATTGATTTATCGGTTAGTTGTGGTATAAAACATATAGTTTTTTTATCGGTTCAAGGTGTTGAAAAAAGTAAAATAATACCGCACCATAAAATTGAAAAGCTAATTGTAGAAAGTAAAATAGCTTATACCTTTTTGAGGCCAGCTTATTTTATGCAGAATTTCACAACCACTTTACATACCGATTTAGTAAAAAATAAAAAAATATTTCTACCTGCTGGTGATGCAAAATTTACATTAGTTGATATTACAGATATTGGAAAAGTAGCAGCAAGAATTCTAATAGAAAATGAAAAACACGTAAATAAATCTTATGAATTAACCAACCACGAAAAACTTTCGTTTGGCGAAATGGCGCAAAAACTTAGCAAAGCAATGAACACGATTATCAAATACGAATCGCCAAACCTATTCAAGTTTTTCATAGCTAAAAGAAACGAAAAAATGCCAACAATGTTAATACTTGTAATGATAATGCTCCACTATTTACCAAGGTTTCAAACAGAACCAGAAACAACTAATTGGGTAAAAATTATCAGCAACCATGAACCTAAAACTTTTGATGAATTTGTGTTGGAAAATTTGAATAAACTGAATGGTAAAATTTAGATTGTAAACATTTATTTATTGCAGTTATTAATCTCAGTCAATAAAATAAAAGTGATAGAAAATTATACTAAAGCAAACTAGGTTTTCAATATTTCGTTAAGCAATCCGTATGACTAAAGCGGACTTTATTTTCTTATACTTGCCTGGATTTTGAGGACGGATATTTTTTTTAAATGACCTTTTTTACACTAAAATATTCCTAAAAAAAGTAGCAATTAATTAGCACGACATCTATGTGTGAATGTTGCAATTTCCTTAAAATTTTATATAAATAATTGTAAGCAATGATGCGCATTTTTGCCCGTAATAATTAAACAATACCAACATGGCAACATTTGCAGAAATTATAAATAGCAACAAACCAGTACTCGTAGATTTCTTTGCCGAATGGTGCGGGCCATGCAAAACAATGAAGCCTATTTTAGAGGAACTAAAACACAACATTGGTGATAAAGCAACTATCCTTAAAATAGATATTGATAAAAATCCAAAGGCAGCTAGTGCGTATCAAATTCAAGGTGTTCCAACGCTTATGATTTTTAAAAACGGAAAAATACTTTGGCGAAAATCGGGCGTGGTAGCCGTAATTGAACTAAAATTTCTGATTGATTCTAATTTGTAAAAACAAAATAATAAACGTGATTATTATAATACCTCAAAAAGAAAAATAGATGGAACGTTTCTCTAGTCTATAATTAAATTATTAGCGATTAATACACTAGTAATTAAACATCTTTTCCATTTCATTTTTTAGACTTTCGCAAAAAAACTTGCATCCATTTCAATTGTTAAGCAAATAGTTCAATACAACTTTGTAAAACTCTTTCTTACTCTGCTTTGAATGTGCTTAGTTTGTTCATTTAGAAAGATGACTAAAGAATATTTCATTATGGAATTTGCGAATAGCGAAAGCTAGTTAAACTCCGCCAAAATCACTTCACTTTATTTCTCCACTTTTGCCAAGCACCGGTGCTCCACAATACCAGTATAATTAGTAATGGTTGAAACGGTAATCTAATCCAGCGAAGCAAATCGGAGTTTAAACCAAAAGCATCTTTGTGGTTTATCAGTTGTGCAATATTTCCCGGAAATACAGCAACAAAAAACAGGGCAACTATCCAACCTACAGAAGCCATATATCTTTGCAAAAAAAGCAAGGAAGCACCCAAAAGTATTTCTACTATTCCAGATAGTAGCACAACTGTTTCGGGCAGCATAGGCAACCAATTGGGCACTTGTGCTAAAAACTCTTTTCGCATAAAACTAAGGTGACTTACCCCTGCAAAAACAAGAAATAAACCAAGCACAATTCTTACTGTAGTTTGCGCTTTTGTTGTTTTCATCATTTTATCACTGTAACAAATTCACTCATTGGTCTTCTTACTTTTTTTAGTTTCACCAACCAATCGTTAGCCACGTCTCTATAGCCCAAAGCTAAAATTGCAGTGCTTTTTAATCCTTGTTTTTTTAGCTCAAGTAGTGTGTCTAGTTGTTCAGCATTAAAGCCTTCCATCGGTGTTGAGTCCACTTGTTCGTTTGCGGCAGCAATTAATGCAAAACCCAAACCAATGTACGATTGTTTTGCGGCGTGGTTAAAATGTTGTTCGGGTGTTTGCTTTTCAAATAAAGAAAGCAACATTTTTCGGTAACCGTCGGTGCCAGAATCAGGCATGTTTCGTTGCTTATTTAAGTAAGTAAAATGTTGGTTCACTCTTTCTTTTGTATAACTATCCCAAGCTGCAAAAACCATTAGGTGCGACAATTGCTCAATTACAGGCTGGTGCATTGCAATAGCTTTTATTTTTTCTTTCAGTTCTTTACTGCTTATTAAAATAACATGAAATGGCTGCAAGCCCGATGAGGTAGGGCAAAGCAACGTTGCATTAAGTATTGCTTTTACTTTTCCATCGGTAACAATACCGCCTGTCATTGCCTTGGTGGCGTATCGCCAGTTTACTATTTCTGATAAGTTCATTTTTTGTTTTTGTTTTTTATCATTCGCAATAAGAATAAACCTACTACTCTTTTTCGCCTTTAATTGTTTTCAAAAGTAGTTTTGCAACGGCTTCCGACGATGCTGGATTTTGCCCCGTAATCAACAATCCGTCTTGCTGTGCATAAGCACTCCAGTCAGCTTCTTTGCTGTAATGTGCGCCCAATTTTTTTAATTCATCTTCCAATAAAAACGGAACTATTTTGGTTAGTCCACCCGCCTCTTCTTCGGTGTTCGAAAAGCCAGTAACCTTTTTACCTTTTACAAGTGGATGTCCGTTTTCTGCTTTTACATTTATTAATGCAGCGGGCGCATGGCATACAAAAGCTATTGGTTTTTGGGTATTATAAAAATCCTCAATTAGTTTTATGGATGATTTGTCGGTTGCCAAATCCCACAATGGGCCGTGGCCTCCTGCATAAAATACAGCATCATAATCTTCTGTTTTAACCTCACTCAATTTTAATGAATTAGCTGCTTTATCAATAGCGTCCATGTCTTTAAAAAAACGTTGTGTGGCTGCCGATTGTGCATCCGATGCTTCGCTTTTTGGGTCAACAGGCGGTTGTCCGCCGGCCGGTGACGCAATGGTTATTGTTGCGCCGCCATCCGCCAGCACATAATAAGGAGTTGCAAATTCATCAATCCAAAATCCTGTTTTTTCGTTGGTGTTTCCTAGTTGGCTATGCGATGTTAGCACGATTAATATTTTCATCATTTTGTTTTTTTATTGTTGATGTTATTGTTTTGTTACTTGAAGTTTTGCCATATCAAACCCTTTTATTAATAAACGTTTTATAATTTTTTGGTATGTGTTTTCATCCATTTTTGGCGTTCTAGAAAGTATCCATAAATATTTTTTATTTGGATGACTTACCACCGCATAACTGTAATCATCAGCCAAATCAATTATCCAATATTTGCCTTTGAACGGCCAAAAAAATTGAACCTTTAATTTTGCATTGCCCGAATTTTTCTCAACAAAAGCTTTCCCTTTTATGTAGCTTTTTTTGCCGTTTACTGAACCCTTGTTGCATCGGTTTTCAACAATTATATAACCATTGTCGGTAGCAGTATATTCGGCGGTTGTGCAAGTACATCCCTTCTGAAAACGTTGTGGATACGTTGCGATTTCAAACCATTTTCCAGCATATTTTTTCAAGTCAACATTTGCAACTGTTTGCAGTGGTTGTGAGTTTGCGTTTGTCATTTTAGTTAAGCAAATAAAAAGAAAAAGTAATTTTTTCATAAAACTGTTTGTGTATAATTCTATTTTTTTTTGACAATGTTTCTTTATTTTTCCTCTAAGTTATTTGTTTGTTCAAGCAAATATTTTTGAAGAATAGTATTAATCGAATCATAATATTCTTGTAATACTTTAACATTCATTTCCGGATTTTTTTCATCAGGAATTGTAACTGTCATTTCATTCAAAAATGTAAGCAATTCAGGATGTTTATCCCTAATAGTATTTGTTACTAAAAGTATCTTTTCTGTTAGTTCTTTTTCAGTATTCATTGTTTATCGCTTTTACTTATTTTTTAGGACTGTTACTTTCACTTTTCTTCATTTTGTCGCTTTTGCAAACCTTTCCGCTAGCGTCAATATATTCTCCATTTTTCAATTTTTGAATTTTCCCATTTTTCATCATACAGTCGCCGTTCATCATACATTTAGTGCCATCGGTTAGTGTCACATCTTTTTCCATTGGCATGGTGGTTCTGCCATCCATCATACAAAACATTTTGCCATCTTTCATCACATAGCAATTTTTGTTTTCGGGGCTGTTGTCGCTGTTTTGCGCTGTGCAAAATTGTACTGAAATAAACAGTACCAATATTGCAGATACTGCTGTTGAAATAATTGTTTTAGTTGTCATTTTTTTTGAATTTATTTTTTTGCCTTCAGTGCCGCTGTTGCCCAGTTTTCAGTAATGCTGTTACCTAGCGGCAAATATGCGGGGCTTTATACCAATACTATTTACACTAAAAATGTATTTATTTGCAGGTATCACACATAATTAGTGCATGCCACTTTATTACAAATCAACATTCTTTTAAAAAGAAAGTTCTACCAAATTTGGCAGGACTTTTTCTCAAAAAAAATTAGTTACAAAAAGATAGAATATCTACTCTATAAATAATTTTTACGTTATAATTTCTTGTTCAAATCTCTACACTCCTTTGCACATTTTTCGCATGACTCTGCGCATTTGTGGCAACTTTTCATCGTTTCATGTTTCTCACATTCTTTATTGCAAGCATCGCAAGCTGCGGCGCATTTTTCTAAAGCTTTTTTAGCAGTTTCGCCACCTATTTTGCAAGCAGCAGCGCATTTGCGGCATTCTTCGGCACAAATATTAGAAAGTCTAACGCACTCTTCGCCCCCTTTCATTCCTTTGCAATCTATAGCGCAGGCATCGCAATCTTTGGCTGTTTGTTCACAAAGGGCAGCACATTCTTTCAGTTTTTCTTGCATCGTTTCGCCACCATTTACTTTTGCAAAAATGTCGCTTGCATTCAATCCGAATAATAGTATTAGCCCTGCCAACACTGCTTTAATTTTATTTGTATTTTTCATTGTATTATTTTTTAATTTTAATTTCGTCAGTTCCGCTGTTACCCAGTTTTCAGTAATGCTGTTACCCATTTAAACATTAAAAAAAAACTACGCACCATAAAAAAAAAATATGATGCTTAGTTAATTTATCTAAGTTTTAAACTTAGATTTTTGAAGCGTGCAATTTTGCATCTTCTTTTTTAGCATCGTTTGCAAGCGATTGGTGTCCGTTTGCTTTTACAGTGCTATGTGCTGCCTTTTCAGGGTTTCCAGCTTCGTGATGTTTTGCTGCATCGGTATGATGCTTTGCTGCTGCCTCTAAATTAGAAGCAATTGTTTTGTGATTTTGAACATGTGTTGCAGAATTTTTTTCTGTTTTTTTTGCTGGTGGTGTTGCTGTTGGAGTAGCCATTTTTTTAAGTATTATTTTGTTTTTCCAAATGCTGTTTGGAGCAGTGCAATAATATTATTGCGCTGCAAAAGTGAAGCAAATGTGCAGCCAAACTTTACACAATTTAATATAACAATTGTATCAATCACACATAAGTAAAACTTTCACAATAAGTTCCACCAATATTTAATGTTTTTATTAATTTTAAGCACGATATTAAAATCAGGTATGGAAAGTTTTCATTTAAGCGAAGTACTTCTAACATATTTGTCATCACACATTCCGCCAGCAATCACATAAGCACCACAAATAATAATTCGTGATAGCTGAACAAACATGAAATGCCAAACAGAAAATTGAAAAATTAAATATTTGAAAAAAATAATAAGCAACTATAAATCATGAAAACTAACGTTTATGAAACCAATGTTGGTTGGATAGAGAAATGCTTGTTGGGTATATTTACAAGTTAGGTGTAATATTATGACGACAGTGGTAAAATTGAAAATTCGGTGCGACAATAAAGGCTGACGAAAAAGTTTGGCGAAGCCATTTTGCCATTCTTCGCAAAAATAAAAGAGGTGCAAGCCGACACACAAGCCAACGCAATTGCACCACATTTATTTTTGCCCAACCGCACCCAAAACATAACGAACATTTGTATCTTTGACCATATTTTTTGTAGAAAATGACTAAAGAAGAATCGTATATAAAAATCAAGCAACTTGTTGACAGATTCAATGAACAGCTTCCTTATTACAAAAAATCGGACTACAACGAAACGCAGACACATAGAGAATTTATTGACCCATTTTTTAAAGCACTTGGTTGGGACATAGACAACGAACAAGGACTTGCCGAAGCATACAAAGACGTTATACATGAATACAAACTAAAAATTAAAGACAGCACAAAAGCACCCGACTATTGCTTTACACTTTCAGGACAACCCAAATTTTTTGTTGAGGCTAAAAAGCCAAGTGTATTTATTAAAGAAGACATAACACCTGCCTACCAAGTAAAACGCTATGGTTGGAACGCTAAACTTTCTATTTCAATAGTAACCGATTTTGGAGAACTTGCTATTTACGATTGTTCAAAAAAACCAAACATAAAAGACAAAACAGCAACAAGCAGAATAAAATATTTAACCTTTAACGAGTACCTCACAGAGTTTGATTTTTTGTGGGAAACCTTTGCTAAAGAAAGAGTTTTAAGAGGAAGTTTTGACAAGTTTATAAAAAGTGATGCAAGCAAAAAAGGAACATCGACAGTTGATTACGACTTTTTACAATCAATGGAAGAATGGCGAAAATATTTGGCGACAAATATTGCCATCAACAACCATTCATTTGACGAAGACGACATAAATTTTGTAGTTCAGCAGACACTTGATAGAATTATATTTCTAAGAATTTGCGAAGACAGAAGTATTGAACCCGAAGGACAACTAAAATCAATCTCAACAAGCAAAGGAACAATTTACAATCAGCTTTTTGAATACTTTAAAGAAGCAGATGCTAAATATAATTCAGGACTTTTTGACTTTAAAAAAGATAAACTTTCTGAAAAGGTAATTATTGACAACAAGGTTTTAAAAACCATTATAACTGACCTTGAAGAAAGCCCCTATTTGTTCAACATTATGCCAGTAGAAATATTGGGATATGCTTACGAACAATTCTTAGGGAAAGTAATCCGAATAACATCTGGACATAGAGTAAAAATTGAAGAAAAGCCAGAAGTAAGAAAGGCAGGTGGCGTATTTTACACTCCAAAGTACATTGTAGATTACATAGTTGAAAACACAGTAGGAAAAATAATTGAAGGCAAAACAGCCGAACAAGTTAGCAAAATAAAAATACTAGACCCTGCCTGCGGCAGTGGCTCGTTTTTGTTAGGTGCTTACGAGTACTTACTAAAATGGCATACCGATTATTACAGTAAGAAAAGTAAGAAGACAAAAGAACCTCAACTAACACCCGATGGCAATTTGACATCATCTATTAAAAAACAAATTCTTATCAATAATATTTTTGGTGTTGACTTGGATGAACAGGCTGTTGAAGTTACTAAACTTTCACTTTTACTTAAATGCTTGGAGGGTGAAACAAATGCTTCTATTAAACATCAAAAAACCATGTTTAATGAACGTGTTTTACCCAACTTGGACAATAATATTAAGGCTGGGAATTCTCTTGTCGACGTTGATTTTTATGATAACCAATTAGACTATGGCGAAGAAAGAAAAATAAAACCTTTTAGCTATACAAAAACTTTTGCCGATGTATTTAAACAAGGAGGGTTCGATATTGTAATTGGCAATCCACCTTATGTAGATTATCGGTTGTTAGATTCAAATACAGTCGAATATTTACAACAAAAATACACTTCTACTCAAGTAAAAGAAAAGTGGAGCTTATATATTCCTTTTATTCAATTAAGTGGGAATGTTATCAAAGAAAATGGAGTATCGGGAATGATTGTTCCCAATACTTTCCTTTCGGCAGATTTTGGTTTAAAGTTACGTTTTCACCTAATTAAAGAAAGACAATTATTAGAAATAATTGATGTCTCAAAAATTAAAGTTTTTGGCAATGTAGGCACATACCCAGTATTACTATTTTTTGCAAATACATACAAAAATGTAAGCAGTTTTAGAATCGCTATTGCAGCTAATAACGATTTAAGTAGTTTATCAATTACAACACTTTCACAAAATGAAATTAAAAAAAATAATGATAAATACATTTTATCATTAAACAGCAATAAAGCCGAAATAGCAATCATTAGAAAGTTAGATAAAGATTCAACAAAACTCAAAGAGCTTATAAATGTATTTCAATGGGGTACATCTATTGTTGGTTTTAAATCATATAAAATAACAGAGGATAGTTTTTCAAAATTGAATAAAACAGATAAAGTTCAATACGAAAAAGTGCTACAAACAGCCGACATAAAATCATATAATATCAAGTGGAAAAAAGAATACATCAGCAAAAAAATTTATAGTCAAAATGTACAATCACTTTTTACAAATGATAAAATAATTATAGCGCGTTTAACAAAAAATATTCAAGCAACTATAGATACAGAAAAACATTATTTAGGCAAATCATCTTTTATTATTACAAATAAAATAGATAATAAATTATTACTTGCTTTATTAAACAGTTCGCTTCTAAATTTTTATTACAAACACAGATTTGAAACTACACATTTGGCTGGTGGATATTTAAGATTTGATATTCCTTATTTACAAGAACTACCAATTTCAAATAAAAGAAACAATAAAACAACCCAAGAAATTACAATATTTGTTAATCAAATTTTGCAATTAAATAAAGATATACAAATAGCTAAACTTGAAACGAAAATACTGAAACTTCAAATTAAAATAGACTACTGCCACGATAAAATAAACGATTTGGTATACTTGTTATATGATTTAACAAATGAAGAAATTGAAATTATAAAAAAAATCAATTAGTATGAACGCAAAACTTATTTGCCACGTTGAACTTTTGAATTAATTAAAAAGACAAAAAACGAAAACCCTTTATAATTTATCTCAATGGACAAGTGATGGCTTAAATGATTTGATACTAATAATACAAAGTTTAAAACTGGAAGCAGCAAAAGAAAATGAATTATAGAGCACAGTTTCATATATATCAAATAAAACTAATTTCTCAAGCTATTGAAACAAAAGCATTGGCTATTAATGAGATTATTTGATTTATGAAATATATGGTTTAACACAAATTGAATTTAAAGTAATAAAATAAAATGGCTAACGTAAAATACTATGTAACTAAACGTTCAACAGGCAAGTGGGCTGTAATTCGTGAAAATATGAACCGTGCTGCTGGTTTATTTGATACTAAAAGAGAAGCAGAAGAATATGTAAGAAGTTTAAAATCAGCAGAAATAGTAACTTCTCACGATGCAAAAGGCAAGTTTGTAAAAAGAACTGCAATAAGAAAAGAACAAAAAAAAGATGATTGCTTTATAACTACTGCTTGTGCTCAATATTACAATTTACCTGACGAATGTTATCAATTATATACACTTCGGAAATTTAGAGATAGCTATTTATTAGGGAGTAATAAATATGAATCACTTGTAAAGCAGTATTACAAGTTTGCACCGCTAATTGTATTGAAATTAAATAAAGAAGATAATAAAGAAAATTTGTTTTCCGAAATTTTCAACAATATCAACAAAGCTTGCGTTTTAATAGAAAATGAGCAATTTGAAGAAGCTAAGGAATTGTATTCCGATATAGTTAAAAAATTAATGCTTAAATTCAGGATAATTTAAATGGGAGTTAGTGCTAACACTCTCTTCCATTTTACTGCAAGAGAAAGTTTATTAAAAATTATTGAAGTAAAATACTTTTTTGCAAAATATTCAAATGAATATTTTGCAAATATTTTGCCACAACAAAGTCCAATTAATAAAGTTTATACTCCATTAATTAGTTTTTGCGATTTAACCATTATGCAATTGGCAAGAGAACCCATACATACCAAAACATTTGGATTTTAAGGAATTGGGTTAAAAAAAGAATGGGGTGTAAATCAAAAAGTTTCTCCAATTGTTTATGTTCATGAAAAATCGCAACCTTCATTACAACTTGCTGAAATAATAAAAACAATAAATTCAATTTCAGAAACTGGAGATTTAAAAGATAAAATTGAAGAAATTAAATTAGAGCTAATTGACTCTTTTAAATTTATTAAACCTTATGAAAGCTATTATCAAAAGGGCAAAAAAGGTAAAAAATTAATTGAACATTATAACGAAAGAGAATGGCGATTTTGTCCAACATCAAAAAAAGGCTTTAGTGTAATTCCAAGTAAGGAGCGCTTTGCAAAACAAACAAAAAGTGACTTGATTGATAAATTAAAAAGAGAAACAGACAACTACTTGAAGTTTAATATTGATGTCATAAAATATATTGTTCTAAAAACTAAAAACGATATATCCGACTTTATTAAAGCAATTGATAATATGAAATTACATTCAGAGGAAAGGGACGATTTGATAAGGAAGATAATAACATTTAAAGAATTGGAAGATGATTTTTAAAAACTTCAAAAAAAGACGGACGAAAATTTTATAAAATATACTTCAAAGAAGAAAGCTAAACTATAAAACGACAGAAAGTAAAGCCAACAAATTTGCATTCACATTTGCATTTTTGCCAATGCTAAATCCAAACAAAAAATGCAAAAGAGTATGCAAACCAACACTGAAAGCAATTTTTTAAGAGTGCATTTTTTTCGCCCACCCACAATACACTTAAATTAATTAGAAAATATTATCCAACTTAAACAACAAATCACATGGGATACATCAAAGAACCAAAAGGCGTTGACTTAGTAATTGGGCCTTCTGTTTTGACAGAACAAGACAGAAAAATGATTAGTGAAATAATTGCTAATTATAAACAGACTGGAAAGTTGCCCACCAAAACTCAAAGAACTAGACTTTCCCGAAAAATAAATACGCATTTATAATCTCATGTAGTTTAAATAGTTTTTCCTTAACCAAACACCCCAATTTTAGCAATCTTATATTGAACCATTCCTAAGCCAAAACCATCAAAAAACAATCCCTGTCATGCGCTTATTTGGCTTATCACAATGTTAGCAAACATCCAAATTATTGTTGGTTTTTTTAAGCTTTTTTGGTGGGAAAATACTTTGTGATGACTATGCTTTTTACCACCCAGCAATGCAAAGTCAATAATAAAAAACTTTGGTCTGCTTATTAAGATACCTTTGTTTAAATACCTAAACAATGGCTACCACAAAAAAAATGGCAAAAAAAATTCCGCCTAAAACAGTGCAAAACTTTCCCATAATAGGTATTGGAGCATCTGCTGGCGGGCTTGATGCATTCAAAAGTTTGCTCAAAGCCATACCCGAAAATTCAGGAATGGCCTATGTGTTGGTGCAACATTTGGATCCATCTCACGAGAGTATTTTGCCAGAAATATTGCAAAGAGTAACAAAAATTCCAGTGTTAGAAATTATAGATGATATACCGCTAGCCCCTAATCATATTTATGTAATTCCTTCTAATAAAATGTTGATTTCTACCGATGGGATTTTAAAACTAACTAACCGAGAAAAAAAAATAAACCTTTCTATAGATGTTTTTTTTACCTCACTTGCCGAAGTGCATAAAGAGTGTGCAGTAGGTATTGTACTTTCTGGCACTGGTAGCGATGGCACATTAGGATTAAAAGCCATTAAAGAACATGGCGGCATTAGTATTGTACAAGATGTGGAATCTGCCGCTTTTGATGGTATGCCTCAAAGTGCCATTAATGCGGGCAATGTTGATTTTATTTTAGCCCCCGAAAATATACCTGAGCAACTTTTACATATCAACAGCACGTACAGAAGCATTCATATTTTTAAAGAAGAAGAAGAACTGCCTAAGGACGATGAGGCTATTTTCAAAAAAATTATTTCTACTCTTCGCCAACGCAGTGGAGTTGATTTTACTTATTATAAGTTACCCACTTTTCACAGGCGCATAGCCCGAAGAATTGCCATTACCAAAAAATTAAACCTTACAGACTATTTTAAATTTTTACGCACAGATAAAGCCGAACAAGATGCCCTTTTCCAAGATGTATTGATTCCCGTTACCTCTTTTTTTCGTGATCCAAAAACGTTTCAGTTTTTAAGCAACAGTGTTTTTCCCGCATTGATTAATAACAAATCGCAAGATAATTTAATTCGCATTTGGATAGCAGGATGCTCTACAGGCGAAGAGGCTTACTCCATAGCTATTAGCCTGCACGAATATCTTACCTTAACTAAAAGCGAGAGCATGAAAATTCAAATCTTTGCTTCCGATATTTCTGAAAGAGCTATTAAAATAGCAAGGATAGGAATGTATGCCAAAGCTGAAGTGGAAACACTTTCGCAAGAGCAGATAAAAAATTATTTTAGTAGAAAAAATGATGGTTATGAAATAAACAAACTCATAAGGGATATGTGTGTGTTTGCGCCCCATAATTTTTTAAAAGATCCACCATTTGCAAAAATGGATATAATAAGCTGCCGCAATGTGCTTATTTACATGGATAGTTTTTTACAAAAAAAAGCACTCACCACTTTTCATTACGCACTCAAAGAAAATGGATTTTTGATGCTAGGAAAATCTGAAAGTACTAGCAATGTGTCTGATTTGTTTGTGGCTGCCGATAAGCACGAAAAAATATACACACGAAAAGCACTTCCGGGTCGTTTTATGCAGGTAGCCACGGAGCGTAAAGAAGAAGCATTGGCAAAAAAATCTCAAATAATAGCTAAACAAGAAGCTACACAAACAGATTTTAGAAAAAGTGCAGAAGCCATGCTACTTTCAAAATTTACACCAGCAAGTGTAATTGTAAATGAACAAATGGATGTTGTTCACATTCACGGTATCATTAGCCCTTTTCTGGAACCACCCCAAGGTAAGCCCACTTTCAATTTAATGAAAATGGCGAATGAGGGATTAGCATTTGAACTGCGCAGTGCCATACACAAAGCTAAATTAAGAGAGGAAGCTGCAATTAAAGAAAACATTCCTGTAAAAATAAACGGAAAACAATTTTTGGTGAGCATTGAAATTGTGCCCCTTAATGATACAGTAGATATTCACTATTTAATTCTTTTTACAAAAACGGCTGTGCCTGCCATTGAAGACAAATCTAAAACATCTGGCTCACGAAAAATAGCGGATACCGTAAAACAAAACGAACAATTAGAAAAAGAATTAGCACATACGCGTGAGGATATGCGCAGCGTAACTGAAGATATGGAGGCCACCAATGAAGAACTGCAAAGTGCCAATGAAGAATTGCAAAGTAGCAATGAGGAGATGCAGAGCTTGAACGAAGAAATGGAAACCTCTAAAGAAGAATTGCAATCTACCAATGAAGAGCTTACCATT
>Ga0209181_10002145_pt1 | contig 32724 bp, 31 predicted proteins | sample MAT05_FD_187208 | JGI IMG/M metagenome (GOLD analysis project Ga0209181, IMG submission 187208) | Freshwater microbial communities from Lake Fryxell liftoff mats and glacier meltwater in Antarctica - MAT-05 (SPAdes) (version 2) | ecosystem: Environmental > Aquatic > Freshwater > Ice > Liftoff... | reverse complement strand
CAATCGCATGACGCAGGCGGTGCGGTCGATCAATCGACCACTGCATGGCTTGCATCGCACCTAAACTACCGCCCATCACAGCAGCAAACTGTTCAATGCCCAGCCTGTCCGCCAAACGTGCTTGCACCTCAACCCAATCTTCCACCGTTAAGACGGGGAACTTGGAGCCATAAGGCTTGCCCGTTTTTGGATCAATGCTGGCAGGTCCGGTGGAGCCAAAGCAGCTGCCTAGGTTGTTCGCACAGATAACAAAGAAACGATTGGTATCGAGCGGTTTGTCCGGGCCTATCATGTTGTCCCACCAACCTACATTTTTTGGGTCGTCGGCATACCAACCCGCCACATGATGCGATGCATTGAGTGCGTGGCAAATTAATACCGCATTGGATTGGTCTGCATTCAATGTGCCGTAGGTTTCGTAAACAATGTCATAAGCGTCGAGAACCGCACCGCTTCTGCATTGCAGGGGCGTGTCGAAATGCATGGTCTGCGGGGTCACGCAGCCGACCGAGTTAAGCTCGGCTGTAAATGGCGCAACTGTGTTGGATTCTTGAAGGGTATTCACTTAATTTGCATTCACTTTGTCGAGTTGCGCGCGCAATTTTACAGCGTCATCCGCCTTCAACATACGGGTAACTTTGCGTTTTAAGTCGGCCACATCACTGCGTAAAATTTGTTGCTTCACTTCAAAAACTTGTGCGGGATGCATCGAAAAGTGGCGCAAACCCATGCCGAGCAAGAGCCGCGTCAAATGGGCGTCACCAGCCATTTCTCCACACACGGAAACAGGCAGGCCGGCGCGTTCGCCCGCGTGAATGGTGTGGGCGATAAGGCGCAACACGGCGGGATGCAGCGGATCATAGAGATGCGCCACCGCCTCGTCGGTGCGGTCGATGGCGAGCGTGTATTGAATTAAATCGTTCGTGCCAATGGACAAGAAATCCAGCTTTTCTAAGAAAGGGCCGAGCGCCAAAGCGGCCGCAGGGATTTCGATCATGCCGCCGACTTCTATCGCTTCATTGAAAGGCTGATTTTTTGCGCGCAGCATTTCTTTGGCTTGTTCGATCAACACCAGCGTCTGATTAATTTCCTGTGCTTGCGTCAACATCGGAATCAGCACGCGCACTTGCCCATAGTGCGAGGCGCGTAATAGCGCACGCAATTGCGTCAAAAACAGTTGGGGTTCGGATAAGCAATAACGAATAGCTCGCAAGCCAAGCGCCGGGTTCGATGCGCTGCGTGGACCATCACGTAAGGCCTTGTCGCCACCCACATCCAACGTGCGTATCGTGACTGGCCGACCGGCCATGCCTTCAGCCACGGCGCGGTAAGCCAGAAACTGCTCTTCTTCGTCCGGCATGTCGTCACGATTTAAAAACAGAAACTCGGTACGGAACAAACCGATGCCCGCCGCATTGACCTCTTTGACCTGCGCTATATCTTGCGGCAACTCAATGTTGGCAAGCAGGGCGATTTCTTGCCCGTCTAGTGTGGCTGAATGCGAATTTTTTAAAAGCTTTAGTTTGGAACGGTCTAGGTCAAACTCACTACGACGGAGGCGATATTCTTCTAATATTCTTTCGTCAGGGCCGACAATCAATACGCCGCGCGTGCCATCAACGATCAACATGTCGCCTTCGCGGATTAAGGCGCGCGCATGGTGCAAACCGACGACGGCAGGAATCGCCAAACTGCGCGCCACAATGGCGGTGTGCGAAGTGGCACCGCCTAAGTCGGTAACAAAACCGGCGAGCTTGAGTTGCTTGAATTGCAGTGTGTCGGCGGGCGAAAGATCGTGCGCCACGACGATGAGCGGCTCTTCACGTCCACGGCGCTGCGGCAAGTGGCCGGGGTGCCCCAAAAGGACTTTGAGCACGCGCTCAACCAACTGAACAATATCGGCCTTGCGTTCGCGCAGATAGGCATCTTCAATCTGATCAAACTGGGCAACGACTTGTTCCATCTGCTGCACCAGTGCCCATTCAGCATTGCAGCGGCGCTCACGAATCAGCGCGCGTGTCGCATCCATGAGCGTGGGGTCAGCCAAGATCATTTGATGCAGATCAACAAACGCAGTGAGTTCGGTGGGATTACCTGCGCCGGTATCCGCCATGAGTACATCTAATTCGGCTTTTACGACGCCCACCGCCGCGTCAAACCGCAGAACTTCCTCTTCGATGACGCGGCTGGGCAATACAAAGTGCGAGACTTCGAGGGTGGCATGCGACACCAAATGCGCATGACCAATAGCAATACCGTTTGAGACGGCGTGTCCGTGGAGCGTAAAACTCATCTAGAAAAACACAGGCTTAAAATCACACTCACTTGCCTCACTTGCCTCACTCGCCCTCACCAAACTTGTCGGCAATCAAAGCAAGCACCGCGGCCAAGGCTGCGTCGCCATCGGCCCCCTCCGTTTCAACGGTGACTTTTGTCCCTTTACCCGCCGCCAACATCATGACCCCCATGATGCTTTTTGCGTTCACGCGACGTCCATTCCGTTCCAGCCATACTTCGGAAGAAAACGTGGTGGCAGTTTGCGTGAGCTTGGCGGAGGCACGTGCATGCAGGCCTAACTTGTTAATAATTTCTACTTCTTGCTTAGGCATGGCGTTCCCCTTTTATTTGCAGTACTCCGTCATGCCCGCCAGAGACAGCGCGGGCAAGCAGCGTTTCCATGTCTTTATCTCTATACGTTAATCCGCGCAACAACATCGGAAGACTTGCGCCTGCCACTCCTTCTATACGCCCAGGCTCTAGCAACTTCAAGGCAATATTGCTCGGTGTTGCACCATAAATATCCGTGAGCAACAACACGCCTTGCCCACTATCCACCAGCTTGATCATCTCGCGAGCTAACGGTAATGCGTCAAGCGGATCGTCCTGCGCTGAGACGCCTAATTGCGCTAATTGCGGCGGACGCTTGTTTAAAACGTGACAAGCGCACTGAATGAGCGATTCGCCGAGACTACCGTGCGTAATGAGAAAAATCCCGATCATGATGAATGCAACATATTTTAGAGTTCGTTAGATTGTAACTGAAGGCGGCTACGGCTAGCGCAGAGTGAGCAGCCAAATTATGACTAGAAGGGCAACAAGGCCCAAAGCGAACCATATCCGCTTGGCCCATAGCGCATTAGTCTGCTCAAGCTGTCGCTCTCCATCCACCATCTGCCGTAAGCGGTGCAGCGCGAACAAGCCTGTGCGACGACGCACCCGCTTTTCGACATGATCATTTTGATCAGAATTTTCTTGCATGTACGCGCTTTCCTAAGCACATCCCTAATTACATTCCTAAGTGCGTTCGCAAACGCCTTCCAAAGCTTTAATAAACATTTCGGCCACATTGAAACCACTTTGCTGCGTAATCTCAACAAAGCAGGTAGGGCTGGTGACATTGATTTCCGTTAAGTGATCGCCAATCACATCTATGCCCGCCAGTAGAATGCCGCGTTCAAACAGAATAGGCGCAAGGTGTTCGGCGATTTCTTTATCACGCGCCGACAAAGCTTGTGCCACGCCACGTCCACCCGCAGCGAGATTGCCGCGCGTCTCTCCCGCCTTCGGAATACGCGCCAATGCAAAGGGCACAACTTCGCCACCGATCAGCAAAATGCGTTTATCGCCCTTGGCTATATCCGGCAAATAACGTTGCGCCATGATCGTGCGAGCGCCTTGCTCAGTCAGCGTTTCTACAATCACATTGCGATTAGGGTCGGTGGCCGCAACGCGAAAAATTTGGCTGCCGCCCATCCCGTCAATCGGCTTGAGAATGGTATCGCTACCAGTAGCTGCCATTGCGTCAATGAAAGCGTGCAATGTTTCTGGCTCTCGCGCCACGAGCGTTTCGGCGGCGAATTGTGGAAACTCCAGAATGGACAGCTTCTCCGAATGATCGCGCACGCCACGAGGATGGTTGAAGACCCGCGCCCCGCTTGCCTGTGCGCGCTCTAGCAACCACGTTGCCGCAATGTATTCAATGTCGAAGGGGGGGTCTTGACGCATCAGCACGGCATCGAAGGTATTTAGCGCCTGTTCTCCCACCTCTGCTGCGGAATACCACTGGCTGTCGTCGTCACTTAAAGTGAGCTTTTGGGCATGCGCGCGCACTTGGCCATCTCGCCAAACCAAGGCTGGGCGGAGAATGGCCGACACGGTATGTCCATGCTTTTGCGCCTCGCGCATCATGGCAATGCTGGAGTCTTTGTAAGGCTTAAGTTGGTCGAGCGGGTCGAGAATAAAAGCCAGATTCATGATGGTTGAGCGTCCATTTTTGTAGTCTGTTCCTCGTTTTTCGCTGACCCTGACCCTGACCCTGACGCTGACTCTAATTCTTCCAGCTCCAGCTCCAACTCAAGTGAGGCCGCCAACATGGCAAGACGCGCAACCACACCATAGGCGAAGAAGCGATTCAACGGCGCATCCGGCGCACAACCGGGATCAGGCAATGAACAACTGGTCTCAAACGCCAAGGGTTCAAACTGCATACCGGGCGCGTTTAAGTTTTCATCCGCACCACGCTCGGTATTCACGCGATAAAAGCCCCCCACAACGTAGCGGTCGATCATGTAGACCACGGGTTCAGCCACGTGCTCATTGATTGTTTCAAACGTGTGCACGCCTTCTTGGATGATGACTTCCGACACCTGCAAGCCCTCTTTGCCGACGGACATCTTATTGCGCTGCTTGCGATTTAAAGCCTTCACATCTTCTGCGTCGTACACCGTCATGATGCCCATGCCGTACGTACCCGCATCGGCTTTAACAATCACAAAGGGTTTTTCTGTCACGCCATATTCTTCGTACTTTGCGCGGATGCGGGTTAAAACTTGGTCGACATTTTTTGCCAAACACTCCTCACCTTGTCTCTCTTGAAAATTGATTTTTCCGCAGACCGCAAAAGCCGGATTGATGAGCCAAGGGTCGATCCCGATTGCTGTCGCAAAATCGCCCGCCACTCGATCATAAGCGGCGAAATGCTTGGACTTGCGCCGCGTAATCCAGCCTGCGTGCAGCGGTGGAATAAGGAATTGTTCATTCAAGTTTTTGAGTATTTCGGGAATGCCGGCGGACAGATCGTTATTCAACAAAATGGCGCAGGGATCAAAACCCTCTAAACCCAACCGATTTTTCACGCGCTTAAGCGGCTCTAGCAATAGCTGTTGTCCACTGGGCAAATCTATCGGAGTGGGGGTGGTGATTTCAGGTATCAGCGTGCCGATGCGCACATTCAAACCCGCATGCCGAAGAATCATGGCGATTTGCGCCACATTCTGTAAGTAGAAAGTATTGCGGGTATGGTTCTCGGGAATCAGCAATAAGTTTTTCGCGTCAGGGCAGATTTTCTCAATCGCCACCATGGTCGCTTGCACGCACAAAGGCAAAAAAGCGGGATTAAGATTGTTAAAACCGCCCGGGAACAAATTGGTATCTACCGGAGCAAGTTTGAAGCCGGAATTGCGCAGATCGACTGAGGTATAAAACGGCGGCGTGTGGTCTAGCCATTGCGCGCGAAACCATTGTTCTATCGAGGTATGCGCATCAAGAAATTTTCGCTCTAAATCAAGCAGCGGGCCGGTGAGGGCGGTGGTGAGGTGAGGAACCATTATTTTTCTACCGAGTGTTACGAAGTGAGCTAAGTGCGCCGCGCCATTTCTTTCTGCGAAGTGCGTTTTTTGGTTAAAACGAAGCCGAATAAAACGGACTGGCCTTTACGGGTTGAGTCTACCGATCTTCTCTCGTATGCCACAAACGCAGCACGTAAATTAGGGAAGCTTGAATTTCATAACGCATTTCACAGCGCCCAACGAAAATGCGACGCACCTCGCGCGGTTCAAATTCTTCGAGCCTTTCTCCGATGCGAGGGTTCGCAAGCAGATTGGTTGGCGCAGCAACGAGAGATTGCACGGTGCGCACGGCGGCCTGCTTGTTCACTGACGCCAGAAATTCATACAGCCGTGCCACATCAGATAGCGCCTTGCTCGTCCATTTTAGGTCCATCAACGAGGCACAGCCAAAGGCTGGTCCGTACTGAGGCTTTCAGCCCATTCCCTTACAGCTTGATGATCAAAAACATGCTTTGTATCTATATCCTCCATCGCCTCGCGTGTCAGGCGACTACGTTCCTCTTCCTGATCGATCCAAGCCGAAAGAGCCTGTTTCATGATCCAGCCGCGAGAACGTTCCATGCGAGCGGCCATCTGATCAACCTTCTCCGCAAGCAAGAGCGGAACATGCGCGGTAAGCACTTTTGTGTCCATGATTCACCCCACATCAAATTAAATCAGTTTTAATCATAGTGATCTTGCTGAATTAAATCAAGATTTTGTCCAAGTTGGCGCGCCCTTATTAATTGCTTCTCGCAAATTCGGCAAACGATTCAGGTAACAGCGCAGTTTGCAGGCTGCGCTGGGCGAACAAAAAGCGGCTATCGCACACAAACCCTAGTTCATGCCAATCGACTTCATTAAGCAGTTTGCACAAAACAGTAACGTCGGCGTTTTTGTCATTTGGGAACAATGCCAACACCGCACCATCGTAGTTTTTACACTCGTGAGTAAAAAAAGGTTTCGGGTTACGGGTTTTGCCGTTGACGTAAATACGCGGTTGCTCTGAAACATAATGGCCGCGTCCCCATTTCCACCAGTTCGCTTCCGTAAATTTGGCCACACGCCGCGCCAATAAGCGGTCTTTGTGCTGATCAAGAAAGGGCAACTTCACATCAAAAATCATGCGGCGTAACTCGCCCGTTTGGGCCGTCTTTGAGCAAACAAAATCGGTGTTGCCCAGTTCGCTGTTGGTAAAAATATCGTCCACGCCAGACACCGCGCCAACCTTCACGGAAAACACGCTGGATAACGGCACGCTGTAGATGCCGCAAGTAAACAACAACTGTCCGCCTGCCAAGCGCATGCGTCGCCCGTCTGTGGTACGTCGCTCGAAGTTGTCTTTTTCAAATCGCCAGATTGCGCAGTTGGGCATGGCGCCTTCAAACACGCGCGCGTCACCCAAGTCGATTAAATCTGTAATGCTGCCTTGTTCGTGTAGCCAAATGTTCAAGCGCGCCGCGCCAGTGGCTTTGAGAAAGTCGCGTGGCGTAATGAAGATCAGTTCGCCGCCGGCCTTGAGGTGGCGCACGCATTTTTCAATGAAATGCAGATACAGATTGGCATGACCATCGAGCAAACTGGCGTTGAGATAAATGCGCGTATCCGGCATCACATCGCGCGCTTTGACGTAAGGCGGATTGCCAATGATGGTGTCGAATTTCTGGTCGTCTGGGTAGCTGAAGAAGTCCATATTCAGGGCGTCTTGGGGGCAATGCGCACTATCCATTTCAATGGCAACGCAGTCGGCTATCTGCCGCGAAAAAGCACCATCGCCGCACGCTGGCTCCAGCACTGACCCTTTGTTGCGCCGTAAGGCCAGCATCGCCTCGACAATCTGCGGCGGCGTAAACACTTGGCCGAGTTGCTCAACGTTTTTTTCCGCGCTTCGACCCCCGCCTCGGCCCGCGCCTCTTTCCGTAGACGGAGCGGCGCTCGGGTCAGGCGGAAGATCAAGTGCAACGTTAGTTTCGGCAACTTTGGTCATAGGGGGTTTGCAGAGTAGAATAGCGGGCTTTTCTGCCGTGGTTTCTCTTGGTGGTTTCTCTTGGCTCTCTCTTGATTTTTCTGTTTCAGAGCAGGGAAATAACGCAACGCTCATCTTCAAAAAAGGATTGGTTACGTAGTGCTTTCTACTTCAAATATTACCATGCAGTTCGGGGCCAAGCCCCTGTTCGAGAACATCTCCGTCAAGTTCGGTGAAGGCAATCGTTACGGCTTGATCGGCGCCAACGGCTGCGGCAAAACCACCTTCATGAAAATTCTGGCCGGTGTGCTGGAGCCGAGTGGCGGGAATGTTGCGCTGGATCTGCACGAGCGGATGTCTTGGCTGCGCCAAGACCAGTTTGGCTACGAAGACATTCGCGTGCTCGACGTGGTATTGATGGGCCACGAGCAAATGTGGGCGTGCATGCAAGAGAAAGACGCCATCTACGCCAACCCAGAAGCCACGGAAGAAGACTACCTCCACGCTGCTGAGCTGGAATCAAAATTCGCCGAGTTTGATGGCTATACCGCTGAAGCCCGCGCGGGAGAATTGCTGCTTGGCGCGGGCATCCCGATGGATCAGCAAGCTGGCCCCATGAGCGCGATTGCGCCGGGCTGGAAGTTGCGCGTCTTACTCGCCCAAGCCCTGTTTTCCAACCCCGATATTTTGTTGCTGGATGAGCCCACCAACAACCTCGACATCAATACCATCCGCTGGCTGGAAGAAGTGCTCAATCAGCGCGACAGCACCATGATCATCATTTCGCACGATCGCCACTTTCTCAACCAAGTGTGCACCCATATGGCGGACTTGGATTACGGTCGCCTCACGCTTTATCCGGGCAATTACGACGACTACATGGAAGCCTCGACGCAAGCACGTGCGCGTCAACTTTCCACCAACGCCAAAGCGAAAGATCGCGTGGCCGAGTTGCAAGAATTCGTGCGCCGCTTTTCCGCTAACAAATCCAAAGCACGCCAAGCGACCAGTCGCGCTAAACAACTTGAGAAAATTAAAGTCGAAGACATCAAACCTTCTTCGCGGCAGTATCCGTGGATTCGTTTTGATGTGGATGAAAAAGAAAAACTACACCGCCACGCCGTTGAACTCGAAGGCGCGACACATGCCTACGAGGCAAGCGGGACGCCACTCTTCAAGAACTTCAGCGCCACCATTGAGGCTGGCGAAAAAGTCGCCATCATTGGTGAAAACGGCGTCGGCAAAACCACGTTGTTGCGTTGTTTAGCCGGTATTGAACTTGGCGGCATAACGCCCAGCGGCGGCAGAATTAAGTGGGCCGAAAAAGCGCGTCCGGGCTATTTCGCACAAGACCACACGGCAGATTTCGCCAAAGGCGAACCCCTCACCGAGTGGATGCGCGAATGGACGCGCGAAGGCGAAAGCGACGCCGAACAGGTGGTGCGCAGCACGCTGGGCCGCTTGCTGTTCTCCGGCGACGAAGTCGGTAAATCAGTAAAAGTTATCTCTGGGGGCGAGCAAGGTCGCATGCTCTTCGGCAAACTCATTCTGCAAAAAAAGAACGTGTTGCTAATGGACGAGCCGACCAATCACTTGGATATGGAGTCCATCGAGTCGCTGAACACCGCGCTCGAAAAATACACCAGCACGCTCATCTTCGTTTCCCATGACCGCGTATTCGTCTCCTCACTCGCCACCCGCATCATCGAAATTCGTCCAGATCGGATTATTGATTACAGCGGTACTTACGAAGAATATTTGGCTAGCCAAGGGATTGATGATTGAAGCAATGAATTAACACCTGATGACAGTTAAACAGGCGGCGGAAGTGACTCAGTGAAATAGGGATATTGTGCCAAATTAATATTGCCAATAATGGCAACTCTTTCAGCAATCATTGGGTGGTCAATCTCGGCTCGGCCGCGCCAATAGGTCTGGTTATTTCCTTCAATCCCTACAAGGATTTCGTTCAGCCGCGTGGCGTCGAACTCTGCTACATGTGGTGCTATGAATCTCGCAAAGTGTGAATCCGCCGTGTTGAATGCACGACTACCGCAATATATCTTTGCACCCAGACCATACACCTCCTGGACCTGACCTGCCTCAGTGCCCTTTGAAATAAGGGCGTTCCAATTTTCGTCACTCAGCTCTCGCAACTGCTCATAGGATAAAGCCGACACCTTGGCTATGTGATCTGCAAAGGTTGAGCTCAGGAAAGACGACGGCGCGAGTACATTAATATGTGTATTGGCAAAGGTTGTCAATGGCACCCGGGCAGCATTGGTAAGCGCACCAAAGAGTGCAGGAAACACCGAAAGCAAATCAATAAGCGCTGTCAATGGTGCTCCATTAGGAGCTACTTCGCTAAAGTAGTCGGCATTTTTGACAATGAATTGCCTTAATTCAGTTTGATTGCGCTCATACAGCAAATGAAGCGCGCGCGCATTGATTCCGCGATTCGCATCGGTATCCACATTTGAAACACGAAAACAAAATTTCCAGAGAGCTTTGAGCAGTTCATGTTCAACTGATGCATGGAGGTAGCCAAAATACTTGGCATTCAGATATTGCTTAAGCGCCTTCTGGTCTGGGAGCAGTTCCTTCTTTCCCGCAATGTCAGAAACAAACTCTCCGACGATCTTCTTCGAGAAGATTGGAGGCTTAAGCAATACCGCCTCAAGGGAGTTGCGAATCAATGATCGAGTTGTTTCTTTGTTTGGCGCAAACAGGAGGTGGCTCCCGCTCAATACAGGATGCGCCGATAGATGTCGTAACTTCTGTAGGTTTAAGAGATGTTGGTAGTCGGCAGCTTCCAGAAAGTGCGTTCGACTATTTATCTCTTCTAGTAGAAAAGGCTCCCATTCGGGACTCGTCGGATTTCCTTGCTGTTTCGCTTCAATTAAATCGAGAATTGAAATCGCCGTCGGATCTTGATAGAGATCGCGCAGTGCCTGCAGCTTGTAAACGAAATCCGCAACCACAACAGACCAAAGCATGACAACGGCAGATCTGTAATTCCCGTTGATGAATGAGCCAAGTACCTCCTGAAAATATTCCTTGGTTCGCTGGTCAGTAATTTGCTCGGCAGCAAGATCAATCGAGAACTCTTTCATGGTGGTGTGTACAGTGGAAATGGGTTAATAAAATTCTGATTTATTTGTTCACAAAACAAACCTGTAAGCGGTGACATACTGACTCCACTACCGCCCTAAAAGCTACCAAGGTGTACGATTGGCTAGAGCGATAGCATTACAGCATCTGCGCCGAAACGCAATATGTGAAACACCTATGCTCTATCAACCGCGCTATATGCGCCTTTCGGGAAGGTCTGGCTTGGAAAGCCCAATGGATAAGGCTCTTGCGCGTTATGCCCTATTCTTCAAAACTTAAACCTTGCTGCTTCTCAGCCGCAACGCATTGCCAATCACCGACACTGAGCTAATGCTCATGGCGGCGCTGGCTAGCATGGGGCTGAGTAGCAGGCCTAGCCATGGGAACAGCACACCTGCGGCAATCGGCACACCTAGGAAGTTGTAGAAAAACGCGAAGAATAAATTCTGGCGAATGTTTCTCATGGTGTGCTGGCTTAGGGTGCGCGCTTTGGCGATGCCGCGCAGATCGCCTTTCACCAACACAATGCGGGCGCTGTGCATGGCGACATCGGTGCCGGTTCCCATGGCGATACCCACATTGGCTTGCGCTAATGCGGGCGCGTCATTCACGCCGTCGCCCGCCATTGCAACTATGCGGCCTTCTTTTTGTAGCGCTTGTACAAATCGAAATTTGTCTTCGGGCAACACGTCGGCATGCACTTCATCTACATCAAGTTGTTTGGCGACAGCGGCGGCGGTCACCGCGTTATCTCCCGTCAGCACAATGAGTCGTACACCGGCTTCGCGTAGATGTTTGATGGCCTCTTTTGTTGTGGATTTAATCGGATCGGCCACGCTCACTAAACCCGCAAGCTGATTATCGATACTCAAAAACATCACCGTTTGGCCCTGCTCGCGCAGGCTTTTTACTTCCGCATCGACTGCTGTTAAATCGGTGCCTTGATCTTGCATCATGCGGCTGTTGCCTAACGCGATGCGTTGGCTCATTTGCTGACTCTCATGCTTGCTCTCTTGCTGAATCCTGATTTCGCCCTGCACCCCTTTTCCAGTTATCGATGCAAAGTTCGTGACGGACTTTAGCGTGCTGTTTTTTTCTTTTGCATAACTCAAAATCGCGGCGGCCAGCGGATGCTCGCTCATTTTTTCGAGTGACGCGGCATAGCTCAACACGTCGTCCTCCGTCTTGCCATTGATAGCAACAACCCGCTGCACTTTGGGTGCGCCTTCGGTTAGCGTGCCGGTTTTATCAACGACCAGCGTGTCGACTTTTTCCATCAACTCCAGCGCCTCTGCATCTTTAATCAACACGCCTTCTTTGGCGCCACGTCCGATACCCACCATGATGGAGATAGGTGTGGCTAGGCCCAGCGCGCAAGGACAAGCGATGATTAACACGGAGACAGCCACCACCAACGCATTCGCCAAGGCCGGTGCTGGGCCAACAAAAGCCCAAGTGAAGAATGCGAGTACAGCAACCAACATCACGCCCGGCACAAACCAGCCGGACACTTTATCGGCCAGTTTTTGAATCGGCGCACGCGAACGGCTGGCCTCATTCACCATGTTCACAATTTGCGATAGCAACGTTTCAGCACCGACTTTGTCAGCACGCATCAAGAATGAGCCGGTTTGATTCACCGTTCCGGCGGTCGCCTTGCTGTCGGCGGATTTTTCTACCGGCATGGGTTCGCCGGTAATCATGGATTCATCCACGTTCGAATTGCCCTCCGTCACCACGCCATCCACCGGGATTTTGGTGCCGGGCTTTACGCGCAACACATCGCCAACGTGGACTTGGTCGAGAGAGATTTCCTCCTCAGTCCCATCCGCATTCAGTCGTATCGCGGTGCTCGGTGCAAGTTGGAGCAATGCTTTGATGGCGCTATTGGTGCGTGAACGCGCGCGCAACTCCAGCACTTGCCCGAGCAAAACCAGCGCAATGATGACCGCCGCTGCTTCGAAATAAAGCGGCACCATTCCATCCATTTTAAAAGCGGCGGGAAGCACGTCAGGAAAGAGCAGCGCCACGACGCTGAACAGATACGCGGCCCCTGTGCCCAAGCTAATGAGGCTGAACATGTTGAGATTCCATGTTTTGAACGAGGCCCCTCCGCGCACAAAAAATGGCCAGCCACACCACAACACAACGGGTGTCGCCAAGATCGCTTGCAGCCAATTAAATGCGGTGATACCGATGCGGTGATGCAAATTCAAACCGGGGATAAACTCACTCATGGTGATAAAAAACAACGGCAATGTCAGCGCCACACTCACCCAAAGGCGGCGCGTCATGTCGTCCAGCTCTGTCGTGTCTTCCTCTGCGCTCGCCAACAACGGCTCTAGCGCCATGCCGCATTTTGGGCAACTGCCCGGACCAACTTGCTTCACTTCGAGATGCATCGGGCAAGTGTAAATCGCCTCTTTCGCTGCACTGCTCAACGCAGTGGCGACAGGCTTCGGATGCAAATAGCGATTCGGATCAGCGCGAAATTTGGTGACGCATCCTTGGCTGCAAAAATAAATCGGCTTGCCCTCATGCTCGACTAATTTCTCAGGATTGGCCGCCACCTTCATGCCACACACGGGATCGGTATAGGGCTTATCCTCTGAGGCCGCGACGGGTGAGGCGGGTGAATGGGACGGGGTGGCACAACAACTAGCGCTTTCAGGGGCGGCGTTGTCCTCTGGCGAGTTAATACCGGTCTTAGTAGAAATGGGGTTGCTCATGGTGATCTCCTTGTACTTGATTAACGCCAACCGCAGCCCCATCATCAACCCTGTACTCAAGCACAGGGGCAAGCTATTTTTTAGGGCGCATCATATGAATAAATCTGAACCTACTAAACCACTGGATGAGCCACTCGAACTCGCCGGCCCCCATGAGCCCCATGAGCCCCATGAGTCTAAGGAGCCTAAAGAGCCTAAAGAGCCCAGTGAGCTCACCATAGGTCGCCTAGCCAAAGCCGCCCATGTCGGCGTGGAAACCATTCGTTACTATCAACGCCGCAATTTATTGCCCACGCCACGCCGCGGCCATAAGGCGTTTCGCTATTACCCCGCCCAATTGATTGATCGAATCCGCTTTATCAAGCGCGCCCAAGAGCTGGGCTTCACGCTCGATGAAATTGCCACCCTGCTGCAATTAAATGATGGCGCTGATCGCCGCTCGATCCGCAAACTCGCCAACGTTCGGCTCACACACATCCGCAGCAAGATAGCGGACCTACAGAAAATCGAAACTAGTCTTGCTCATCTGCTACATGAATGCGAAAAAACCAGCACCAAGCATGCTTGCCCCATTATCGAAGCCTTCTCCTTGGAAAAACTGGAGCCAGTGTGAAAGCGGAATATGGAGGAGGGCGGAATTAGTCTTGGTATAAGGCGCTTAATTTAAAGGCATCACCGTGCGTTAACACACGGTTTGGCTTTATAAAAAGAGAGGTGGCAATGTAACTGGGTGCAGAAGTGAACATGGGGGCATGTCATCCGTTATGTACAAGCAGTGTTCTACAAAAGCTCTCAATGACCCATGAGGCTTGTCTTCCCTACTTAACGAAAAGGATTTTCCTCATGCAAACCACACAACTAAACGTAACAGGAATGACTTGCGGAGGCTGCGTCAGCAACGACAACATCACACCTACCACGGGGGAAGTGCTGGTGAAGTCTGACGAGCAAATTGCCTCTACCGCACAATTAAAATCCGCAGTGCAGCGTGCTGGCTTTGGCGTGGATGACAGTAACAATACAACTTTAAGTACCAAAGCCGCCGAACTTGATGGAAAAATACACGGTAAAGATAGCTGCTAAAAAAAGCGTTTGCCTATATTTGGTTTTCGTTTGTTTCTTTATTTTTCGTCTTCATTTCCTCAACTTCAGCGAATAAATCCTCCCCAGAGAGGCAAGATGACACCGGGTTTCGGAGCATCTGTTGCGATAGTTTATCGCCTTTAATTCGAATCAATTCACACTGACCTCTTTTCGACGCTCAAAACCTCGGGTCATGACTCACCAACATACGGGCATTTCCTCCACATGCCTCCATCCTTTCTCTCGTAGACATCCGCTTTAGTCCCCTCCACATTAGGAACACTCATGATGTCGGTACCTGGCTCAGAGCTAATCTTTCTTGGCGCGATAACCAGCTGATTGGAACTCCAGGTGCCAGCTTCAATTTGGTTCCAAATTTCATTGAGTTCATCTGGCGTTGATGTAGACATACGATTGCCTCCGTTTGTTGGAGCCTAACGAGGCTCTAGTAAAAGTAGTTTAGTCGACGTGAGCCCGTCGTTTTAGTGGATATGGCCAAACCATACCTTGATTTTCGATCACTCAATAGCGACCATTTTGGTTAGAAAATTTTTTCGTTCGTTCATATGCAATTTCCAAAACCGAGTTTTTCTAAAGCCCTTAACGTATGAGTTGTCGCGCTGCTGGATCGAACAATTAATTAGGAGTCTCTTTATTTATTTTTAACTCCGCTTTAAGGAATTCAAGGCAATATGACTGCAATTCCTTACCGGCATCAGTCAGCTTTGCGTCGATCTGTATATGCATGAAGCATAATTCTTTGTTATCATCAGGAAGAATGATTTGAGCGACGATACCTTTTACTGCTTGGATAACCTCCGAGATATGTTTTTCGTTACTATTTGGGGGAATGCCAAACATATTTACCGTGGCCGAAGCACTCCCAGAAACCAGCACTTTCTCAATGCTTTGGGTTATAGCTTCTTTGTCCACTTTAAAGCTGGAGAGTTGCAGGACAATAGCTTTCATAGCTTCATCTGATGTGTCTTTGTCTGCCTTCTTTTTTTCAAGGGCGCTGACTTGCGCATCAATTAAAGAAACTTTTCCTCTCATTTCAAGCAACGAGCGACCGGATTCTGCTGATCCGGTTGTGTTTATGGTAATTGGTGGGACTCTGGCTACCCCAGTCATCTGTTCTATAGCCAGAAGCGCAACGGCATGTTTCTGGTATCGCCTCGCTAGTAGATCATATTGATTCTGAGTAATTGCGCCGTTCATAAATGCCTCGCAGGCTCTATACATAGAGTCCCTTAGAAGCTGAATACTGTGTGTTCTCAAGCCAGTAAATGAAGCGCTTTCGCGAGCGGCACCTACCAATTGTGTCGAAAAACTATTTGGCAAGTCCGCCTTGCCTACCACTTCTGCTGCAACTGCGGATAGTGAATCAGGGCTCGGCTCGGTACAGACAATTACCTTGTACGGAGCATTGTCATTCTTTGATGCAATGATTGCACGTTGCTTAATATCAATTAGCGCTCCGGTGCCTTCCGATGTTTTTAGCTCGCGATAAACGCTGGTGAAATTGGCGCAGCCGGAAAGACTGACGAGGGCAAGCGCTGCTGTGAAATATATTGTTCGTTTCATTGCTTTCTTCTTATGGTTAATGTGAGGGCTAACGTTATATATGCACTGCCCATATTCTGCAAGATGAATGTGACAATAAGATAAAGGGCAAGCCTGCCGGAATCTGCAGGCCCACTGTGGCACCCGCCGTCACAGGCTCTCATGACATATGCGACGCGGAAGCCTCCGTTGCAAGTGTATTCCCACGCCAAAACATTCGATTTTTCTCGGTATTGCCTCTGTACGCTGTCGTACATACGTCAATACCGAGTGTTTTTTAGCGTAACTTCTGCGACGTGTCATCACTAAACCATTCTCAGAACAACTTTCCTAGGGTCTTTCGCGCACTCTCGGCGTTAACTAATCGGGCTAGAAATCGGATCTGAGTTTTAGCTTCTACGTCTGCCGTCTGCTGGAATTCCTGCGGAACGGATCAGGCTAGTAAAGCCTGATACTAACCAACCGGCTGTTTATGCGACCCTCTATTGCCAACCATTTGCTTGCTGCGCTACCACGCACTGAATATCAATCCCTTCAAAGCAAGATCGAACTCGTCACGCTCACTTTTGGCGAGGTTCTCTACGAGCAAGGCGAAACGATTAAGTACGTCTATTTCCCTAATGATGCACTTATCTGTTTACTTGCTCTGGTCGATCACCACTCAGCACTCGAAGTCGGTATGGTCGGGCACGAAGGTTTGGTGGGTCTTGCTCTCGCACTAGGCATGAACATGACGCCTTTCCGTGCCGTTGTACAAGGCACTGGCACTGCGATGAAAATGAAAGCTGCGCCATTCCTTAAAATGCTGACGCAAAGCCCAGCGCTACAACGCGCCGTCTCTCTCTACACCCATTCGCTGATGACCCAAATTGCACAAACAGCGGCGTGCAATCGTTTTCATGTGGTCGAAGAACGCCTCGCGCGCTGGTTATTGATGACGCGAGACAAGATTGGCTCAAACCACTTTCATTTAACCCACGAGTTTCTTGGACACATGCTGGGCGTTCGCCGTGTCGGCGTGACTCAAGCCGCTCATGCGCTGAAAAAACGTAATCTCATTGACTACAGCCGAGGAAATATCTCGATCACTGACGGGCGTGGTTTAGAAGCTGTTGCCTGCTCTTGCTACGAGGTTATTAAAAGTAGTCCAATAAAACGATAAGGCTGAGCGCCCTCGAATTCTAAACCCAACATTCTTTCTTGAAAGAATGTTGGGGGGACTAAAACTCCACATCTCGCGGTAAATCCAACTTCAGCAAGGCTTGGCTAATATAGAAATTACCAGACGCTACGCGGCTTTATCTCGCAGCATCCAGTAATAAAGAGTTAAGAAGTCGCAGAAAAAAAAATAAGAACGCCTAAGCTTTACTTTGCCATTGTGTCCATTGGTTTGTGTTTAGCAATCCATTGGTCAAACTGGGCGATTTCTTTTTTCTGGGAGGCAATAATTTTCTTTGCTGCACTACGCATAGCCGGATCTTTGCCCATATCCAGTTCCATTTGAGCCATATCAATAGCGCCTTGATGGTGCATACGCATCATCATTGCAAAGTCATAGTCTTGATTACCCGTCATGGTCATGCCGCTCATTTTTTTGTTCATTTCCTCCATAGACTTGCTCATGCCCATTTTTGGGCGCTCTGTCTCTGCACTTGCACGAGCAGGCATGGTCGTATCCGTATTAGCCTTAGGAGAAGACTCAGCCATTACCAATGTGGGCACGCCTAAAACAAAGAGTGCGGCCAGGGTAATTAGCGGGGTTTTACGTGTTTTAAGTGAACTCATGATGGATTTCCTTCTAGGGTTTTGGCTCAGGTGGAGAAGATCGAGAAGAGGGATAGGGATAAAGATAGGGAGAGATATCTTTGACCAAAGAGTTAGTGCGACATAGTCGCCATCAGCTCACAGCTTTGTACACATTGCAGGCACGCACGTACACACTCTTCCATACCATCCATTTTCTCGCAGCTAATAGCGCAAGCTTCACAAACCTGTGCACACAAAGCGCACAACTGCGGGCTGAAGCGAGAGGTGGTTAATTGAAAGTTCGAGGACACCTGGCAAATTTCTGCGCAGTTCATGAGCAAGCCAAAATGTTCCGGCTCTAAATGTTGACCGCCCATGTTTAAGCAATGATTAAGTGCGGTTTGTAGACAAACTTTATGGCAGTCCATACAAACATCAATACAAGACTGAATGTCCGAATGGGTATGGCCTTGGGTGGCGACAGGCGTGGTGGTTTGCATTTTGCGTCCTTTCAGTGAATTGTAACTAAGGGGTGTCCGGTGCAGAATGTTCACTAGATACCCCCTCGCCACTATTCACTGTTCGATAACGCACACTCCCATTTACTGAACGGTCTCTAAGAACGACCACAACTCCGGTGTTGAACTTCCGCGCTCGATCAAAGTCTTTGTCGCTTACGAAGTTGTGCGATGGCAGGCGTATGGTTCTCGCGTTACTAAAAAAGCACCTGCACCTTCATGGCGGGTTCGTTTCCAATTGATACCTGACACAACCTTCCAATTTCCATTGGCATACTTGAGCCGGCCATGAGTTCAACTACCTCCTTGACTTTTTCAGCAGGATAACTTGGAACAAGCTTATGAATTTCGGCCGCTGTCACGTTGGCAGAAACGTTCTGAGGAGGACAACGTAGGGCTATCGGTTTGCCTTTGTAGCTCGCTTGGATTCCCGATGTCGTTTGGTCATCTATTCCTTGTAGAACGGTGTCTCCGTTAAGTTTAAGCACGTACTTGTCAGGAGAAAAACTTCCTTGGCGAACGCACAATTCAGACTTAAATGAATCGTCACCTATCTTTGATGACGCCGATACGCAGGCGCTTTTATTAGGAGCGGGGCTAATTACAAGGATCTCTTCGCTGCCTGCAAAGCAAGGGGAAGCCAATGCACACGCTAGCGTGACGAAACCAACATATGTCTTTGTAAGTCGAAAAAACATTTCTTTCTCCTAATTGGATGGTGGTGGGAAAAAATTATCTAAGGTTAATAAACACCATTGCGGGTGTTTTCGCTGTCCCGCTCGAGGGATGGTTTAGTCTTCACTTTGACATGAACACTTGTTCTACTCTGACCTTATCAAGGTAAGGCTGAAAGCCTCCAATAGCCTGATCAACTTGCGGGTTCGACATTAGCTCCTTCATCGCCATTCTGCCGAGGTATTGAAATGCGATCTTGATGCCATCAACTCCATCTGATTGACTTGCTGCCTTCATTTGACTGGGGCAATCATCGGCTATTAGACGCGCTAATAGAATGCCCATTGTACGCTGAGCCTTCTCAAAGTCTTCGGGGCTTACCTTTGCAATTGTTTCTATCTCAGGGTGCGCGGACATTCCCACGAAGACCCATTTTGCGAGGTCCTTGCGATCCTTTCCTGTGGTGTTGTCAGAAAGGCATTTGCCTAGCGCATCACTGGCCGGGCTTGCCTGAACTGCGGCACTGAGCTTAGCGCTATGAGCAGCGTTGCGACGCGAACTGTGGTCATGGTCTTGATCCTTTAGGTGGGAGAAAACTTTGCGGCGTAACGTTTAGTGGAGGTGATTACCTGCTGTAATGGCGATTTATATAACATAAACTGGGTTAGTAAGGCTCTGTGTTTTTATTCGTTCACGTAGGGTTAATCGAGTCTGGCGCTATTGAGATTTTCGCGATTTGCTCTTGATGGTCGTCGACGCGGGCCTGCGCCGCTTCAATACCTTTGGAATAATAATTCCCATCTTTATGGGACTGTAGCCCCCACTCCCTCAACGTTGCAATACGCTGCTCATCGCGCTCGATAAGGAAAGTAAGCGCCGTAACGCGCGCACCATTGGCTTGCTGTACCAGACTGGTTTTAATTAGCCCTATCGTTTCGGCTTGATTGGCCATTGCAGTAAGGGTCTTTTGTTCAAACTCGGCATTCTGCCTCTGTTGTAAGATCATTGAATAAATGGCGAGCGCAAGCGCAACGCCAGAGAAGAGGGCGTTTATCGCTCCAAAGCTGTCTCCAAACGTTCCTGCTTTTGCAATATCACCGAACCAAAGAGTGACGCCAGCCGACAATGCCCAGATAAGAATGAACGAAATAACAAACGGTTTGAGTTTCATGGCATTCCAAGAACAGATAAAGAATAGTGGGCTAACGTTTAGTAAACGCCATTGCGTGTGCAATTAGTGAGGGCTTTAGCGTTACAGCATCTGCGTCGAAACGCAATATGTGAAATGCCTATGCCGTATCAAGTCCGTTGGTGGGTGGCTGTTTTTAGGTGTGGTTCGAGAGGCTCACCACGAACGGAAGTCGACAAGCTTCGATGGGGCACCCGAGCGGGCGCCCCACGAACAAACTTAATCAGTTATCCCCTAACGCTTTTAAAGAGATTCAACTCGTCACTAACCGAACTAACGATACGATTGAAAAACACGCGTACTACCGTCTTTCTGTACCAACAAAACATCGTAAGGTTCTTGGGCATTGTCATAGTCGGGGCCGTCCATACCTGGTGAGCCGAGCGGCATTCCTGGCACTGCGAGGCCGATAGCGTCTGGCTTCTCACTCAACAGCCGTTGTATTTCACGAACCGGAACATGGCCTTCGATGACATAGCCGCCTATCTTTGCGGTGTGGCAGGAGCCGTACTTCACTGGCATGCCAAGGCGACGACGTGCGTCGGTGTTGCCGGTGTCATCCGCGCGAACTTCAAAACCATTCGCCTCCAGATAGGAAACCCATGCTTTGCAACACCCGCACTTTGGCCCTTTCCAAACGTCGATAATGGGTTTTTGGGTTTGCGCCAACACCGCGCCTATCACTGCCGCTACAACAATGACCATCGCAAAAATTGCAATTCGCCGGTGCCAAGGTTTAATGGTGCTCAGCATGTTCATCTTTCTTTTTAGCTTTTTGTGCTGCCGCTACTTTCTTAGCCGAGCTGGCAACTTTTATTTTACCCACCATGCCTGCTTGGTAGTGCCCTGCAATCAAGCAGGCAAAATTGAACTCGCCCGGACGATTAAATGTCCAGATGACTTCGCCTACCTTGCCCGGCGCCACATGGGCCATGTAAGGCTCCTCATGTTCCATAGTTGGAAACTTCATCATTAAAGCGGCGTGCTCATCCAGTGTGGCTTTGGTGCCAATCACAAGCTCATGCATTATTTGGCCTTCGTTCTTGATGACGAACTTAATGGTGTCACCCGTTTTAACCTCAATTTTGTCTGGTGTGAAGCGCATGTTGTCCGTCATCTTTATTTCAATTGTCCGCTTCACTGCTTTAGCTTCGCCTGCTATGCCCCAGTCTTTTTGTTCCATTTTTACTGGCGCAGATGGTTTCTCTTGATTCACATCTCCATGGGCTAGGGCCACGCTTGAAGCTAGGGCTAAACACATTTGAAAGAGTATTTTGATTTGTTTCATGTTTGATCCTTTCTGAGTTTAAATTACTCTGAAAATTCGCCTAATGGCCTGAGTGACCATTAGGTTTACGAACCTGAACCTCTATTTCTTTGCTAGGTTTTTGTTCGCCCGCCATGGCTTCGCCACTCTTGGTTTGAACGCGAGTGGGTTCTGCTAAATCACCGGTGTATTCATAAGCAACCGTGCCCTTGGGGTGCTTGTACCAGCCTGGGTCTTTGTAGTCATTGCGCGCCAATCCTTTGCGAATTTTCACGATGGTGAACATGCCACCCATCTCGATGCCGCCGAACGGGCCTTGGCCAGTCATCATAGGTAGCGTGTTTTCTGGGAGAGGCATTTCCATTTCACCCATCGAGCCACCGTTTTCCCCCATCGCCATATATCCGGGAATCAGTTTGTTAATTTTTTCTGCCACGCCACGTTGATCAACACCAATCATAGTGGGTACATCATGGCCCATCGCATTCATGGCGTGGTGCGATTTGTGGCAATGAAATGCCCAGTCGCCTTCGTAGTTCGCATCAAACTCAATCGCGCGCATTTGCCCCACTGCCACATCGGCGGTCACTTCTGGCCACCGCGCCGATTTCGGTACCCAGCCGCCGTCTGTGCCCGTCACTTCAAACTCATGGCCGTGGATATGAATCGGGTGATTCGTCATCGTCAAGTTGCCGAAACGAATACGCACGCGATCGCCTTGTCGACACACAATCGGGTCTATGCCCGGAAAGGCGCGGCTGTTGAAGGTCCATAGGTTGAAGTCGAGCATGGTGTTAACTTTGGGTGTGTAACTGCCCGGATCAATATCGTACGCATTCAGCAGGAACACAAAGTCGCGGTCGACTTTATGCAGGCTGGGGTTTTTCGGATGCGTGACCCAAAAGCCCATCATGCCCATAGCCATTTGCACCATCTCATCCGCATGCGGGTGGTACATGAATGTGCCGGGACGCTGGGCAACAAACTCATATACAAAAGTTTTGCCGGGTTGAATGCCGGGCTGAGTCAGCCCCGTCACGCCGTCCATGCCATTCGGCAGACGCTGGCCATGCCAATGAATGCTGGTGTGCTCGGGGAGTTTGTTGGTGACAAAAATGCGGACGCGATCGCCCTCCACAACCTCGATGGTTGGCCCCGGCGACTGACCGTTATAGCCCCACAGATTGGCTTTCATGCCGGGCGCAATTTCGCGCACGACTGGCTCGGCCACGAGATGAAATTCTTTGACGCCGTTCTTCATGCGCCACGGAAGCGTCCAGCCGTTCAGCGTTACAACCGGGTTATACGGGCGACCATTCGGTGGAGTGAGTGGTGGCTGGGTGCTTGGCTTATCCATCATGGGTGCTTCGGGCAACGAGGCTGCGCCCACTTTGCTCACCAAGCCTGCGCCTAAGGCTATCGCGCCAGCACCGATAAAAAACTCTCTACGTGTAGACATATTTATTCTTTCTAAATGGGATTAGTGAGACGTTGATTAAGTATCCCGCTCGCCTTGAGCGAACGGATTAATCGGTGTCTCTTTAGTGGCCAGCGGGTTCCATCGCACTGCTGGCGGATGACATGCTGGCTGGCGGTTTTTCTTCTTTTGATCCGCTACCCGTCAGCGTCATTTGCAACGCTGAATCTGCCATCCAAAAGTCGCGCGATGCTTCGATGGACGCATTCACACTCATGGCTTGCTCGCGCGCGTCGGCTAGCAAATCAAATACACTGATTAACATACCGTTGTAACGCAGCAATTGCTCTTCGGAAACTCGCTTCTTGAGCGGCACGACTTCATCGCGATAGTGCTTAGCCAGATCGTAGGCCGTGCGGTAGCTCGCGTAGGCTTCACGCGCTTGGGAGCGCGCATTGACGGCCAGTTCCGCCGTGCGATTTACAGACTGCATGTAAATCGATTCTGCACGATTGACGCTTGTACTACCCTGAAGTCCCCAATCGAACAAAGGAATTTGCAATTCGATTTCATAACCCGTTTGGCGCGGCTCGGTATTCGAAGTATTGCGCTGATAGCCAATATCCAGCACGTTAATAAAACTCGTGGCTTTGGTGAGGCCCAATGAATCAGCCAGCCCAGCCATCTCGCGCTGGGCCATCTGCAAATCAAGGCGGTTTTGCAATGCTTGTGTTTCAACATCGCTCAGATCGCGTGGCGCACTCGGCAAATCCGGCAAACGCTCGGGCAACGTGAAGTTCATCTGCGTGCTGGATAGCCCCATCAAGCGAATCAACTGCTCACGTTGTGCTGTGTGTGACTGCTTGGCTCGCGCCAGTTGTAGCGTCGCATCGGAGTAAAAAGATTGCTCGCGAGATTGCCGAAGCTTGCTCCAATTGCCCGCATCCACCATTTTCTGGGCAAGCTCCGCGCCGGCTTCAGCCGCGATTTTAACTTGCTCCATATACGTCGTCGTTTCTTGTGCAGCGAGCGCAGAAAAATACGCGTTGCGGGTCGATTCGGCGACACGAAGCACATCGCTCGCGGCCTGAAGTTGCGCTTGTTGAAAGCGACGGTTTTCGATCTTGGTCGCGATCGGCATGGTGATCAGGCCGAGAATCGGCAGCATCCATTTACGTTCGTATTCAATCTCGCCACCACGAACCAATCTGCTAAAGCTGAAACTCGGATTCGGCAATCGACCCGCTTGCACCAGATCAGCCTCGGCAATCCCCAGCTCAGCGTAGTTCGCTTGCAAGCCCTTGTTATTCAGCAGCGCTATTTGCACGGCATCATCCACCGATAAGGGTTGCTTTTGGTGGCTATTGAGCAGTTCGCCAACCCGTGTGTCGATGTGCTGTTGGTCTTCGGCATTGCGTGCCCATTGAACGTCTTTGCCAGTGCGTTCCTTGGTGGTTTTTTCGACCACACCAAAGCCGCCATCCGGCGAGAAGCTGGCGCAGCCGCCGAGCAACAACACGGCGAGGCCAGTAAGAACAGTCTGTTTAAAAATGTATTGCATGAGAACCTCGCTTGGTTTTTCGTGGGTGATCGCAATCACCTCACTCAAAATTCATACCGCAGCGACACCCATACTTCGGTATGAGCCGCTACTCCACAAAACGATTAAGCGAGGATGGTTCGAGGTGGCCGCAGCGGGCCTTCGAGGAAAACTGCTGAGAGGGAAGCTGTTTGGTGAGGAATAAGGATGGGAGAACCTGCTGTAATAAACACAGGAGATGAGAAAGGGGCCATGGCTGTGATGGAACCCATACAGCACGCGCTACAAGCACTGCATTTGTGTGAACTATTGTGTGGGCTGTCGTTTGAACTATTGTGCTGGCCGCTCGGCTGCGTGTCGGCCTCAGCGTGGTGGTGGTTCGACGCGTCCTGTGTGCCGCTATCGTTTGCATGATGGTGTGCGGTTGGATGTGTGCTCTGTTGTGCGCTTACTTCATGGCTCACAGCAGCAGATGCATGATGAGACGGCCCGCAATAGATCATAGCCACGGCTGCATAGCCTTGCAGCGGCAGCGCGAAAAGCATGATCCAAATGATGAGGCGTCGAAACATGGTCGGGTTCGTTCTAAAAAAGAAAAAGCAACACAGCCATATTACCGTCATTCCCGCGAAGGCGGGAATCCAGAGGTTCACAGTGTCACGAGTTAATGATCTGTCCGGTTGTCATAGTCCTCCAAGTTCACTCTGTCCCTGCTGCGCGAAGATAAGCAGTACCCCAAACGTTGCCTGCGCTGCCGCCGCAAAACCGCCGACCGCCTTCCTATCTATCGGGCATCATTGCTCGGACTCGCTCCGTTGGGGTAAATACGATTGCTCTGAGTCGGCTGTCCGAATTTCCGAGGCGTGCTCTTTTGCCTCCGCGCATTCAGTAGAATGCACGACATGTCAATTTCTGCCACCGAATGTCTTGCTCCGCTGCTAACGCCGCACGGCCAACTTTTGTTGGCGCTGGATTCTGACGCACCATCCTTGCCTGCCGCGCTTTTGCAGCCTTTCACGGATGCCTTTGCGCTTGGGTCCGGGCATGGCCTGCTGCATCTCGGGGCGGCTGAAGTCGGCAGCATTTTGCCGCCCGCTTGGGCCTGGTGGCGTGACTTTTCCGTGCGCTATGTGACTGCCTTGTGTGCAACGCCCGAGGGCGGCGCCGTCACCCCGCCCGACGAGCAGACTTTTGATATCTTAATCGCCGATGCTCCGCCGATGACCGGCTTGGAGTATCTGACGGCAGAAGTATTGGCCGCGCTGTGGGCAGAACTCGATCGCGCTTTGCGGGACGAACTTGCCGCATCGAAAAACTCGCTTCTGGCGTTTCTCAAGGCGCGTCATCCGGTATGGAATCTGGTGGGGCGGGTGCATTTCAATCTCGCCGAAAACCGTAAAGATATCGAGGCGCCGTTCGCTTTTCTCGCCACCTATACCTCGCGTCTGTCCGCTCACGGCAAGGCACAGCATCTGCCGCTCTCGCAAGCACTGGCGGAGTTTTCGGACGGCAAGAGCCAGACTCAGTTGCTCTCTCTCCTGATGCCGGTACAGCGTGCGGCAGAACAATGCGACTGGTTGCGCGCGATGGTGGACAGCGGCGATATTTACCACCCGCTGCGCTGGCTACCCGCCGATGCCTATCAGTTTCTCACTGACGTGCCCAAGCTCGAAGCGGCCGGCATCATGGTGCGGGCGCCGGGCACGTGGCAGGCGGGGCGTCCCGCTCGCCCGCTGGTCAAGGCCAGCGTGGGTGCGCGATCTCCGTCGTTGTTGGGAGCAGGCGCGCTACTGGACTTCAATATGGAGGTCACTCTCGATGGCGAGCAGCTCAGTGCGGCCGAGATCAAGGCGCTGCTGGCCGGTGGCAACGGTCTGCAACTGATCCGTGGACGTTGGGTCGAGGTCGACCGCAAAAGGCTAGGGCGTATGCTGGAGCGATTCCAGGCTATCGAACAGGCGGCGGCCGAAAATGGTCTGCCCTTCGCTGACGCGATGCGTCTGTTGGCCGGAGCTTCGCTCGAGGAGGCGGGTGAGGCGGGTGATCCGACCGATGCCGACTGGTCGCAACTGGTCGCCGGCCCTTGGCTCGCCGAAACCTTGCAGGGGCTGCGCCAGCCGGAAGGGCTGGCGCAGGTGAGCGCCGGGCCGGAACTCAAGGCCACATTGCGCCCGTATCAGGAGGCCGGTGTGCGCTGGCTTTATCTACTCAGCCGCTTGGGGCTGGGGGCGTGTCTCGCCGATGACATGGGCCTGGGCAAGACCATTCAGGTGCTCGCGCTGCTGCTGATACTCAAGCGCGAGCGCAAAGAATTGGAGTGCCGCCCCAGTCTGCTGGTCGCGCCGGCGTCGCTATTGGCGAACTGGGCTGCGGAAGCGGAGCGTTTCTCCCCCGGCCTGCGTCTTTTGATTGCACATCCCTCGGCGTTCCCGGCTGCTGAATTGCGCGCGCTGGATGCGGCGCGATTGAGCGGTGTCGATCTCGTCGTGACTTCCTACGGCGCGCTGCTGCGCTTGCCGGCGCTGCAAGATGTGCGGTGGCGCTTGGTCGTGCTGGATGAAGCTCAGGCCATCAAGAATCCGGGTGCGAAGCAGACGCGGCTTGTGAAGAAGTTAAATGCCCAGTCGCGCATTGCCCTCACTGGCACGCCCGTCGAAAACCGCCTTTCCGATCTTTGGTCGATATTCGACTTCACTCACCCCGGCCTCTTGGGCACGCAGAAAGTCTTTGCCGGTTTTAGCAAACGCCTGGCCAACGCCGAGCACTTCGGCCCCTTGCGTGCGCTGGTACGACCCTACATTTTGCGGCGCTTGAAAACCGACAAGCGGGTCATTGCCGATTTGCCGGACAAGACCGAACTCAAGGCATGGTGCCACCTCAGTCCGGCGCAGGCGGCGCTATATCAGCGTGCGGTGAAGGATCTGGCCGGCGCGCTGGAAGATGCCGAAGGCATGGGCCGAAAAGGGACGGTCCTGGCCTTCCTGATGCGCTTCAAGCAGATATGCAATCATCCCTCGCAATGGCTGGGCGACGGCGCCTGGCGCGCGGAAGACAGCGGCAAATTCGCCCGCCTGCGCGAGCTGGTCGAGGTGATCGCCGCCAAGCAGGAAAAAGTGCTGGTGTTCACCCAGTTCCGCGAAACGACCGAACCGCTCGCCGCCTTTCTTGGCGCCATCTTCGGTCGCGCCGGGTTGGTGCTGCATGGGGGCACGCCGGTGGCCAAGCGCCGCGAGTTGGTTCAGCGTTTTCAGGAGGACGAACTGATTCCTTTCTTCGTGCTCTCGCTCAAGGCCGGCGGCGCGGGGCTCAACCTTACCGCCGCCTCACACGTCATCCATTTCGACCGCTGGTGGAATCCCGCTGTGGAAAATCAGGCCACCGATCGCGCCTTTCGTATCGGCCAGCAGCGCAATGTACTGGTGCACAAGTTCGTGTGTCGTGGCACCATCGAAGACCGCATCGACCAGTTGATCGAATCGAAACAGCAACTCGTCAAAGAGGTGCTGGAGGGCGGCGCGGAACTTCTACTCACCGAGATGAGCGACGGCGAGCTACTCGATTTGGTAAAGCTCGACATTCATGCCGCGCAAGAAAATTAGGCCCTAATCGTAACGGAGAAATCAGATGAGCTTCTATGGCTGGAAGCCTTATGTCTCGGTCGCCGACCGTCGCAAAAAAGCGGAAAAGGCGGTCGCCAAGGCCAAAAAGGCGGGAGCGAATTTGTCGCCAGTGGCCGCCTCGCGCGGCGCTATCGCAAAGACCTTCTGGGGCAAGGCCTGGTGTGACAACCTGGAGCGTTACAGCGACTATGACAGCCGCCTGCCGCGCGGACGCACCTATGTGCGCAATGGGTCGGTGATCGACCTAAAAATCACCGAAGGGCAAGTGCTGGCGCAGGTCATGGGATCGAGTCTGTACAAGGTCGCTGTACGTGTCAGCGCGGTTCCCGATAAGTTGTGGAAATCCATCAGCGCGGATTGCGCTGGCTCGATCGATACGCTGGTTGAACTGCTGCAAGGACGGCTTTCCAAGGCAGTGATGGAACGCATTTGCAGCCCGAATACCGGTCTCTTTCCTGCGCCCAAGGAAATTGAATTCACTTGCAGTTGCCCGGACTGGGCTGCCATGTGCAAGCATGTCGCCGCCGTGCTCTATGGTGTGGGCGCACGCCTTGATCAACAACCTGAATTGATTTTCGCTCTGCGCCGTGTCGACGCCAAGGCGCTGATCACACAGGCAGGCGCCGGTCTGCCGAAATCCAAACAAGGCAAGGCTAAAGGCAAAGTACTCGATGATGCCCTGCTGGCCGATGTGTTTGGCATTGAGATGGCCGATGTCGCTACAGCAACGAGGCCAACCGCCACTCGCCACAAGTCGACAGCCGCCAAGGCAGCGAACGCTTCGACAAAAAAGACACCTGCCGCCGAGAAGATTAAAGCCACCACGAAAACGGTGGCGGCTAAAAAGCCGGTGAAGGCGAAAGTGCCAACCAAGCCTTCCGTCGGTCCGCGCAAGCCCCGCACCAGCAAAGCAAAAGCGGGCGAGACGAAAACATTGCCTAAGGGCAAGGCGAAGACAACGAGAGCGGTGATTGTGAAAAGCTAGAGCCTTAATTCAAATCAAATCAACCTAAACTCCTCTCGTTTACCGTCATTCCTGCCCCCAATCGCAGTCGAGGGCAGGCTGCGGCGGGAATCCAGAGGTTTACACAAACCAAACAACGGCACTGGGTCCCCGCCTGCGCACCCCAATGGCCCAAGGCCACTTCTTGCTGGGCGGGGTACTTCCTATCGATGGAGATACCCGGACGGGTACGGGGCGCGAGGACGACGTAGCGCTATATTTACCACTCATACAAATACTGATAACGAAAGACCTGACCCCAGTTTTCCTTGCCTCTCGAGCCATAAAGCGCTGTCCTGAGAGGCAAGCTGGATGCGGGTTTCAGAGCAGTGGTCGTGAGAAGTAGAACCTTAACTCAAATCAACTCTTATCTCTTTCATTATCCCGCAACGTCCGCGTTGACTGCCGGATTAAGAGCGCACGGACGACGGGGTTGCTGCGATGTAATGGCTGGTGCGAAACAGAAACCACTTTTCAACTAAGTGCCACATGGCGATTGCGCCAGTTGTTGTTATGAGGATAACGGCCATTAAAAAGTACCATGGGCTTTCCCGGAACCAACCCCCATGAAGGAGAAGTTGGATGATCGGAAAGTGGAGGATGTAGACTCCATAAGAGAAATCGCCGAACTTACCAAAGTTGCCCAGATGCAGAAACAGTCCAAAAAAGATGACGATGGTAGCAAGTGCAAAGGGTTCAAAAAGTGGTAATGGTAAAAACATATTCACAGCGAGAATCAAACTCGCCGCAATTACGAAGTACAGGGCGCGACGCTCAAACAATGCTAAGAAGTAATAAAAGAAAGCCCCTGAAATAAAGTAGGAAAGCTGCCCTGGAAGTTGGCGACCAAGTTCAACATACATCCCAGAGCCGGTGCGCTCCGCTATTGCTGCTAACAGCCAGACATAGGCTACTGATGAGCAGTAAATAAGCACGAGGATTGGAAGATGAGCAAATTTCCTAAATAAGTACACAAAGAAAGGCACGGTCAGATAGAACATTACTTCGATCTTGAGCGTCCAAAGCGCACCGTTAACAGCCGCGAATTTGTTGGCTTCGAAGACGCCTGGTAGTGAAGGCTGCAAGAAATTCAAGAAGATGAGGTTTGAAAAAACGTACTTGACCCACGTTAGCGAAAAATATTCTCCGGGATTTTTTGAACTAACAAATGTTAAGCCTAGAGCGCACAGCATTACCACAAAGAAATATGCCGGATAGATGCGTCTGGCTCGCTTGCTGGCGTAAGAGGCTAAAGATGATGAGCGTTCAAAGCTCATGAAAATCAAGAAGCCACTGACGACAAAAAAAGCCTTTACCGCCACTGCCGACGACAAAATACTGGCAATCCAGCCTAGCTGTTGATATCCAGAAAGTTCGTAAGAGTGGACAAGGCAAACGGTTCCGGCGAACAGTAGGCGAAGCAAGTCGAAGTTGTTCTTTGTTAATCGGGGACTATTGTGTTGCAACAAGCCATGCTCCTAACGTGGAATTGGGGAACGCCGAAGCGAAACGGTGGGAACTTTCCGATCATTTGGGTAGGGATAAGCCTCGCCATGAGAGGCAAGCTGGATGCGGGTTTCGGAGCAGTGTCAGTGAGAATCTGGAGCCTTACCTCAAATCAATTCAGCCGGCCCTTTATCGTTTATCCGTAGCCGTCCCTCTTGACCGGTAGGTTAGCGATTTTCAGTTTTAAAACGCTCCGAAATTGGCGAGAAATACGCCAAAGCCAAAACAACGCCCCACAACGTAATTGAAGCTTCGTCTAATGCGTTGGACAAACCTGAATAAGCAACTGGCCCAAGAAATGGGGCGATAAAGAAACTCAGTACCGTTGAATAAAGAGAAAGTGCGCGTCCCCAAAGCTTGAAGAGAAAAACACCCACAACGCCAGCAAATGCGCCTACGAGCCAGGGCAACAGGATAGCTAGCGAAATCAATGGGTAACTTTCAATCAACCCAAACATTTGGTCTTTTTCTATAGCGCTAGCAATTTCAGGGGAAAGGTCCGGCCACAAGTAATCTACACCTTCTGAGGCAAGCTCGAGGGCTACCGAGAGCCCAATGATGAGGCGAAACACGGGGGGCGTAACCATATCGCTAACGACGCTGTAGAAAAACCCGTTTCCGAACACAAAGTTCATCTCCGGTCGATTTTGTGATGCCACAAGTTTCAAACTTCATTTTTTGTCTCGTTTTTAAATTTCGACATCGAAAAACATTACATTCGAACAAACAATATTTGTTCGATGCATTCAGCTGCAATTATGCACAACTTATTCCTCGTAGAACGAACAAGGGATCTGCGACAATTATTCTTGCCTCTCTGGCCATAAAGCACTGACCTAAGAGGCAAGCTGGATGCGGGTTTCGGAGCATTGTCAGCGAGAATCTGGAGCCTTACCTCAAATCAATTCACCCTCACTTCTTATCGTTCCCCAATCAGCGAAAGCTGTCGGGCAGGCGGTTGTGGATGGCCGTTGCCGCTATGGTCGCATGACCCATCCCCACGCTCATCTGGTTCAATGCCTTGACCACGTCACCCGCTGCGTACAAGCCCGGCACCGTCGTCTGCTGGTGGGCGTCCACCACCAGTTCGCCGTCGCTGCACTGCGCGCCCAGAGCGGTGCCCAACTCATCGCGGGCGTCGCTACCGAGCATCGGGTAAAGCGTGTCGAAGAGGAGAGTCTGGCCTTGACTCAATTGCACCTGAACCTGCTTCGCGGCCGTCACCTGCAGGCTCTGGATCGGCTCCTCGATGATCTGAATGCCCGCTTGCTCGAGCGAGCGACGCTGCTCGGATTCGACCGTGCCGCTGTCGGGCTGGATGAACAGCGTGAGGCTCGGCGTATAGGTGCGAAGGAACAGCGCGTGCGCGGGACCTTCTGCCGCCGTTGAGAGGATGGCGACGTTCTGATCGGCAACGTCGTAACCGTCGCATATCGGGCACCAGCGCAGGCTCCCGCCCAATGTGGCGGTACGGATGTCGGCCATGTCGGGGCATCGGTCGGCGACGCCAGTGGCCAAGATCACAGTCTTGCTCACCATTCGCTCGCCCTGCAAACTCGCGACGAACCCTTCGGGCGTGCGGGTCAGCGCGTTAACGGTGTCGTGCCGGACCTGCACCCCGTAACGCGCCGCCTGCTCGCGCAGCCGAACAAGAAGTTCGGTGCCAGACAAACCCGCCGGAAAGCCCGGGTAATTGTGGGTGATCGGAATCAGGCCCGCGCGGCTGTGGCCGGAATCGATGATCACGATGCGGCGACGAAATCGGGCCAGGTAGGTGGCGGCGGTCAACCCTGCCGGGCCGGCACCGACGATGATGGTGTCGTAAATCGTTGCCATCATCGGCCCACCCAGATCAAATAAGGAATCGGCGACATTTATCTCTAGCCCCGTGGCGACAACGCAAATAGCATGATCCAAATGATGAGGCGTCGAAACATGGTGCAGAAGCAATAGGGCCAACTCTTTCATTATCACATTTCATATTCTCGACACCAATTAAATGGGCCAAGCTCCGAATGGCACTTATTAACGGAAATTGACATAACTATCACGCGTTTGGGAAATTAATGCGAGCCTGGCCCTGAGGTTTCCCCACGAATCATGGCGCTGCGAGTTGTGGATTGCAAGCGGAAGCCGCCTGAGATCGCAACCTATGGATGAACGCAAGAGGATTGCCGATTCTGCG
>Ga0209181_10002143_pt1 | contig 32730 bp, 42 predicted proteins | sample MAT05_FD_187208 | JGI IMG/M metagenome (GOLD analysis project Ga0209181, IMG submission 187208) | Freshwater microbial communities from Lake Fryxell liftoff mats and glacier meltwater in Antarctica - MAT-05 (SPAdes) (version 2) | ecosystem: Environmental > Aquatic > Freshwater > Ice > Liftoff... | reverse complement strand
TGACACGCTCGGACGCAATGACCTGCCGTCGGCGGTTGAGCCGCGCTCGGATGACGAGCGGCGTCCGCGTGGACCACGACGCGACGCCCGCCCCGGAACGGATCGTCCGCCAGCGCGCCCGGCACGCCGTCCCATGGGTGGAAATGTGGCGCCGGCCGACGGCAGTGACAAACCAGCCGAGGCGACCGCAGCCGCGGTTGTCGACGTACCCAAAACCACCGTTAAGCGCGTCCGCAAGGCAAGCGCGCCAGCCGCAGCAGCTGACGGAACCAAGGCCTCCTGACAGGCCGAGAATCACGGAGAACCAACATGCTGCAACCAGCCCGCAGAAAGTACCGAAAAGAGCAAAAAGGCCGAAACACGGGAATCGCTACCCGTGGAAACACGGTCGCTTTTGGCGATTTCGGTCTCAAATCCACAGACCGTGGTCGTCTCACCGCCCGTCAAATCGAGTCGGCGCGGCGTGCCATCTCGCGCCACGTCAAGCGTGGTGGCCGGATCTGGATCCGGATTTTCCCGGACAAGCCGATTTCGCAGAAGCCAGCCGAAGTCCGGATGGGTAACGGCAAGGGAAACCCCGAGTATTACGTTGCCGAAATACAGCCCGGCAAGGTGCTGTACGAGATCGTGGGGGTGCCGGAAGACCTGGCGCGCGAGGCGTTTCGCCTTGCCGCCGCCAAGTTGCCCTTGCGGACCACGTTCGTGGCTCGCATGATTGGCCAATAGGCGCCACCTTTCGGAGAATATTCCTGTGAAAACTACTGAACTGCGCCAGAAAGACGTGGCTGGCCTCGAAACCGAAGTGAAGTCGCTGCAAAAAGCGCACTTTGGCCTGCGTATGCAAAAGGCCACCCAGCAACTGAGCAACACGGCCACGTTGCGTTCGACACGACGCGACATCGCCCGCGCCAAGACCATTCTCGGTGAGAAGAAAAAAGCCGCCCAAGGAGCGTCAAAATGACGGAAGCCAAGGTATCCCTCAAGCGCACCCTGATCGGGAAGGTCGTCAGCGACAAGCGCTCCAAGACTGTCACGGTCCTCATCGAGCGCCGCGTCAAGCATGAGCTATACGGAAAAATTGTCGGCAAGTCCAGCAAGTACCATGCACACGATGAAAAAGGCGAGTTCAAGATGGGCGACGTGATCGAGATTACGGAAAGCAAACCGATCTCCAAGACCAAGAACTGGGTTGCAACACGCCTGGTGGAAAAGGCCGCGGCAGTCTAGGTTTCTTGGACTGCGGCGGCGGCACTGTTCGAAACGGCTCACAATGTGGGCCGTTTTGCCGTAAAGTGCGCGCAGGCTGCATGTACGCAGGACAGTCGGGGCCTAGCTGCCGTATCCACCATCCAATTTCAGGAGCATTCGATGATTAAAGTAGGTGACACCCTTCCCGAAGCCACGCTAATGGAGTTCTCCGACGTGGAAGGCAACGGCTGCAGCATCGGGCCCAATCCAGTCCAGACTTCCAAGGCGACTAAGGGCAAGACAGTCGCCGTGTTTGCCCTCCCCGGTGCGTTCACGCCCACCTGCTCGGCCAAACACGTGCCGGGTTATCTGGAGAAGTTCACTGAACTCAAGGCCGCCGGTGTGGACGAGATCTGGTGCATCAGCGTCAACGATGCGTTTGTCATGGGTGCATGGGCGCGTGACTTGAAGACCGCTGGCAAGGTGCGTATGCTGGGTGATGGTGATGCCAACTTTACCAAGGCTACGGGCTTGACCCTGGACCTGACTGGACGCGGCATGGGCCTGCGAAGCAACCGCTATTCGATGCTGGTCAAGGACGGAAAAGTCAGTACCTTGAACGTCGAAGGCCCTGGCAAATTCGAAGTCAGCGACGCCGCAACCATGTTGGAACAGGCGCGCGCCTGAATCTGAGCGCGTCAGAGTTGGGCTCTGAGGTAATGCGAACCGGGAATGGGATTGTGGTAGCAGGGCGGGATCTCCACAAAACCGAGGTCCATGTATAACGAGCGTGCCGTTTCCATGTCGCTCAGGGTGTCCAGCAGGACACTTGCATATCCGGTTTGTCGCGCCAAGTCGAGGATGGTCTCGGCCAGTAGGCGGCCAAGACCACGTTCGCGGAACGCAGTTCGCACATACAGGCGCTTCATTTCGCAGACGTTCGGATAGTCCGCACTGTCCAATGGCTGCAGCGGGCAACAATCGGCAAGCAGGCGATCAACGCGCGCGGTCAACAGCGCACCACGCGGCCTGGCATAGTCGCCGGGGAGTTGCAACAATTCGCTGTCAAAGTCCTGGAAATACAGGTCGACTGCAAGGCCAGAGGCGTACTCGCGCAATAGATGGCGGATTTCTGCCAGGTCGGCTGGTGATTGCGGGGTGACGATCTCAAATACGGGGGCAGCCCGCTTGCATGGGAGCGTAGCATCGACTTTGCCAGGTGTGAACGGCTGTCGGAAAGCGCGCAAATATGGCGGAGCAAAAAAACGGCATCAGAATTGCCGCTCCGTAGCCGGGTCAAGGGCGGGCGTCAGCCCGGCGAAGCGTACCCTTGACGCGGCGTAGGAACCATATGCTCGGACATGGCGGTAAGCGCTGTGATTTTGCGCTTGCCGCCATGTCAAACTGCGTGTCTTCGCCGCCCTATTTACGCGGATTTTCCCGCCGCCAACACCATGTATATGTGGTCATCTGCGACCGTATCCCTTGTGTTTTCAGTTGGTCAAGAAGCGTCGGCGCGCCAGCAGGGCCGTTCGCCCGAATGGGCAATTTTCTACCAAACTGACTCCAAATTGCCAAGTAGCATCGAATACTCCATACTGGTTGGCCGCGCAGCAACCGGGATACTGGTTGGCCAGCCACACGTGACAGCATGCCGCCCCACAGACGGAGAAGAAATGAACCGCAGAAAATTTGTCACGCTCTCAAGGAGCTCAGTGGCAGTCTTGGTGGTTCTGGCCCATGCCCAGGCCAAGGCCCTTTCCCTTGGCGACCTCAGCAACGTGGAAGCGTCCCAAGGGCTCAAAATGGCCCTGGAGAAAGGCGCCCTGGCAGCAGTCAGCCTGCTTGGGAAAACAGATGGCTTTCTGGGCAATGACAAGGTGCGCATCCCGTTGCCGGGTTTCCTCGGGGACGCCGCCAAATTGCTGAAGTCGCTGGGACAGGGCAAGCGCGTTGAAGAATTGCTGACCTCCATGAACCGGGCCGCCGAGGCGGCCGTACCGCTGGCCAAAGATCTGCTGGTTGGCGCCATCAAATCCATGAATGTCAGCGACGCCAAGAAAATCCTGTCGGGTGGCGACACCTCGGTGACCGGTTTCTTTGCCGATAAGACACGCGAGCCTTTAACTGTGAAGTTTTTGCCGGTGGTGACGAAGGCCACGGAAAAGGTTGGATTGGCCGACAAGTACAACCGCGTGGCGTCGAAAGCGCATGGCATCGGTCTGGTCAAGAAAGAAGACGCCAACATTCAGCAGTATGTGACGCGCAAGGCGCTGGATGGCCTCTACCTGATGATTGGCGAGGAAGAAAAGAAGATTCGCAAAGACCCTGTTGGCACAGGCAGCGCCGTATTGAAGAAAGTTTTTGGCGCATTGAAATAGCGCGCCTGCATCAGAGGACTTTTGACATTTCCAGCGCCAGTGCCTGCGGGAGCTGAGAGCCGAGTTGCTTGCGGCTGACGCGCGTCATGCCGCCGTTGCCCCAGCCCTCCAGCGATAGCGCCGCATCCTCGGAATAGGCGATCTCAATCGCCGGGAAGTTTGCCTGGCGGCTTGCAAGCCGGGCACGCAACTGGCCAAAACGCCCATCGTTGAAGCGTTCGTCGACGATGATGAGGTCCGGCAGCTCTTGCTCGCAGCGTTGCGCCGCTAGCGTGGACGACGGCACGGTATCCACTGTCAGGCCCATGTCCTGGCAGACTTTCTTGATTTCTTCACGCAGTTTGACGTCGCTCGACACAATCAGGGCCCGGTGCCCGGCGAGCATCCGTGCGCCGTCCCCGGCGTGGCCTGCTGCGCCCAAGTCCACTTCCATGGCACTGATGCCCTCCATTTCGCGCACGGTGCGTGGAAACTCCACCATGACCAGGGTCTGGCCAGCGGACTGGACGCGGTCGAGGGTCGCGCCGATTGCGCGGCAGATTTCGGTGACCAGATGCCAGCTGAGGCGTTCCTGTGGGTCGGGCACATCCTCCGTGCGCACTTCCTGCGTCGTGTTGACCCGCAAAAGGCCGTGGGCTGGCCAATCCTTTATCTCGAGCGTGACGTCGACCGTCTTGCCCGGGCCCAGCGCCCAATCCAGCAGTGCATCAACCAGAGCCGCCGCCAGGTCCCGGTCCACCACCACCATCACTGGCTTGATGCGGCGACGCACTTCCATGCCATGGCCGGATGACTTGAGTCGGTTGTCCAGAGCCAGCCGCAGGATTTGGTCGAGACTGGTCTGGACGTGGTTGTGGCGCACCGATCCAGTGGCGACCTTGGCCAGCAGGCGTCCATGCATGACGATGCGGGCGGCTGCTTCCATTGCCACTTCCATCGGCCGGGCCTGCGTACGATTGAGCGTCCCGGCAGCCAGCAGTGCATCGAGCGCGGCGCGCAACCCGACCAATACAGTCGCCAGTTCCGCCGCCGCCGCGCCGGTCACTTCGAACTCCAGGCGGCGCATGGCGTCCGCTGGCTCGACTGCCGCTGCAGTCTCGATGACCCCATCCAGCGGTGCTGGAACGGTGCTTGAGAATCGGTGGTCAATGGTCACAGCTGGTTCTCCCGGGCCACTTTCAAATACTGCAGTGCGCTCGCCCATGCCCGGCGACTCTGCCGTGCGGCCTTGCCATGGCGGCACTCTGGATAATCCAGCCATGCGCTACCCGATTATCGTCACTGTCTCCATCGCCGCTTTGCTGATGGTGGCTTGCAGTCCGGAATTCAACTGGCGCCAGACTGCGCTGACACCCACGAATCTGCAGGCGGTCTTTCCCTGCAAGCCGGAGACGGCGGTTCGCCCGGTCATTCTGGGTGGTCAAGCCATGCAGCTGCACATGGCAAGTTGCAGCGCTTCTGGTGTTACGGTGGCTATTGGCCATGCGGCCATGCCATTGCCGCATGACGCAGGCGCCGTATTGCGCCAGTGGCGCCAGACCACGCTGGCGACCATGCGCGGCAAAGTGGTGGGTGAAAAAGCCTTCACGATAGCGTCCGCGCCTGCATTGCCCGACGCCGTGTCGTTGCAGGCGCTTGGCACCGGGCCACAGGGGAGTTCGCTGACGCTGCACGCCGCCTGGTTCGCGCAAGGATCTACGGCATTCGTCGCCATGGTGTACGGCGGCACCGTGCGCCCCGAGGTGGCCGACACGTTCTTGTCCGGGCTCATTTTGCGATGACCGGCTTGTCCAGGCGGGGAACGGTTCTGGTTTTTCTGGCATTTGCGTCGGCTTACTTCTTGTCGGCTCTGATTCGTGCCATCACCGCCACACTGGCACCAGTCCTGACGCAGGAGTTCGCGCTGCAGGCCCGCGATCTGGGTCTGTTGTCCGGCGGTTACTTCCTGGGTTTCGCCCTGACCCAGTTGCCGCTCGGTAGTTGGCTCGACCGTTTCGGACCAAAACGCGTCATTTTGTGTTTTCTGTCGGTTGCTGTGCTGGGGTGCCTGGCTTTCGCCGCTGCCCAAAGCTTCGCCGGATTGCTCGCGGCGCGTGTTCTGTGCGGTGTTGGAGTCAGCGCCTGTCTGATGGCGCCGCTCACTGGGTACCGGCGCTGGTTCGGGCCGGTCGCGCAAATGCGGGCCAACTCCTGGATGCTCATGACAGGGTCCCTGGGAATGATTGCATCGACGCTGCCGGTGCAGTGGCTGATGCCCCAGTATGGCTGGCGACTGATCTTTGCCGGATTGGGCATCTGCCTGCTGCTGGCCATGGCGTTGATTGGCTGGCAAGTGCCGAGGTGGCCTGCGGTGACACCCGCTGGCACGCCGAATCTGTTGACAAGTTATCGGGACGTCTGGCGCCACCCCTACTTCCGGGCGATGGCCCCGATCGGGTTTTTCTGTTACGGCGGGCTGGTCGCAATCCAAACCCTGTGGGCCGCGCCATGGATGATCCATATGGCTGCTTACTCCTCCTTGCAAGCCGCTGTCGGGCTGTTCTGGATCAACGTGGCCATGTTGTGCACATTCTGGTGTTGGGGCATTGCGAGCCAGTGGCTGGCCCGCAATGGATACAGTGCACACCGCTTGATCACCTGGTGGCTGCCAGCGAGTTTTCTCGTGCTGGCGTTCACGATTGTGTTCAGCAGCCGTTTGCCAGCCTTGTGCGCTGGCCTGCTTGCGTTGTACTGCGTTGCGTGTACCGTGGTCACGCCGTCACAACCGGCAGTGGGCATGGCTTTTCCGGCTGAGTTGGCGGGGCGTGCCCTGTCCGCTTATAACCTGGTCATCTTTTCCGGCGTGTTCGTGATTCAATGGGGCATCGGACTGCTGATTGACGGCTTCACGCTGCTTGGTGCCTCGCAGCAATTTTCTTTCCAGCTTGCGTTCGCCGTCTATCTGGTCTGTGGTGTGATCGCCTACCTGCACTTCCTGTTGTCGAGCAGACATAATCGTTGGCCATGACACCATGACAAACGCTATTTTGATCATCGCCCATTCACCGCTGGCAAGTGCGTTGCGGCAATGCGTCCTGCACGTGTTTCCAGATGCGGAGCCTGCCGTGCTGGCGGTTGATGTGCGCAGCGGGCAGTCCTTTGACCAATCGCTGGCGGCCGCCCGCCAGGCACTGGCGCAACTGCACGAACCCCATACGCTGGTGCTCACCGATGTATTCGGTGCTACGCCATGCAACGTGGCACAGAAACTGGTCGACGGTGTGGCTGCGCGACTGGTCGCCGGTGTCAATCTCCCGATGCTATTGCGCGCCGTGACCTATCGCCGTGAGCCGCTGGAAGTGCTGGTGGCGCGCGCCATGGCCGGCGGGACGCAGGGCGTCATGCAGGTCGCAACGGCGGCGCCACAGAATCAAGCCAAGAAAAAGAATGATCAAGACCACCACGACCATCAGCAATAGGCTGGGCCTGCATGCCCGCGCATCGGCCAAGCTGACCAAGCTGGCCGGAAGTTTTCCGTGCGAGGTGTGGATGTCGCGCGGCGAACGGCGGGTCAATGCCAAGAGCATCATGGGGGTGATGATGCTGGCGGCCGGGATCGGTAGCACCGTCGAGATCGAGACCCATGGTGAGCGTGAGCAGGAGGCCAGTGATGCTCTGCTGGCATTGATCGCCGACAAGTTCGGAGAGGGCGAGTGACGTTTGCCATCCACGGCCTCGCGGTTGCGCGCGGCATTGCGATCGGGCGCGCCGTTCTGGTGGCGTCGAGCCGTGTGGATGTGGCCCATTATTTCATCGCGGCAGCGCAGGTCGAGGCAGAGATCGAACGGGTACGGTCTGGCCGCAATGCGGTGGTAGATGAAATCCACCGCATGCAGCGCACCATCAGCTACATGGGCCCCAAGGAGGCGCCACATGAACTGACGGCGTTGCTGGACGTGCACCTGATGTTGCTGCAGGATGAAGAGTTGATCCTGGGCGTCAAGCACTGGATCGCCGACCGGCTGTACAACGCCGAATGGGCGTTGACGACACAATTCGAAGTGATCGCCCGGCATTTTGATGAAATGGAAGACGAGTACCTGCGTGAGCGCAAGGCCGACCTGGAGCAGATCACGGAAAAGGTACTGGCGGCCATGAAGGGCATGGATTCGCCGGTGATCGCGCCGGTGCGCCGGCCGCCGCGCAAATCCTCGGGTCAGGACCTGCTGCTCGACGACACGGTAGATGTCCCGCTGATCCTGGTGGCGCATGACCTGTCTCCTTCGGACATGCTGCAGTTCAAGCAAAGTGTCTTTGCCGGTTTTGTGACCGACGTCGGCGGCAAGACATCACACACCGCAATTGTCGCGCGCAGCATGGACATTCCGGCCGTGGTCGGCGCACGCATGTCCAGCCAGCTTGTGCGCCAGGACGACTGGATCGTGGTGGATGGTGATGCCGGGGTGGTAATTGTCGACCCGTCGGCGATCATCCTGGCCGAATACGGCTTCAAGCAGCGCCAGGGCGAGATCGAACGCGGACGCCTGTCGCGCTTGTTGCACACGCCGGCGGTGACGCTCGATGGCCAGAGAGTCGAGCTGCTTGCCAATATCGAGATGCCCGAGGATGCCGCAGCGGCCGTCAAGGCCGGAGCGGTGGGCGTGGGTTTGTTTCGCAGTGAGTTCCTCTTCATGGGTCGGCACGGGAAATTGCCGGGCGAAGACGAGCAGTTTCTTGCCTATCGCAAGGCGGTCGAGGGCATGCAGGGCCTGCCGGTGACGATCCGCACGGTCGACGTGGGCGCCGATAAACAGCTGGACAAGTCGATAAGGGAAGACGCCCATCTGAACCCAGCCCTGGGCTTGCGCGCGATTCGCTGGAGTCTGGCCGATCCCGACATGTTCCTGACCCAGTTGCGTGCCATCCTGCGCGCCGCCGCACTGGGGCGCGTGAACCTGTTGATCCCGATGTTGGCGCATGCCACAGAGATACGCCAGACGCTCTCGCTGCTCGACCATGCGCGGGCCCAACTGGACAACCGTGGCGTTGCCTATGGCCCGTTGCAGGTGGGCGCCATGATCGAGATTCCTGCCGCTGCGTTGACGCTCAAGCTGTTCCTCAAGTACTTCGATTTCCTGTCCATCGGAACCAATGATCTGATCCAGTACACGCTGGCGATCGACCGTGCCGACGAGTCGGTGGCACATCTGTACGACCCGCTCCATCCGGCCGTGTTGCGGCTGGTGGCTGACACGATTGCCGAATGCAATGCCCAATCCAAGGGAGTCAGCGTGTGTGGCGAGATGGCGGGCGATACCACCTTGACCCGTTTGCTGCTGGGCCTGGGTCTGCGCAGCTTTTCGATGCATCCGGCGCAGATTCTTGCCGTCAAGCAGGAGGTGTTGCGCGCCGACACCGAGAAACTGGGTCCGTGGTCGGCCCGCGTGATGGCGGACGAAGACCCGGCCGTGCGCTTGTTGGCGGCCTGAGCTTCTGGCGCCAATGGATTCAGGTCAGGCGCCGATGCTGTCAGGCCCGCGCTGGTTGTTCACTTTGCCATTCGCCCGAGCCAGGGCAGAAGCCTGCGCCGCCGCGTCTGCCTGCTCGTCGGCGTGGTAGCTGGAACGCACCATCGCTCCTACGGCCGCGTGGATGAAGCCCATTTCTCGAGCCCGGGTTTCGAACATCGCAAACGTGTCCGGGTGCACATACCGCTTGACGGTGAGATGGCTGGAGCTGGGCGCGAGGTATTGGCCAATCGTCAGCATGTCGATGTGGTGCGCGCGCATGTCGCGCATCACATCGAGAATTTCCTCATCCGTCTCCCCCAGGCCGACCATCAGGCCGCTCTTGGTCGGGATGTCGGGAAACAGTGCCTTGAATTTTTTAAGCAGGTTCAGGCTGAATGCGTAATCGGAGCCGGGGCGCGCCTCGCGGTACAGGCGGGGCACGGTTTCCAGATTGTGGTTCATCACATCCGGGGGCGCGGCCTTGAGAATCTCCAGTGCCCGGTCATCGCGGCCACGGAAGTCCGGCACCAGGATCTCGATGCGGGTGGCAGGAGACAACGCGCGCGTACTGCGGATGCAGTCGACAAAATGCTGGCTGCCACCGTCGCGCAGGTCGTCGCGGTCCACGCTCGTGATCACAACGTAATTCAGCTTGAGGGCGGCGATGGTACGCGCCAGATTGTCTGGCTCTTGTGCATCCAGCGGATCGGGTCGGCCATGGCCGACGTCACAAAATGGGCAACGGCGGGTGCACTTGTCGCCCATGATCATGAACGTGGCCGTGCCTTTGCCGAAACATTCGCCAATATTCGGGCAGGACGCTTCCTCGCAGACCGTGACCAGCTTGTTTTTGCGCAGGATGTCCTTGATCTCGTAAAAGCGCGAGCCAGTCGATGCGGCCTTGACGCGGATCCATGGTGGCTTCTTCAACACCTCGCCGGGTACGACCTTGACCGGGATGCGTGCAAGTTTGGCGCCCGCCTTCTGTTTTGCCGTGGCGTCATAAGCCGCGCCGGGGACGACTTCGCGCACAGTGATGGATTCGGTTTCAGGCATGGTGAGTCTGACAGCCAGTCAAGGTGCCAGGTAGGTGGTGAGTTTTCGACCCAGGATGGTGGCAGCCGCCTGCCAGTCCACCGCTACCCCGATTGTAGAAAGGTCGATGGTCTGCAATCCGGTATAACCACACGGATGGATGCGCCCGAACGGCTCCAGGTCCATCGACACATTCAGCGCCACCCCGTGGTAGGTGCAGTTGCGGCTGACCTTGATGCCAAGGGCAGCGATTTTTCCCAGGTTCCGGAAATCCGGCGCTGTCGCCGTCGGGCCGTATGACGGCCGCTGCACCAACACGCCGTGGGCACCCGGGTCGTCCAGGCGTACATAGATGCCCGGCGCGCCCGCAACTCGGTGCCCTGTCACGCCAAAATGGAGCAGCGTGCGAAGCACCGCCTCTTCTATGCGGTGCACATACTCCTTGACGAAGTAACCGGCGCGGCGCAGGTCGACCATTGGGTACGCCAGCACCTGGCCCGGGCCATGGTAAGTGACTTGGCCGCCACGGTTTGTCGGCACCACCGCAATGGTGCCGGCATCAAGCACGTGGGCGCTCTGGCCGGCCAGACCCTGAGTGAAAACGGGCGGGTGCTCACACAGCCAGAGCGTATCGGGGGTCGCGGCATCACGCGTTGCGGTGAACTCCTGCATGGCGCGATAGGTGGCCACATAGTCCACGCGCCCGAGTTGGCAGACGGACATCTCCATCGGGCGCTACAACACGACCTTGACCATTGGATGGATGGACAGGGTGCGGTACAACTCGTCGAGTTGTTCGCGGCTGGTTGCGGTCACGGTAATGGTGATGCCCAGATATTTCCCGCCCTTGCTCTCGCGCAGTTCGATCGTACTGGCATCAAACTGCGGATCGAACGCGTGCGCGATGACCGTGACTGCATGTACAAAGCCGTCGACCCGCTGGCCCATGACCTTGATCGGGAACGGAGATGGATAAACGATCAGCGAATCAGCCGGCGCGGTCATGGCGGATTGCGGCGCGCCGTCCGCTCAGGCGGCGCGTTTTGCCTGCTGATACGCCGCATACAGGCGGGCGGCCACCAGCCCAGGGCGGCCACGGTGGCTGGAATGGCCAACTGGCACGCCGTCGAGCGTGGTGATGGCCAACACCTCCTTGGTGGCGCTGCTCAGCAGCAGTTCGTCGGCCTCCTGCACCTCCGCCTTGCTGATCTTGCGCAGAGCGAACGGGATGCCCGCAGCCTGGCAGATCTCCTCGATCAGGCCATACCGGATGCCCTCGAGTACGAGGTTGTTCCGGGGTGCGCCGAGCACGACCCCGTCCTTGACCACCCACACGTTGCTGGCCGCAGCTTCGCTGAGGAACCCGTCGCGGAACATGACGGTTTCCAGTGCGCCCGCGTCATGGCTGATCTGCCGGGCAAACACCGAGCCGAGCAGACTGGTGCTTTTGATGTGCGCTTTCTTCCAGCGGAAGTCGTCCGCCGTCACACACGCCACGCCTTGTTCTCGCTGTTGCCGTTCGTGCCCCCGCATCGGACTGGCCATGGCGAACACGGTCGGCACCATGTTGCTTGGCATCACGTGGTCGCGCATGGCGACGCCGCGTGTAATCTGGATGTAGACGATCTGGTCGATGTCGGCGACCGCCGAGCCGGCCGCTGCCGCACCATGCGCCACCAATTGCAGCGTCACCGCCAGCCATTGGTCACGTGTCAACGGATTGGCAATGCGCATTTCCTGCAGGCTGCGTTCCAGACGCGCCATATGCTGCGCAAATCGGAATGGCCGACCGGCGTACACCGGTGCGACTTCGTAAATCCCGTCGCCGAAGACGAATCCGCGGTCCATGACGCTGACTTTCGCATCACACAGCGGCGTGTAGACGCCGTTGAGGTAACAAGGGGTCGAAGGCAATGGGTGGTGCATTGGCGGATTATCGACCCGCGTGTCCGGGCCGCACCGCGCAATGCCTTTTCGAGCTTCGGGTGGGCTGGAAACACGAACTTATTGCATATAATCAAAGGCTTTGGTCCAGGTTGTGCGGTAGCAGCGATGCGTATTGTGGGATGGCTATGATCAAGGATTCGCCGCAAGCCGAAGAAGGGGAGACGCCATTTCGGCGACTCAGCGCCGAAGAGGCGCAGCAACTTCGTCTGGGCCAGCCACAACTTTCGCCCTGGCGGGTCGTTGGCTGGCAGGTGCTGATGGGTCTGTTGGTTGCTTTGGCCGTCTTGCTGGTCACCGGGCGGCAAAGTGCCGTCTGGTCGGCGCTGTACGGTTCGATGGTGGTGATTTTGCCGGCGGCGCTGTTTGCGCGGGGCGTGACGGGTCGATTCTCTTCCTTGAATGCGGGCACCGCAGTGGCCGGGTTCTTTTTCTGGGAGATGTTCAAGATCGGTCTATCAGTGGTCTTGCTGGCGATTGCCGTGCGGATGGTTCCCGGCCTGAGCTGGCCAGCGTTGTTGACGGGCCTGGTATTGACGATCAAGGTGTATTGGCTGGCGCTCTGGTGGGCGCCGAGAAAAGTTCGGGCGAATTGACATGAATACGGAAATCTAAATGGCTGCCGAAAACGGACCCACCGCTGGCGAATACATCATTCACCACTTGACCCATCTGCAAACGGCAAAGCCCAAGGCAGTGGTCGACTTTTCGGTCTTCAACCTGGATTCGCTGTTTTTCTCGATCCTGTTGGGCGTTATGGGTTGCTGGTTGTTGTGGCTGGCCGCGCGCAAAGCCACAGCGGGTGTGCCGGGCCGGTTTCAGGCGGCGGTGGAAATTCTGGTGGAAATGGTCGACACCCAGGCCAAGGGGATTGTGCATAACGTGCAGAGCCGCCGTTTCGTCGCCCCGCTGGCGCTGACGATATTTGTCTGGATCTTCCTGCTCAACGCTATGGACCTGTTCCCCGTAGATCTGTTCCCGGAGATCTGGGCCTGGATGTATGGCGCGGCGGGACATGATCCGCACCTCGCCTACCTGCGAGTGGTGCCGACGGCCGACTTGTCGATCACCATGGGCATGTCGGTCTCCGTGTTGCTGATCTGCCTGTACTACAACATCAAGATCAAAGGTCTGGGCGGTTGGATCCACGAGCTTTTCACTGCACCCTTTGGCAATCATTGGGCGCTGTACCCTTTCAACTTTGGCATGCAGATGATCGAATTTGTGGCCAAGACGGTGTCGCACGGGATGCGGCTGTTTGGCAATATGTACGCCGGCGAACTGATTTTCATGCTGATCGCATTGATGGGCGGGGCCTGGTCGTTGTCGGCAATGGGTGTGGGACTGGCGGTCGGGCATGTGATAGCCGGCACTGCGTGGGCCATCTTCCACATCCTGATCATCACCCTGCAGGCTTTCGTGTTCATGATGCTGACGCTGGTTTACATCGGCCAGGCACACGATCACCACTGAGTCAGCGCCTTTTCCCCCTGTTTGTTTTCGTTTTTTACCAAAGTCCCTAAGGAGTCATCATGGAAGTCATCAGTTTTGTCGCACTGGCCGCCGGCCTAATCATAGGTCTGGGTGCCCTCGGCGCCTGTATCGGTATCGGCATCATGGGCAGCAAATACCTGGAAGCCGCAGCACGCCAGCCTGAATTGATGGGCGAGTTGCAGACCAAAATGTTTCTGCTGGCGGGCCTGATCGATGCGGCGTTCATCATCGGAACCGGCATTGCGCTGTGGTTTGCCACCGCCAATCCGTTCCTCGCGCAGATCGCCAACTTGCCGAAGTGAGCCAGCGCACTTTGCGAACCGTGCTTGTGCGTCCGCTCCAGGCCCTCGCCATTGGCGAGGCTCGCTTGGTCGCAGGCGGCAGGCAAACGCCGTTTTCAACTGACTGAGGATGAAAAAGTGAGTATCACCGGCACCTTGATTATCCAGATGATCGTGTTCCTGATTCTGGTCGGGTTCACGATGAAATACATATGGCCACCGATTGCGGCCGCCCTTGACGAGCGGGCCAGCAAGATCGCCGAAGGCCTTGCCGCTGCCGACAAGGCGAAGGCCGAATTGTCATCTGCCAACCAGCGTGTGGAGCAGGAACTGGCGAAGTCGCGCAACGAGACTGCAGCGCGGCTGGCGGACGCCGAGCGCCGTGCCCAGGGCATTATTGAAGAGGCCAAGGCGCGCGCAACCGAAGAAGGTAACAAGATCGTGGCGGCCGCACGCGCCGAGGCGGAGCAGCAAACCGTCAAGGCGCGTGACGTATTGCGCGACCAGGTGGCGGCGCTGGCGGTCAAGGGCGCCGAGCAGATCCTGCGCAAGGAAGTCAACGCCGGCGTGCACAGCGAGTTGCTGGCACGGCTGAAGACCGAGCTGTGAGAGTCTGCCATGGCTGAACTTGCGACCATTGCCCGGCCCTACGCCGAAGCCTTGTTCAAGTCCGATGTGGCGGCGGGCGGGGGGGCTGCTGCCTGGATCGATCAGCTCGCGGTGCTTGCCGCGAACGAACAGATGCTGCAATTTGCCGAGAACCCGAAAGTCGACGCGCGCCAGGTGTTCGACTTGTTCAGTGGTTTGGTCACGGGTGAACTGCCAGCGCCGGCGAGGAACTTCTTGCAGTTGTTGATTGCCAATGGGCGGCTGGTCGTACTGCCGGAGATTGCCGAACAGTTTCGAGCCCTCACCAATGCGCGCAGCGGCTCTGCCGACGCCACCGTGCACAGCGCTTTCCCGATCGAGGGTGCGGCGCTGGCCGAGTTGTCGGCGACGCTGGAAATGCGTTTCGCGCGCAAGCTTAACCTGTCGGTGGTGCTTGAGCCGGGGTTGATCGGTGGCGTTCGCGTCGTCGTGGGCGACGAGGTACTCGACACCTCGGTGAAAGCCCGTTTGCAACAAATGAAAATCGCGCTGACCGCCTGAGCTTGCTGTTCTGGCGTTAACCCTATTCAAGAAAGAAGTTAAGAGTCATGCAACTCAATCCCGCAGAAATTTCCGAGTTGATCAAGAGTCGCATTGAGGGCCTCTCGGACAGTGCGAATATCCGCAATCAGGGCACGGTCGTGTCCGTGTCCGACGGCATCTGCCGCATCCACGGCCTGTCCGACGTGATGCAGGGCGAGATGCTGGAGTTCCCGGCCGGCAGTGACGGATTGCCAACCTACGGGTTGGCTCTCAATCTTGAGCGCGACTCGGTGGGCTCGGTGATTCTTGGCGAGTACGAACACATCTCCGAAGGGGATACCGTCAAGTGCACCGGCCGTATTCTCGAAGTGCCGGTAGGCCCCGAGTTGTTGGGCCGGGTTGTGAATGCGTTGGGCCAGCCGATTGACGGCAAGGGTCCGATCAACGCCAAGATGACCGACGTGATCGAAAAGGTTGCGCCAGGCGTGATTGCGCGGCAGTCGGTGAGCCAGCCCATGCAGACCGGGCTGAAATCGATTGACTCCATGGTGCCGATCGGCCGTGGGCAGCGTGAGTTGATCATCGGAGACCGCCAGACCGGAAAGACGGCGGTCGCCATCGACGCCATCATCAATCAAAAAGGCCAGAGCATGGTCTGCGTCTACGTGGCGATCGGACAGAAGGCGTCGTCGGTCAAGAACGTGGTGCGCTCCCTGGAGCAGGCGGGTGCAATGGCGTACACGATTGTGGTTGCCGCCACCGCGTCGGAATCGGCCGCCATGCAGTACGTCAGCGCCTACTCTGGCTGCACCATGGGCGAGTATTTTCGAGACCGTGGCGAGGACGCCCTGATCGTGTACGACGACCTGTCCAAACAGGCGGTCGCGTACCGCCAGGTGTCTTTGTTGCTGCGCCGGCCACCGGGCCGCGAAGCCTATCCCGGCGATGTGTTTTATCTGCACAGCCGGCTGCTTGAACGCGCCGCCCGTGTGAACGTCAAGTACGTAGAAGACTTCACCAAGGGTGCAGTCAAAGGCAAGACCGGCTCCCTGACGGCACTGCCCATCATCGAGACCCAGGCGGGTGACGTGTCGGCATTTGTTCCGACCAACGTAATCTCGATCACCGACGGCCAGATCTTTCTGGAGACTTCGTTGTTCAACGCTGGCATCCGTCCGGCCATCAATGCCGGTATCTCGGTGTCGCGTGTCGGTAGTGCGGCGCAGACCAAACTGGTGCAGAAGCAGTCCGGCGGTATCCGCACCGACCTGGCTCAGTACCGTGAACTGGCCGCCTTTGCACAGTTTGCGTCGGATTTGGATGAGGCCACCCGCAAACAGCTAGACCGTGGCGCGCGCGTGACCGAACTGCTCAAACAACTGCAATACAGCCCGTTGCCGATCAGCCTGATGGCCGCCACCCTGTTCGCGGTGAACCGGGGTTTCCTGGACGATGTCGAGATCAAGAAGGTGCTGCCGTTTGAGCACGGCCTGCACGCCTACCTGCGCGACAAACACGCCCCCTTGTTGGCCAAGCTGGAGGCGGACAAGGTTCTGGACAAGGATGCCGAGGCCGAACTGACCGCCGCTACGGGTGCGTTCAAAAAGACCTTTGCCTGAACTGCATGCGGATGACAGCAGCGCCCACTAGCAGGAGCAACTATGGCAGCAGGTAAGGAGATACGCGGCAAGATCAAATCGGTGGAAAACACCAAGAAGATCACCAAGGCTATGGAGATGGTGGCCGCCTCCAAGATGCGCAAAGCGCAGGACCGCATGCGCGCAGCACGCCCGTACAGCGAGAAAATCCGCACGATTGCCGCCAATCTGGGAAAGGCCAATCCGGAGTACGTGCATCCCTTCATGCGCGTCAACGACGCCAAGTCGGCTGGGATCATCGTTGTGACGACCGACAAGGGCCTGTGTGGCGGCATGAACACCAACGTGCTGCGCATTGTGACCGGGCGCTTGCGCGAGCTGCAGGCCGCCGGCATGGCGACGCAGGCGGTGGCGATCGGCAATAAGGGTCTGGGCTTCCTGAGCCGCATCGGCGCCAAGATCGTGTCGCACGTGACGCACCTGGGGGATAAACCGCATCTTGACAAGCTGATTGGCCCCGTCAAGATTCTGCTGGACGCCTATGCGCGCGGCGAAGTAAACGCGGTCTACCTGAGCTACACCCGCTTCATCAACACGATGAAACAGGAGCCGGTGCTGGAGCTGCTTTTGCCGCTGTCGGCCGAAAAAATGCAGGCCGAAAGCAAGGCCAGTGGCAGCCACGCAGGGTGGGATTACATCTACGAACCCGATGCGCAGGCCGTCATTGACGAGATGCTGCTGCGCTACGTCGAGACCCTGGTGTACCAGGCGGTGGCGGAGAACATGGCCTCCGAGCAGTCGGCGCGCATGGTGGCGATGAAGTCCGCCACAGACAACGCTGGCAGCGTGATCGCAGAACTCAAGCTGGTCTACAACAAGACCCGCCAGGCTGCGATCACCAAAGAGCTTTCCGAAATCGTGGCCGGTGCGGCGGCGGTTTAAACACAGTTTATTTATTGGAGCAAGACTAATGGCTCAAGCAAGCATATCCACGAACGCAGGTGTTCAGGGCAAGATCGTCCAGTGTATCGGCGCGGTGGTGGACGTGGAGTTTCCACGCGACCAGATGCCCAAGATCTACGACGCGCTCAAGATGGACGGTTCGGCGCTGACGCTCGAAGTGCAACAGCAATTGGGCGACGGTATCGTGCGCACCATTGCCCTGGGTTCTTCCGACGGGCTGCGCCGTGGCATGGTGGTGCAAAACACCGCCAACCCCATCATGGTTCCGGTTGGCCAGGCCACACTGGGCCGCATCATGGACGTGCTCGGCGCGCCCATCGACGAACGGGGTCCGGTCAGTAGCAGCCAGACCGCCTCGATCCACCGCAAGGCTCCGGCCTACGACGAGCTCAGTCCGTCGCAGGAGCTGCTCGAGACCGGCATCAAGGTGATTGACCTGGTATGCCCGTTCGCCAAGGGCGGCAAGGTCGGCCTGTTCGGCGGCGCGGGCGTCGGCAAGACCGTGAACATGATGGAGCTGATCAACAACATTGCGAAGGCGCATGCCGGGCTGTCGGTGTTTGCCGGTGTGGGCGAGCGCACCCGCGAGGGCAACGACTTCTACCATGAGATGGCCGATTCGGGCGTGGTCAACCTGGAGGACCTGCCCAAGTCCAAAGTGGCGATGGTGTATGGCCAGATGAACGAACCGCCGGGCAACCGTCTGCGCGTGGCGTTGACCGGCCTGACGATTGCCGAATCGTTTCGCGACGAGGGCAAGGACGTGTTGTTCTTCGTGGACAACATCTACCGCTACACGCTGGCCGGCACGGAGGTGTCTGCCCTGCTCGGTCGCATGCCGTCGGCTGTGGGTTACCAGCCTACCCTGGCCGAGGAAATGGGCCGCCTGCAAGAGCGCATCACATCGACCAAGACCGGCTCCATCACCTCGATCCAGGCCGTGTATGTGCCGGCAGACGACCTGACCGACCCGTCGCCCGCCACAACCTTTGCCCACCTCGACTCCACCGTGGTGCTCAGCCGCGACATTGCTGCCCTGGGTATCTACCCGGCCGTCGACCCGCTGGACTCCACCAGCCGCCAGCTCTCGCCGCAGGTTGTGGGTGAAGACCACTACAACACCGCCCGCGCCGTGCAGGGTACGCTGCAGCGCTACAAGGAACTGCGCGACATCATCGCCATCCTGGGCATGGACGAACTGGCGCCGGAAGACAAACTGGCGGTGGCGCGCGCGCGCAAGATCCAGCGCTTCCTGAGCCAGCCGTTCTTTGTGGCCGAGGTGTTCACCGGAACCTCGGGCAAGTACGTGTCGCTGGCCGAAACCATCCGCGGGTTCAAGATGATTGTGAACGGCGAGTGCGACCACATGCCGGAGCAGGCGTTTTACATGGTCGGCACGATCGACGAGGCCTTCGAGAAGGCCAAGAAGATGGCCTGAGGCCGTGTGGCACCGTTAACGTGCAATAACCCACGATCAAGACGGCAAAGAGCCTCGCAGTAAAACCAGTGATTCCCGGATTATTTAATGATTCGGGACGCGTCACTCCGACGCATGAAAGTTAGACTGAAGGAAACCAAATGGCGACGATCCATGTTGACGTAGTCAGCGCCGAAGAGTCCATCTTCTCCGGCGAAGCCAGGTTCGTGGCCCTGCCGGGTGAACAGGGGGAACTGGGCATTTATCCGCGCCACACGCCGTTGATCACCCGTATCAAGGCGGGCTCGGTGCGTATTGAAATGGCCGACGGTTCGGAAGAGTTCGTTTTCGTCGCTGGCGGCATCCTGGAGGTGCAGCCCAACTGCGTCACCGTGTTGTCGGACACCGCGGTTCGTGGCAAGGACCTCGACGACGAGAAAGCCAACGCCGCCAGGGCGGCTGCGGAAGAGGCGCTCAAGAACGCCAAGGGCGAACTCGATATTGCCAGGGCACAGTCCGAACTCGCGGTAATGGCGGCGCAAATCGCGGCTCTGCGCAAGTACCGCCAAAAACGCTGACGCTGGGCAGGCGGTCAGCCGACCTGAGGCCCGTCCGGCAATTCGTTTGGATTGGCGGCAGCAGCTTCCGCCGGAAAGTTGGCGACCAGGACCGCTGACACCTCCTCCAGCGCCTGCGTCAATCCATCTTCGTAACGGCCACCGGCAAATGCCAGGCCCATGCGGCGCACCATGGCGTCCCATTCGGCGGCGCTTACAAAGGCATTGACACCACGGTCTGCCAGCAACTCGATCGTGCGTTCGGCCAGCAGCAGGTAGATCAACACGCCATTGTTGTTGGCGGTGTCCCAGACCCGCAACTTGCCGAACAGTGTGCTGGCACGCTCGCGCGTCAGCGCCGCCATGCCGACCTTGTCCCTACAATGCCGCCACAAATAGGAAAGTGGCAGCCCGGCCTCCACCACGATGCGTATCTCGCCAGTGTGTCTGCGCTCACTTGCGCCAACACGCCGGGTTAACTGGTCGATTGTCTCGGGCTTGAGCAGGCGTCGGGTATCCGACTCGTCTAGCCACCGGTGGCGCAGCAGGGTAATCAAGCGTTGCAACATGGCATTGCCTTACCAACGGCCGGAGGCACCACCGCCGCCAAAGTTCCCGCCACCACCCGAGCTGAAGCCGCCCCCGCCGAACGACCCGCCCCCGCCCCATCCGCCGCTTGAACCAAAGCCGCCGCCGCTGCCCCAGTTGCGGCCGCGGGCCAGGGGGATGCTGCCGCTGACCAAGGCAAACACCAAGGCGATGATTCCCGCGATTCCGGCGATCACGATGCTGGCGCTGAAAAACAGCGCCAAGCCACCCACCGCGCCGCCGGTCGCCAGTGCGCCGAGCTTGCGCCCGAACACGCTGCGCGCCACGCCAGCGGCGATGGGCAACGCAAAAACCATGAACACCAGCATGTCCGTCCATTGAAACCCGGGCTGGCCGCGTTGCCCCGGGCTGCCTGACTGCGAAACTGCGGGCAAGACCTCTCCAGTGATCAGGGCAAAAATCCTGGTGACGCCGGCGTCGATGCCGCCGGCGTAGTCGCCCTGTTTGAAAAGCGGCGTGATCGCCTGCTCGATGATACGTTTGGCGGCCAGATCGGGAATTGCACCTTCCAGCGTCTTTGCCACCTCGATTCGCAGTTGGCGCTCGTCCTTGGCCACAATCAGCAGCACCCCGTCGCCGACGTTGCGTCGGCCGATTTTCCATTCGTTGGCAACACGGTTGGCGTAAGAGGCGATGTCCTCCGGCGCCGTGCCCGGCACCAACAGCACCACCACCTGTGATCCCTTGCTGGCCTCGAAGGCTTGCAGCTTGGCCTCCAGTGCCGCCAATTGCGCCGCGCTCAGGCTTGCCGTGTTGTCGATCACCCGCGCGTTCAGCGGCGGAACCGGCTGCACCTGTTGCGCCAGCGCGACCGAACCCGCAAGCAGACACAGCGCCAGCCAGACGCTGCGCGCGAACCCGGCGGACACAATGGCGAGCATCACTGCGGACCCGCGCTGCGTTGTGGGATCGGGCGAAACCGCAACACCACGCTCAGGGTTGCTTTTTGCTGAAGTCGACCGTCGGTGGCGCGGAAATCTGCGCCTCGTTGGCCACCGCGAACGTCGCTTTGGGCGCGTAACTCAAGACCATGGCCGTGAGATTGCTCGGGAAACTGCGCGCCAGTACGTTGTAATCCTGCACCGCCTGGATGTAGCGGCCGCGCGCCACCGTGATACGGTTCTCGGTGCCCTCGAGCTGTACCCGTAGGTCGGAGAAACCCTGGTTTGCCTTCAAGTTCGGGTACTGCTCGGAGACCACCATGAGGCGGCTCAGGGCACTGCCAAGTTCGCCTTGGGCGGCCTGGAATTTTTTGAAGGCTTCCGGGTTGTTGAGTGTTTCCGGCGTGACCTGGATCGAGGTGGCCTTGGCGCGCGCTTCTATGACCTTGGTCAAGGTTTCCTGCTCGAACGCAGCTTCTCCCTTCACCGTCGCGACTATGTTGGGCACCAGGTCGGCGCGCCGCTGGTATTGGTTGAGCACTTCGCTCCAAGCCGCCTTGGACTGTTCGTCCAGGCGCTGAAAGTCGTTGTAGCCGCAGGAAGTCAGGCTCAAGGTGGCGACAATAGCGAGTAACCAGCGTTTCATGATGTCCCCTTCAAGGTAGCGCGTCAGGCGGCGCCGTATCACGTTAGCATAGGTGGTAGCAACAGACCCGGATTTCAAGCCACCCAAGCGCCCAGCCATGCCCAAAGCCAAGACCCAGGCCGCCATCATGGGCGGCTCGGCCGACGATGTGGAGGCGGCGTTTTATGAAGCGCTGCAAACGGCCGATATCGAGCGACTGATGGCGTGTTGGGCGGACGACGATGAGATCGTCTGTGTTCACCCTGGCGGGCCACGGGTGGTTGGAGTCGGCGCCATCCGCGCCACATTCGACGCGATTTTCTCGAACGGCAGCATCCGTGCCTGGCCCGAACAGGTGCGCAAGGTGGAGGCGTTGGCGAGTGTGGTGCACAACGTGCTTGAGCGCGTCGAAGTAATGACCGAGTCCGGACCAACACAGGCCTATGTGCTGGCCACCAACGTGTACCACAAGACGGCGCAAGGCTGGCGCATGGTGGCCCATCATGCGAGCCCCGGCAGCCAGACCGAGGCACAGGAAATCAACGAAGCGCCCCAGGTGTTGCATTGATACTGCAGGCTTGCCGCGCGAACGGTGCAATTGGGGCCACGCCGTGAACTACTTCGCCCCGCGCTGGCTGCCGGGTGGCCATTTGCAGTCCATCTGGCCCGCACTGTACGCGCGCCCCCTTGAAGGCGCCCCGGTGCATTTCCGGCGCGAGCGCTGGAACACCCCGGACCAGGACTTCATCGATGTGGACTGGCTGGACCACGCCGGCGCAGCGGCGCCGCTGCTGGTCATGTTCCACGGGCTGGAGGGTTCCTCGGCCAGCCATTACGCGCAGGCCTTTGCCGACTTTTGCCGTGCACGGCAGATCGCATTTGCGGTGGCGCATTTTCGCGGCTGCAGCGGCGAACTCAATCTGGCGCCGCGTACCTACCACTCGGGCGACTTCGAGGAGGTCGACTGGATCCTCAAGCGCTTCCGGCAACAGCATGCCGGGCCAATCGCCGTGGTGGGAATTTCGCTGGGTGGCAATGCCTTGCTGCGCTGGGCTGGCGAAATGGGCGTGGCGGCATCCCGGGTGGTGGACGCGGTGGCGTCCGTCTGCGCGCCTTTGGACCTGGAGTCCAGCGCGCGCGCCCTGGGCCGCGGCTTCAACCGGCAGGTCTATACACGCATGTTCCTCCACAGCATGAAGCCCAAGGCGCTGCGCAAACTGGCGCAGCACCCGGGTCTGTTTGACGCGAAACGCATGGCAGCGGCCCCAGACCTGTACACCTTCGACAACATCGTGACCGCGCCGCTGCATGGTTTTTCCAGCACTGAAGATTACTGGTCCAAGGCCTCTTCCAAACCGCATCTCGCGCGCATCGCCGTGCCAGCGCTGGTATTGAATGCCCGCAACGATCCGTTTGTGCCTGGATCGAGCTTGCCGCTCCAGGACCAGGTGGGCCGGTTCGTCGAGTTGTGGCAACCCGAATCTGGCGGGCATGTCGGGTTCGCGCAAGGCGCCTTGCCCGGACATCTGCGTGCCATGCCAGACGCGGTGGGCGACTGGTTGCTTGATCGCCTTGGTTTGGCTGCGGGCTTGGCCGCACGCGGATAATTTGCGCCATGGATGACATCGTCAGGAAGGCGCTGGTCAAATGGCCGAATGTGCCGCACTGTTACGGCTGGCTGGGGCTGGATGCGCGTGGCAATTGGTACATGCGTGACGATCAGACGCAGGCGTTGGGTCCCTTTGCGCAAGGCAGCCTGCACAGTAAAGGGTCCGTGCTCAAACATGAAAAGCTGGTGGACTTCATCGGGCGCAACTACGAGTCCGACGCCGCCGGTCAATGGTTCTTCCAGAACGGTCCGCAACGGGTGTATGTGGAACTCGAGGCGACGCCGTGGGTGCTGCGGGTTGCGGCCACCGATTTTTCAGTGACTACCCATTCGGGCGCCGCCGTCCGCGTACAGCGCTGCCTGGTGGATGAGGCCGGGCGGGTCTACCTGGATGTGGACTTGGGTTTGGGCCTGGTCCATACGCAGGACATGTTGTGTGCGGCCGAGGCGATCGAAGCCGGGTTGTGGGTGCCGCAGCCATGCCTGGCGGCAGAACTGCCGGCACGTTTTGGTTTCGTCAAGAGCCCGCAGGCCCGAAACGCCGCCCGCAGCGCCTAGTTGGAAGCGGATGCTGCAGAGGCCGGATTCTTTGGCATTTCAAACTTGGCGCCGCTGGCGTTGGCGAGGTACACCACGGCGCGAGCGATCTCCAGGTCTTCAAAATCGCCACCACCCTGCGCGCCCATGGCGCCTTTGCCCTTGAGTGACGAGTTCACCAAGGCCTCCAGCCCAGTGGCAATCCGGGGCGCCCAAGCCGCCGTGTCGGCGATCTTGGGAGCGCCCGCTGCGCCAGATGTATGGCAGGCCGTGCACTGCACCTTGTAAACATCTTCGCCCGACTTGAGTTCGCGGTTGGCATCCCGAATCTCGACCGCGCCGACTTTCTGGATGCGCTGCGCGATGGTTTTTTCCATGTTGACCGTGCCAGCCGCAGGCATGTTGTCGGACGTGACGTAATACACCAGACCGATGATGATGATGACCGGTGCCACAAACGACAGGAACACCGTGAACAACAGCTGTTGCGGGGTCTTGATCGGGCCCGTGTGTTCTTCCTCGTGGCTGTTGTCGCTCATGGTGTCCTCAATGGTCTTGCGCGTCTCAATCAGCCCGGGATTATAGCGGGGGGCCTGCTGCAAACCTCCTACAATGGAGCCTCACATATCAGCGGCTGTAGCTCAGTGGATAGAGTATTGGCCTCCGAAGCCAAGGGTCGTGGGTTCGATCCCCGCCAGCCGCACCATCGTCCGCATGCCATTTGACTTCGACGCCGTCACCGCGCCGTTTCGCATGCAACCGGGTTTGCGCAAACTGGCGCCAGGTGCGCCGCAATTGACGCCAAACCGTATCGGTGACCGTGCCTTGCTGGAAAAGACGGCGGTGCTGTCGCAGCACGCGCAGCAGGCACTGTTATGTGTGCCCGGTTTCGACGCCGGGCCGGCGCTCCAGGCATTGTTGCGGCATGCCGCAACGGAACACCCGGATGCGATCCGTTTGTCTGCGGACGGCGCTGTCACGGCCCTGCACCTGGGCTGGTCGGTACAGGCAGCGTCCGTACAAGGCACCGGCCCGCGAGCCATCGGGCGCGGCCTGCGCGCCTTGCCTCCTGAGTGGCGCGTGACCGGCCTGCTGTGCCTGGCCTTTGCGCAGGACTTCGCCGTGATCGAGGCGGATGCGGGGCGCCTGCCCTGGCTGGCGGTCTGCCTGCCCTCGCATTGGGCGCCGCATGAAAAGATCGGGCTTTCGTTTGCCCAGGTGCACGCGCCGGTGGCGGACAACCAGACCTTGCTTGCGGCCCGTGACCACCTGGCGCGGCTGGTCACCGGCGCGCAGCGCTGGGAGCGATTCGTCTGGACGATCACAACCGACGCTGCACTGGACAACCACCCGCAGCGACGCGCCCGGATCGATTGGCCAGCTGAGCAGGACGCCGATGCGCAGGCGCTGGCGGCGCTGGCATTCTGGCGAACGGAGCACCAGACTTTCATCCCGGTGCCCGACCGGGGCCAAGCCGTTTTTACCATCCATGTTCAGGTGCAGTCGCTGGCGCAGACCATCACCCGGCCAGAACAGGCGCGGGTTTTGCACGCGGCGCTTGGCAGCATGTCGGACGCGGTGCTGCGCTATCGGGGTCTGGCACCGGCGCGGCGGCGGCTGTTGTCCTGGCTGGCGCAGCGCGGCGCAGGTGGCGCAGGTGGCGCTACCGTGCCTGCGCCTTGATTGCCAATGCTGCTGCGTAAAGGCTGTTGCGCGGCGCACCAGTGATATCGGCTGCCAGTTGCACCGCAGTTTTCAGCGGTAACTCGACCAGCAGCAATTCCAGTACCCGGGTGTCTGCCGCCGGCTCCGCGGCGCGCGCGACGGGGTGCAGCACCAGCACGAACTCGCCGCGCGAGTGGTTGGGGTCCGCCGCCAACCATGCCTGCAATGCAACGGCCGGCATGGTCGCAATCTGTTCAAACTGCTTGGTCAGCTCACGCGCGATGGTGACTGGCCGTGTGCCCAGCTCCTGCAGCGCGCCCGCCAGACTGTCGATGCGGTGGGGTGCCTCCAGCAGCACGATGGCGCGTGCTTCGTTCGCCAGTGCGGCGACGCTGGCACTGCGTTCGCTGGCCTTGCTGGGCAGGAAGCCGACAAACACGAATCCGCCGCCATGTTCGTCGCCAGCGACACCAGCCACGCTGAGGGCCGCCGTAACGCTGCTGGGTCCGGGCACGGGCACAACGGCCAGTGCTGCTGCGCGCACCGCAGCGACGAGGCGGGCGCCAGGGTCGCTGATGGCCGGTGTGCCGGCATCGCTCACATAGGCCACACGCTGACCTTCGCGCAAGCGGGCGATTACGCTGTGTGCCGCCTCGACCTCGTTGTGCTGGTGCAACGCCAGCAGCCTGCTGCCTGGCCGGTCGATGCCATAGGCGCGCAACAGCGCCTGCGTGTGGCGCGTGTCCTCACAGGCGATGGTGTCGGCCAATTGCAGCACATACAGGGCGCGCAGGCTGATGTCGGCCAGGTTGCCGATGGGGGTGGCCACCAGGTACAGCGCTGGCTGGGGATAATGTTGCATCGCCGCCGCATCGCGCGCGGCGCCTAGAGCGGGGGCATAGGATGGTGTCAATGCAGGGTTCCGGTTTCAAGGCGCCTGGCGCCAGCGCCACCAGCAAACAGGCCGGCGACGCCGCCGAAGATGCCGCCCTGCTGCACCTGCAGCGTGCCGGTCTCCGCCTTGTCAAGCGCAATTATCGAACGCCCGGCCGCGGTGGCGGGGAGATCGATCTGGTGATGCTTGACACAGACGGAACGACTGTGTTTGTCGAGGTGCGTTCGCGCTCTGGCGTCGACCATGGCGGTGCGGCCGCCAGCATCAGCGCCCGCAAGCGCCAGCGCATCGTGTTTGCGGCGCGGCATTACCTGATGCAGCTTGGCAGCGCGCCGCCGTGCCGCTTCGACGTGGTGGTGCGCGACCACGGCATGATTGAATGGCTGCGCGGCGCCTTCGATGCCACCTGACAGCCTCCTCCACCCCCCCATTGCATGTGGGCGCATGGGTCGGGGGTATCATCCGCTCCATGCTTGAGCAGCGAATCGAACAGCATTTCATCGACAGCGCAGACCTGAAGTACCAGGCTGCGCAGGTGCTGAGCAAACCGATTGCGGCGGCCGTGCAAGCCATGATGGTGTGTGTCACCAGCGGAGGCAAGGTTCTGTCGTGTGGAAACGGCGGTGGTGCAGCCGCTGCGGCCCATTTCGCAGCAGGTTTTGTGGGCGGGTTCGAGCGTGAACGCCCGGAACTCGCTGCTGTGGCACTGGCGACCGATGGGGCCAGTGTCACCGCGATTGCCAACGAACATGCGTTTCGCGAGGTGTTCTCGCGCCAGGTGCGCGCACTCGGCAGTTCGGGCGACGTGTTGCTGGCGATCTCGGCAGACGGTCAGTGCGCAAATGTGCTGGAGGCAATACTGGCAGCCCATGAACGCGAAATGGTGGTTGTCGGATTGACTGGCCATGGCGGAGGCAGGATGGCGCAGGCCTTGCGCGACACCGACGTCCATATTTGTGTACCGCATGACCGTGCCGCCCGGATTCTGGAAGTACAGATTCTCGCGCTGCACTGCATCTGTGATGCGGTGGACTCTCAATTGTTGGGTGAACAGGAGGAAACCACACCATGATTTTTCGTTCCGTCAGGCTATGGGCTGCTGTGCTGTGCATCGCGTGCCTGGGCGCGAGCCTGAGCGCCTGCGCGCCCATCATTCTTGGAAGTGTGGCAATGGGAGCCCTGGTCGCCACCGACCGGCGCACCTCGGGTGCGCAACTGGAAGATGAGGGTATCGAGTTGCGCGCCGCCGGCCGGGTCCGCGAGAGCGTGGGTGAGCGGGCGCGTGTGAGCGTGACCAGCTACAACCGCCAGGTGCTGCTCACGGGAGAGGTGCCCAATGCGCAGGACAAACAACTGGTCGAGCAGATCGTCTCGCGCGTAGAGAACGTGCGTTCCATCGTGAACGAACTCGGTGTGCTGGGCAACAGCTCACTCACACAGCGGTCCTCCGACGCACTGGTGACTGGCCGCGTCAAGGCAGCCATGGTGGACGCCAAGGACCTGTTTGCCAATGCGTTCAAGGTGGTGACCGAGCGTGGCACAACCTACCTGATGGGGCGTGTGACCCAGCGCGAAGCCAACCGGGCGACCGACATTACACGCAGCACCAGCGGGGTGCAACGCGTGGTACGGGTGTTGGAGATCATCAGCGAAGAGGAGTTGCAGCGTACGCTGCCGCAAAATCCCGCCCGTGCGCCCGCTCCTGCTCCCAAGCCCTGACAGTGCGAGGCGCAATCCCCGGCGCGCTCGTACGGGATTGCCTCTCACACTCTGAGTTGGACGCGCCCGTTTCTATTTGAGCCGTTTCACCAGGCTCGACGTGTCCCAGCGGCCCCCGCCGAGTTGCTGGATGTCGCCATAGAACTGGTCCACCAGCGCCGTGACCGGAACCCGCGCACCGTTGCGGCGCGCCTCCTCCAGCACCAGACCGAGGTCTTTGCGCATCCAGTCCACCGCAAAGCCGAAATTGAACTGGTCCCCCACCATGGTCTTGCCGCGGTTGTCCATCTGCCAGCTCTGCGCGGCGCCCTTGCCGATCACGTCGAGCACTTGCACCATGTCGAGCCCCGCCTTCTGTCCAAAGGCGATGGCTTCACCCAGGCCTTGAACGAGGCCAGCGATGCAGATCTGATTCACCATCTTCGCCAGTTGGCCGGCTCCGCTGGCGCCAAGCAGTGTCACGGCACGTGAAAACGCCATCGCCACCGCAGCGATGGCGTCGAATCCGCCCTGGGTACCGCCACACATGACGGTGAGCGTGCCGTTTTGTGCGCCGGCCTGGCCGCCCGAAACCGGAGCGTCGACAAACTGGAAGCCGGCCAGTTCCGCCTGCGCCGCCAATGCGCGCGCCACACTGGCCGACGCGGTGGTGTGGTCCACAAACACCGCGCCCTGCGCCATGCCCGCAAAGGCGCCATCGTCGGCACGCTTGCCGTCTGGCTGGATCTGCCCAAGCGTCACGCTGCGCAGGTCGTCGTCGTTGCCGACGCAGCAGAACACAATGTCGGCGCCTTTGGCTGCCGCCCTGGGTGTTGGGGCACTGCATGCCCCTGTGCTGGCCCCGTATTCCGTGCACCATTGCGCGGCTTTGGCAGGATTGCGATTGAACACCGTGACCTGGTGGCCGGCCAGCGCCAGGTGCCCGGCCATGGGATAACCCATCACGCCCAGGCCGATGAAGGCGACCTTGCGCGGGGCAGTTGCGGGGTAGGTTTTCGGATTGGTACTTGCCATGGAAGCCTGGGGAATTCAGATTGGTCTTTGACAAACCGCGCGCATTCCTGCTGTGGCCGCAGTCCTTTTACTGGCCGATGGGCGGACCAGGAGCACGGTGTTACACGATCGCGAAGTTTTCGGTTCCGGCACTCAGGTCCTGGGCCCGGCCACGCTGGCTATTGAGCTTGATCTGCAGCCGCAGGTCGTTGAGTGAATCGGCGTTGCGCAGTGCGTCTTCGTAAGAAATGATGTTGTTCTCGTACGCGTCGAACAGGGCCTGGTCAAAGGTCTGCATGCCCAGGTTGCGGCTCTTCTTCATGATCTCCTTGATCTCGGACACGTCACCCTTGAAGATCAGGTCCGAGATCAGTGGAGTGTTGAGCATCACCTCGACTGCCGCGTTGCGTCCCTTGCCGTCCTGCTTCGGGATCAGGCGCTGCGACACCAGCGCCTTGAGGTTGAGTGACAGGTCCATCAGCAACTGGGTGCGCCGCTCCTCCGGGAAGAAGTTGATGATGCGGTCCAGTGCCTGGTTGGCGCTGTTTGCATGCAGCGTGGCCAGGCACAGGTGGCCGGTCTCGGCGAACGCCACCGCGTGCTCCATGGTTTCGCGGTCGCGGATCTCACCCATCAGGATCACGTCGGGGGCCTGGCGCAGCGAGTTCTTCAGGGCGATCTCCCAACTGTCGGTGTCCAGGCCGACCTCGCGCTGCGTCACCACGCAGTTCTTGTGCATGTGGACAAATTCGACCGGATCCTCAATGGTGATGATATGGCCGTAGGTGTTCTCGTTGCGCCAGTCAACCATCGCTGCGAGCGTGGTGGATTTGCCGGAGCCGGTGGCGCCGACCATGATGCACAGTCCGCGTTTGGAGGTCACGATTTCCTTCAGCACTTGCGGTACGCCCAGGCCATCAATGGTGGGCAGCACCTGCGGGATGACCCGCATCACCATACCGACCTTGCCCTGCTGTATGAACGCATTCACGCGGAAACGGCCCACACCGGGCGGCGAGATCGCAAAATTGCATTCCTTGGTGCGCTCAAATTCGGCGACCTGTTTGTCATTCATCACCGAGCGCGCCAGGGCCAGCGTATGCGCCGCATTGAGCGGCTGCGGCGAGACCTTGGTGACCTTGCCGTCGACCTTGATGGCGGGCGGAAAGTCACCGGTGATGAACAGGTCGCTGCCATTGCGACTGATCATCAGCTTGAGCAGGTCATTGATGAACTTGGTGGCCTGGTCGCGTTCCATGGTGCTGTTGCTCCAGGTGGGTCACTTCTTTTCGCTCAGGCGCGCGCTGACCACGCGCAACCGCAGCGAAAGTTTGCGGGCCAGCAGTGCTATCAGGTTGGCAGCAAGCTGGGGGTTGGCGGACAGCATGTCGTCCATTGCCTCGGCGGTCAGGGCGGCAATTTCACATTCGTTCATGGTGGTACACGCAGAAAACCGGATGCCGCTGTCAAGCAGGGACATTTCGCCCAGAATTTCGCCTGGCCGTGTCTCCGCCAGGCGCAGGCGCTCGCCCCAGGGTTGCACCCGGTCCACCGCCACCGCTCCCGACAGCAACACGATCATGAAGTTGCCGTATTCGTCCTGCCGGATCAGGTCGCGGTTGGCCGGTACCGTGGCAAAGTCGAAATAGCGCTCCATGCTCTGGATCGACTGCGCATCCAGATGGCTCATGTACTTGTCCTTCACCCACAGCGCCTGCAGCAGTTTGGTGCCGTGTGCCCCCGCCATGCGCTTGGCGTCGATCTCGGCCGCACGTGCCTCCCACGGAACCAGCAATGACGCATCCACTCCAAGCCCCGCAAAAGCGGTGCTGAACAGGAGGGAGTCCTGTTTTTCCTCGACCGGCTCAGTTCGGGGCTTGGGTTTGAGAATCTCGAAAATGCCTTTCATCACGTGCTCCTGTTGTACCGTTCCAGCTTAGCCGGGGAAATTCTCGGGGATCTTCGCTTTGCTGCGCGCTTCTGCCGGGCTGATGATGTTGCGTTTGACCAGGTCGGTCAGGTTCTGGTCCAGGGTCTGCATGCCGACGCTGTTGCCGGTCTGTATCGACGAATACATCTGGGCCACCTTTGCCTCGCGGATCAGGTTGCGGATGGCATTGGTGCCGATCATGATCTCGTGGGCGGCGACGCGGCCCTGGCCGTCCTTGGTCTTGCACAGGGTCTGCGAAATCACCGCCTGCAGCGATTCGGACAACATCGCGCGCACCATCTCCTTTTCGTCGGCCGGGAACACGTCGATGATGCGGTCTATGGTTTTTGCGGCACTGGAGGTGTGCAGGGTTCCAAACACCAGGTGCCCGGTTTCCGCCGCCGTCATCGCCAGCCGTATGGTTTCCAGGTCGCGCATCTCGCCCACCAGGATGCAGTCTGGGTCTTCGCGCAATGCGGAGCGCAGCGCAGCCGAAAAGCTCAAGGTGTGGGGTCCGACCTCGCGCTGGTTGACCAGGCACTTCTTGGACTCGTGCACGAACTCGATCGGGTCCTCCACCGTCAGTATGTGGCCAAACTCGGTTTCGTTGAGGTAGTTGACCATTGCCGCCAGCGTGGTGGATTTGCCGGAGCCGGTCGGGCCGGTCACCAGTACCATGCCACGCGGTTTGAGTGCCAGGTCGGCGAAAATTTTCGGCGCGTTGAGCTGCTCCAGCGACAGAATCTTGGACGGAATGGTACGGAACACCGCGCCCGCGCCCCGGTTGTGGTTGAAGGCGTTGACGCGGAACCGCGCCAGCCCTTCAATTTCGAACGAGAAGTCGATCTCCAGGAACTCTTCGTAGTTCTTGCGCTGGGTATCGTTCATGATGTCGTACACCATGGCGTGCACCGCCTTGTGGTCCAGCGGCTCGACATTGATGCGGCGCACGTCTCCATGCACCCGGATCATCGGCGGCAGGTCCGCCGACAGATGCAGGTCAGAGGCTTTGTTCTTGACGCTGAAGGCGAGCAACTGGGTGATATCCACGGGTTCCTCTATGTTTGTTACGCTTCAGGCAATTATGACCATGATTGCCGAGAATCTCCAAGCCGTTCGTAGACGTGTGTCGGCTGCCTGCATCGCTGCCGGTCGAGCGCCGCACACGGTACAGGTGCTTGCAGTCTCCAAGACTTTTGCAAGTGATGTGGTCGACCGGGCGATCGGCGCCGGGCAGTCCATGTTCGGTGAGAACTACATTCAGGAGGCAGTGCAGAAAATCCAGCTGTTGCGCTCGCGGACCGTGCAGTGGCATTGCATCGGCCCGATCCAGAGCAACAAGACCCGGCTGGTGGCGGAGCACTTTGATTGGGTGCAGTCGCTGGACCGGCTCAAGATCGCGCAACGGCTCAGCGACCAGCGCCCGGCGCATCTGGCGCCGTTGCAGGTATGTTTGCAGGTCAATACCGACGGCGGGCCGACCAAGGCTGGCGTGGCCCCGGAACAGTTGGCGCAACTGGCTCGGGACGTCGCGTTGTTGCCGCGTCTGGTGTTGCGCGGATTGATGACGATTCCCGAGCCAGCGACCGATTTTCAGTCCGCCGTAGCCTTGCATGCGCAGGCCAAGGTGCTGTTCGACCGTCTGAACGCCTCAGGTTTCGCGCTCGACACGCTGTCGATGGGCATGAGCGCCGACCTGGAGGCCGCCATCCACACCGGCAGCACCATGGTGCGGGTCGGGTCCGCAATTTTTGGCAGCCGCAGCCCGCAGGTGCCGCCGCAGTAGCTG
>Ga0209181_10002141_pt1 | contig 32735 bp, 26 predicted proteins | sample MAT05_FD_187208 | JGI IMG/M metagenome (GOLD analysis project Ga0209181, IMG submission 187208) | Freshwater microbial communities from Lake Fryxell liftoff mats and glacier meltwater in Antarctica - MAT-05 (SPAdes) (version 2) | ecosystem: Environmental > Aquatic > Freshwater > Ice > Liftoff... | reverse complement strand
GTCCCGGCCACGGTGCGCGTCTACGACCGCATCAGCGGGGCGCTCCGGTACGAGGTCAACCCGTTCCCCGGGTTCAACGACGGGGTGAAGGTCGCCAGCGGCGATGTGAACGGCGACGGGATCGCCGACCTGGTGGTCGGAGCCGGGCCGAACGGCGGCCCGCGGGTGGCCGTGTTCGACGGCCTCAGCGGCGCCCAGCTGTACGACTTCTTCGGCTACGAAGACAGCTTCCGCGGCGGCGTGACGGTTGCCGTCGGCGATGTGGACCAGGACGGGTTCGGCGACCTGATCCTCGGCACCGGCCCCGGCGGCGGCTCGCGCGTGCGGGTGCTCAGCGGCAAGGACCTGACCCCGCTACGCGACGTGGAGGTGTACGAGAAGACGTTCCGCGGCGGCGTGACGGTGGCCGCCGCCGACGTGAACGGCGACGGGATCCCGGACCTGATCACCAGTGCCGGCAGCGGCGGCGGCCCGCGGGTGGTGGTGGTGGACGGGCGGACCTCGGCGCTGCTGGCGAGCTTCTTCGTGTTCGACCCGAACAGCCCGAACAGCCGGACCGGGTTCACCGCGGCCGGCGGCGACGTGAACGGCGACGGGTTCGCCGACATCATCGCCGGGGCCGGGGCGACGGCGCCGGCGCAGATCCGCGTGTTCAGCGGGTTCAACCGGGCGTTGCTGAACGACTTCTACATCAACGACCCGTTCAACCCGGGCTTCCGCTCGTCGTCGATCGGTGCTGGCGTGCGGGTGGCTGTGGCCGACGCCGACGGGGACGGGGTGGGCGACATCATCACCGGCCTCGGGCCGGGCGGCGACGCGGTTGTGCGGACGTACAAGGTGACGGGCGTGAACCCGCAGACGAACGCCCTGTTCCCGACGCTGTCGGAGCTCCGCCGGCAGGACGCCTTCGACGTCGGGTACAGCTTCGGCATCTTCGTCGGGGCCAGCGACTGATTGCGATCCCGGCGAGCGGCCCGCGTGAGCGGGCTGTTGTCGTGCGCCTCTGATGCGCACGACAACAGCCCGCTCGCGCGGGCCGCTCGCCTCGTTACTCCCCCCGCACGAGCCGCCGGAACGTCCCGCAGATGATCGGCGCCGTCTCAGGGCCGACGCTGTTCAGTTCGCCGTACTGCGCCGACCGCCGCCCGTAGCAGAACGGCGGCCGCTCGTCCCACTGCCGCTTCGGCACGAAGTACCCCAGCTCGTCGTTCGCCAGACCGATCAGCATCCGGTGTTTGCCGCGCATCTGGTCGTAGATCGCCGGCTCGGCCGGCGCGTCGGGGAAATCCGCGCCCGGCTCCGCGGGCGTGACCACCTTGCCGAGCACGAGTTCCGGGTAAATCTCACCCGGGATCGCGGCGACCTCCAGGCCGCCGAGTTTCAGGTAGCCCACCTCCGTCTTGATCGCCGCCGGCTTGTCCAGGTTCTCGACCGGCCTCATCACCTTCGGCGTCGGGTCGCCGTCCCACAGGTAGATTTGCCGCTTCAGGACGCCGAGCTGGAACGCCAGCCGGTAGACGGGATTTTCGATCGGGAGGAGGAAGTCGCGGCGGCGCACGTCGAACGGCGTCAGTTCCAGCGGCACGGCGTCCTTCAGCGCCCGGTCGGCGGCCTCGCCGACGAGCGAGCCGTAGCGATCGGCCTTCTCGAACGTGCCGTCGGCGAGCTCCTTGCCGGCCGCGTCCTTCACCGGCAGCCGCAGCGTCGTCATGAGTCCGCCGACGGTGCCGGTGAGGTACACGACGGGGCACTTCTGCGTCTTCCGCAGGTGGCCGACGGTGTAGCCCACGAAGTCGGCGGTGACGGCGGTGTTCTTGCTGTCCAGCACCTCGGGGTGGCAGTTCCATTGCACCACGACGCCGCGCGCGGCCTGCGTCTTCGGGTCGTGAAAGCGCAGGGCGACGAGCTCGTCGTGCAGCACGACCGGCAGCCGGGTGTCGCGCAGCAACTCGGGCGCCTTGGCGGTGCCGATGCGGGCGGCGGCCGGGGCGCGGGCCTTGTCCGCCGCGGCGACCGCCTCGACGCAGCCGAGTTGCACCCGGCCGAGGTAGTCGCGGTCGACGCCGGACGCGAGCGGGTTCGGCCCCCACAGGCCCATCGTGTCCGGCCCCTCGTGGTTGTGCGTGGCCGACACGAGGACGTACTTGAACCCCGGCAACTTCGCCCGCACCGACTCCACGAACGGGAGGAACAACCCGACCACGTCCACCGACACGAGCGCGACCTTGTCGGGGCCGTCGGCGAGCACGACGGCGCGGGCCATGAGCGGGTCGTGGACCGACTTCGCCAGCCGGTTCTGACCGAACCCGGCCATGAACACCGGCTGCTTCCCCAGCACCGGGGTGATGTCGGCTTCGCCGAACCCGACGGTGAGTTCGCCGGCCGCCGCGGGAAGGGTGGCGGCCAGCACGCAGAACAGTGAGAGTGCTGAGCGGATCATCATGTACCTCAACATCTGTGAAAGCCCGGGGACGGCCGTCCCCGGGCTTCCCAAATTATTCGCACTCGCGCATGTAGCGGATGCTCTCTCGCGCGATCGTCTCGGGGTCGGGCGTGTAGTCGAACACCTCGACCGACACCCAGCCGGCGTAGCGCACGTCCGCGAGCGCCCGGAAGATCGGCTTGAAGTCCACGTCGCCGAACCCGGGGCCGCGCTTGTTCGGGTCGTTGGCGTGGAAGTGGTGTAGGGAATCGCGGTTCGCGCGGATCGTGTCCGCGACCGGCGCCGGCTCCGACGACATCGCCTTCACGTCGAGGTGGAGTTTCACGAACGGGTGGGCCATCCGCCGGCACAGGGCGGTCCCCTCGGCGGCGGTCGTCATGTAGTTCGTCTCGGCGGTCGTCAGCGGCTCCAGGCACAGGGTCACGCCGCCGTCCTCCAGCGCCTTCAGGCAGTGGCCCAGGGTGTCGACGGCGCGGTCGTCGCCCTCGGCCTTCGACACGCCGGCGTCGAGGTTCCGCTGGAACGGCGAGCCGAGCACCATCAAGTTGCCACCCAGGTCGGCCGTCGCGCGCGCCAGCTCGGCGAGGTACTCGCCGGTTCTGCGGCGCACGGTCGCATCGAGGCTGGTGAGGTGGAAGCCGGTCGTCTTCGCCAGCAGCCAGTGGAGGCCGATGATCGGGACGCCCGCGGCCTCGGCCTGACTGCGCAGCTCGGCGCGGCGCGCGGCCGACACGTCGGTAATCAGCGGGGCGAGGGTGAACGGCGCCACCTCGAGCCCGGTGTACCCGAGCTCGGCGGCGCGGGCGCAGACGCGGGCGTGGTCCCAGTTCTCGAACGTCTCGTTGCAGATCGCGTACTTCATGGCCACCGATGAATCGAGAGAATGTTGCTCGGAAGCCCACCTTACCCGCCGCGGCGGCGGGTGGCAAACGCCCGCTCCCGTATTCCCGACCGTCGGCCCTTGCGACCCGGCGTGACGGAGGTTAGTGTGACCGTCGGTTCGCCCTCTCCTCACACTGATGCCCGGGAGACGCCCATGTCCCAGTCGAAGATCGCGGCCGACCTGCAACACCTGTTGACGAACGCAGCCCCGCACGACCTGCTCGACGTGAACATCTTTCTCGCCGGCGAGCCGGCCGCCGCGGCCTCCGTGGCGGACGACGAGCCGGCCGACCCCCGGGTCGTGTGGTCGAGTCGGTCAAGGCCGCCGCCGACGCCGCGCAGGCCGACCTGCTGGATTACCTCGGGAGCCAGACCGCGGCGACCGGGTTCACCGACGACGAGGTTTCCGTCCCCGCCGCCGCCGCGGCCGAGGCGTTCTGGATCACCAACGCCGTCGGTACCCGGGTCACCGCCGCGACCCTCCGCGACGTGCTCCGCCGGCCCGACGTAGCGTACGTCGACCTGAGCCGGCACGTTCCGGTCGCGGAGTTGATCGACGCGCCCACGCGAGCGGCCAAGCCCGCCCCGCGGCGGAAGGCCGCGCCCGCCAGGAAGCCCAAGCGTCCGCCGGGGGCGGCGGACGACGACGCGGCCACGACGTGGAGTGTGCGGCACATCAACGCCCCGCTGTGCTGGCAGCTCGGGTTGACGGGAAAAGGGGTGCTCGTCGCTGTGGTGGACACGGGCGTGAACTACACCCACCCGGACCTTCGGAAGCGAATGTGGAAGGGCGGCGCTCAGTACCCGAAGCACGGGTACGACTTTGAAAACGGCGACAACGACCCGGCCGACGACAACGGCCACGGGACCGCGACCGCGGGGCAGGTGGCCGGGGACGGCACTTCCGGCACCGGAACCGGGGTCGCCCCGGGGGCGACGATCCTGGCGGTCCGCGTCGGCGGGGTGGAGCGGAACTTCTGGAAGGGGCTCCAGTTCGCCCTCGACCGCCGGGTCCAGGTGGTCAGCATGTCGATGACCTGGAAGTACCCGTCCGGCCTCGACTACCCGGGGTGGCGGCGGGTGTGCGAGACGATCCTGGCGGCCGGGGTGCTTCACGCCAACAGCATCGGCAACCAGGGGGACGACCTGACCGTGTACCCGGTCCCGTTCAACATCGCGACCCCGGGGAACTGCCCGTCGCCGTGGCTCCACCCGTCCCTGCCCATCGCGGCCGGGAAGGCCAGCCCGATCTCGGTCGGGGCCACCGACAGCGCCGACCGGCTGGCGCCGTACTCCGGTCGGGGGCCGGCGGCGTGGGGCACGCCCCCGTACACGGACTACCCGTACACGGCCGGGCATGCCACCCAGGTCGGGCTGCTCAAGCCGGACGTGTGCGCCCCCGGCCCGGGGACGACGTCGTGCAACCACCTCTTTCCGGGCACGCCGGGGGCGAAGCCGTACCGCTCGTTCGGCGGCACGTCGGCCGCCACCCCTCACGTCGGCGGGTGCCTCGCGATCCTGGCCCAGGCGTGCCGCCTCGCCGGTCAGCCGGTCGTCCCGGCGCGCGTTCAGGAGGCGCTGGAACGGACGGCCAAGCGGGTTCAGGGCCAGGCGGCCGACAAGGAAAACCACTACGGGGCCGGCCGGGTCGATGTGTACGCCGCCTACGGATACGGTAAGAAGAAGGGGTGGTGGTAGTCGCCCGCCCGGACGCACGGAGACGGAACCATGTCTGGCAAGCTGTCGGACCGGCTGGCGGCGCTCGCGGACACCCGACCCCGCGGGTCGGCCCCGGTGACCGTCCGCCTCCGGGCGGACCTGTCCGCCGGAGAGGTCCGGGGGGCCGTCCGCGAACTTGGACTGCGGATCGACGGGGCCGAGTACCTGTCCATCAGCGGTACGGTCCACGGGCAATTGTCGCTCGGGACTCTCGGGGACGTGGCCGCCCTCCCCGAGGTCGAGTGGGTCGACCTCGAGCGGTCGGCCGCGGTCGAGGAACTGATCGACCCGCGGTGATTCGGTGGAAGCCGTGAAGCCGGCGGGGCCGCAGCGCCGATGAAACACGCCGCGGGCCGCACGGCGTCGCTCGGGGGGTGGATGCGTCTTCGCAGCCGGGTTCGGGTCGCTCTCCTCGCTGCGGTCGCCGCCGCGGGCGGGTGCGCCACCAAGCCCTACGACCGCGACCCGCTCCTGAGCAACAGATACGGCGTGCGCGGCGACCGCACGGTCGCCGCCCGCCCGCTGCCGCTGCCGGTCGAGCCCGCCTCGCCCGACGCGCCGCCGGACCCACTTCTCACTTCGCGGTGATCTTGGTCACCGCCACGGTGCCGTTGTCGTGGCCGGAGACGAGCGCCTTCCCGTCCGCGGTGAAGATGACGCAGTAGCCCGGCGACTTCACCTGCGCCGCGAACGCCTCCTTGTCCGCCCCCGCCGGCCATACCGTGAGTCGGCCCGAGTAGCCGCACACGCCCAGCGCCTTGGCGTCCTTCGACCACGCCAGCCCGTAGGGGTCGTCCGGCGTCGGGCCGAGCTTCTTCGTCTCCTTGCCGCTCGCCGTGTCCCACAGCCGGATGGTGCGGTCCATCGAGGCCGACGCCAGCGTCTTCTCGTCGCCCAGGAAGGTGATGGCGGTGACGGGCTGCTCGTGACCGGTGAGCGTCTTCGACTCCTTGCCGGCGGCCACGTCCCACAGCTTCACCACGTGCTCCTTGCCGGTCTTGCTGGACGTGTCGCTGCCGGCCGACGCCAGGAGCTTCCCGTCCGGCGAGAACACGATCGTGTAGACCGAACCGGGGTGGCTGCCGAGGTTCTTCGTCTCCTTGCCGTCCTTCGCGTCCCACAGCCGCACCGACTTGTCGGCCGCCCCCGTCGCCAACAACTTGCCGTCCGGCGAGAAGGCGATGCTGCTGACGATGTCGGTGTGCCCCTTCAGCTCCACCGTCGCCTTGCCGTCCTTCACGGTCCACACCTTCGCCGACTTGTCCTGGCTGGCGGTGGCGATCACGCCGTCGTCCTTGGGGTGGAAGGCGACGGCGTACACCGGGCCGGTGTGGCCGGGGAGCGCCTTGAGTTCCTTGAGGGTGCCGTCGGGGGCGATCGACCACAGCTTGACGATGTTGTCGAACCCGGCGGTGGCGAGGGTCTTGCCGTCCGCCGACAGGGCGACGGCGTGGACGAGGCCGTTGTGGGCCTTGGTGGCGGGGGCGGGCTGGGCGGGGGCGAGCGGGAGGAAAGTCCCGACGGCGAAGGCGAGGAGTGCGAACCGGGCGCGGGTCATCGGGACGGGCTCCGTGCGGAGAGGCGGGGCGGGGACGACGGCGGACATTGTGCCCCGGCCGGGGGCGCGCGGCAACCGGCTTTTTCTGAGCCGGCCCCGTGAGGGGTCGGAGTGGGGGCGCACTCCGACCCCTCACGGGGCCGGCTCAGGGGCTCCCGATCCCGTACTGTTCGATCTTCCGGTAGAGCGAGCTGAGCCCGATGTCGAGCCGCCGCGCGGCCTCCTTCTTGTCCGGCGACAGCCGCAGAAGCCGCTCGATGTGACGCTTCTCGAACCGCTTCACCGCGCCGTCCAGCGGCTCCACCGCCGAGGGGTCGTCGGCCGCGGGCGCCAGGTCCGGCGGCAGGTCGGCGGGCGTCACCAGCGGGCCGTCGCCGAGGATCACTGCGCGCTGAATCGCGTTCTCCAACTCGCGGACGTTTCCCTTCCACGCCGCCCCCTGGAGCAGCGGCATCGCCTCCCGGCTGACGCCCGCCACCCGCTTCCCCATCGCCCGGCCGTGCTTGGCGACGAAGTGCTCGACCAGTTCGGGGATGTCCTCGCGGCGGTCGCGCAGCGGCGGCAGGTAGAGCACGACCACGTTCAGCCGGTAGTACAGGTCCTCGCGGAACCGCCCGGCGGCGACCGCGGCCGGCAGGTCGGTGTTCGTCGCCGCCACCACTCGCGCCGCCACTTCCTTCCCCTCGATCACGCGCAGCAGCTTGGCCTGCGTCGGCAGCGGGAGTTCGCCGACCTCGTCGAGGAAGACGGTCCCCGCGCCGGCGGCGGTGAACACGTCGGGCGTGTCGGCGTCGGCGGGTGTGAAGGCGGCGGCCTTCTGCCCGAACAGGTGCGCTTCGAGCTGGTCCGCCGGGATCGCGGCGCAGTTCACCGCCACGAACCGGCCGTCGGTCGGCTTCGCCTCCTGGGCGGTGCGGTGGATGTCGCGCGCCAGCAGTTCCTTGCCGGTGCCGCTCTCTCCGGTGACGAGCACCGTCGCGTCGGTGGGGGCGACCTTCCGCGCCATCGCCACCACCTGCCGGACCGCGGGGGTGCGGCCGATCACCATTCCGCCGGCGGCCGCCTCGCGGTGCAGCTCGCGGCGGAGCCACTGGTTCTCACGGTGGAGGTCGCGCTGGGCGATGAGGCGGCGAATCTTGCGGTCCACCTCGCGCAGGATGATCGGCTTCATCAGGTAGTCGTGGGCGCCCTTGTGGAAGGCGTCCACGGCGCTCTCGACGGTGGCGTACGCGGTGATGAGCAGGACGAACGTCTCGGGGCTGACGCGGGCGACGCGCTCGAGTACCTCGATTCCGTCGATGCCGGGGAGGTTCACGTCGCAGAGGATGGCGTCGTACCGGTTGCGGCCGACGAGCCCGAGCGCCGCCTCGCCGGTCGCCGCGGAGTGGACGGCGAAGCCCTCCTGGTGGAGGTACTCGGCGACGTTGGCGCGGATGACGGGCTCGTCGTCCACGACCAGCACGGACGCGACGGGGGTGCGGGCGGTCACGTCATCACCTCCGAAAGCCCGGGGACGGCCGTCCCCGGGCTTTGTACCAGCGCCGGGAACACCAGCCGGAACGTCGTCCCCTCGCCGGGCCGCGACTCGCACGCCACCGTGCCGCCGTGGGCGTCCACCAGCTTCCGCGTCACGAACAGGCCCAGGCCGGTGCCGTGCGACTTCGTCGTGAAGTACGGGCGGAACAACTGCTCCCGGTGGGCCGGGTCGATGCCGTGGCCGTCGTCGGTCACCGTGGCGATCAGCTTCCCCGCGTCGTGCCCCGCGGCGATGACCACCCTGCCGCCCTTGCCGGTGGCGTCGACGGCGTTCAGCACGAGGTTGAAGAACACCTGCACGAGTTGGTCGCGGACGCCGACCAGCGGCGGCAGGTCGGCCGGCACCTCGGAGCGCACCTCCCGCCCCTTCACGCCCTTGTAGTACTTGGCGATGCCGAGCGCCTCGTCCACGACCTCGCGGAGCGAGCAGCGGCCGCGCGTGTCGCTCGCCGGCCGGCTGAACGCCACCAGCTCGCGGAGCGTGCCCTGGATGCGCGTCAGCTGCGTCGTCACGAGCCCGAGGCGGTCGCGGGTGTGGTCGTCGAGGTCGCGGCGCTCGAGCATCTGGACGATGGTACTGACCGCCGTCAGCGGGTTGCCGACCTCGTGGGCGATGCCGGCGGCGAGGAGCCCGAACGCGGCCATCTTCTCCTGATGGAGCACCTGTGCCTGGCTCTCCTGGAGTTGCCGCGAGCGCTCGGCGATGCGCTCTTCCAGCCGCGCGTTCACCTGCGCGAGCTCGTCGCCGACGTGGCGCAGCAGCCGCACGAGCGACACCGCCGCCCACGCCACCCAGCCGAGCACGATGAGCGTGAACAGGAGCGTGGTGATGCGGGTGCCGTACACGGGCACCGCGGCGTACAGAACGGCGTACCCGACGCAGTTGACGGCGCACGTCCACCCGGTGACGGCGGGCGAGTAGCGGATGGCGGCGCACACGACCGCGAGCACGGAGTAGTGCCGGAACGGGCTGTCGGGGCCGCCGTCGAGGTGGCACAACAGCGCGATGTAGGCCGCTTCCAGCGCCGACACCAACAGCGGCGACCCGCCGAGGAAGACGCGGCCGCGCCAGGAGTGGTACGTGTCGAAGGCGGTGAAGACGGTTCCCAGGCCGAGGAGGACGGTCAGCGGCACCGCGTCGGCGTCGGTGACGACGTTCGCGTACAGGTAGCCGACGACGAGGCCGAACCAGCGGATCTTGACGGCGACGGCCTCGGCGGCGACATCCCACCGGGCGGGGGACGGGTCGGGTTCCGGGGTTGAAGGGGACATCGGGTGGTATTGTAGCCGCGTGGTGCGCGACGGGAGGGCGGGTGATGGCGAAGCCGGGGGCGAAGGTGGTGCTGTTCGTGGGTGCGTCCGACGACACGGCGGTGAACGCGGCGACCGTGTTCGGTCGGGTCGCGGCCCGGCTCGGCTTGCCCTGGGTGGGACGTGTCGGAACCCCGGCGGACGAGCCCGCTGCCGTCGTGGTGTTCGCCCCGGACCCGCGCTACCCGACCGCCGAGCTGTGGACCGCGACCGACCTGGACGCGCAGGTGAACGGCCTCGTCGCCCGCCTGCTCGGCGGTCGCGTCGTGACCGAAGCCGAGCTGCCCACGCCGACGAAGAAAGAGCCGCCGAAAACGGTTCACACGGTGAAGGTGAGCCGCGAGACGGCCGGCCGTCGCGGCAAGGGCGTGACCGTGGTGAGCGAGCTGCCGCTGACGCTCGACCAGATCGACGCGCTTGCGACGACGCTGAAGTCGAAGTGCGGCACCGGCGGCACCGCGAAGGACGGGCGGATCGAGATTCAGGGCGACCAGCGCGACCGCATCACGGCCGAGCTGGAGAAGCTCGGCTACAAGGTGAAGCGCGCCGGCGGTTGACGACGGGTCAGTGGAAGTGCCCGTGGATGAACACGCCGCCGGGCGGCGGGCACGGCCGCGGGCGCACGAACACCACCGGCGGCGGCTCCTGGTAGATGATCGTCGGCTGCTCGCGGACGTACACCGGCCGCGGCCGCACGGCGATCGGGCGGGCGTTCTGCATCTCGATGATGACGCGCGACGGAACGTTGTTCTGCCGTAGGAAGTCGAGGTCGGCGGGGGTCAGCGAGTAGGTGCTGCCGGTGTTGCGGATCTGGTTGACGATGACCTGTTCGTCGTGCCCCTGCTGCACCATCTGGATCACGTCGGTGAGCCCGAGGCGCTGCGCCGCGGCGGCGTTCGCCGCGGCCGTGGCCTGAACGACGTCCTTCTTCTGCTGGTCGTCGCGGTCCACACTGTTGCCGATGAGCCCGCCCGTGCCGGCGCCGACGAGCCCGCCCACGACGGCGCCGGTCTTGGGGTTGCCGGTCGCCGCGCCGACCGCGGTGCCGAGCCCGGCCCCGACGAGCCCGCCGAGGCCGACACCCTTCTCGGTGTTGTTCATCGTGGAACAACCGCCGCCGCACAGGGCCGCGGCGAGGAGCAGGGCGGTTCGGGGTCGCGCGGCAGTCATGGAATGCGCTCCTCGGATGAGTCGCGGGAGATACCGTCGGTCGCGTCGGCCGTCAACGGCGGAATCGACCGCGGAGTTCTCGCCGCACGATGAAAAACCCGATGGCGCACGATCCGAGAAAATCATGGTTCGGATCGTGCGTCATCGGGTTTTTCATCGTGCGGCAAAGAATCCCGGAGTGGGACCAGCCCATCGCTTCCCGGCACGACGTGCGGTAGAATCGCTCCGTTCCCCACCCTCCCCGGTCGCCGAACCCGCCATGAAGCACTGGCCCCTCGCCGCCGTCGCACTTCTCCTGGTCGCCGCCCCCGCCGCGGCCCAGCCGAAGGCCGCCGACCGCCCGCTCCCACCTGGCGCGGCCGCTAAAGCGATCACACTGCCGCCCGGCTTCAAGGCCACGCTTTTCGCCGGCGAGCCGGACGTGGTGCAGCCCATCGCCATGACCTTCGACACCCGCGGCCGGTTGTGGGTGGTCGAGTGCCTGAGCTACCCCAAGTGGCGAGCCGACGGGAAGGGGAGCGACCGCGTTGTCATCCTCGAAGACACCGACGGCGACGGCGTCCACGACAAGCGGACGGTGTTCCTGGACAACGGCCCCAATCTATCTGGCATCGAAGTTGGCTTCGGCGGCGTGTGGCTGTGCTCGGTGCCGAACCTGATCTTCGTCCCCGACCGCGACGGCGACGACAAGCCGGACGGCCCGCCCGAAGTGATCCTCGACGGGTGGAACCTGAAGGACACGAAGCACAACATCTTCAACAGCCTGGCGTGGGGGCCGGACGGCTGGCTGTACGGGTGCAACGGCATTCAGTCGAAGTCGCTCGTCGGCAAGCCGGGCACGCCGGACAAGGACCGCGTACGGCTCGACTGCGGGGTGTGGCGCTACCACCCGGTGCGGAAAGCGTTCGAGCTGTACGCCAGCGGTACGACCAACCCATTCGGCCTCGACTGGGACGACCACGGCCAGCTGTTCATCACCAACTGCGTGATCCACCACCTGTGGCACGTCGTGCCCGGCGGGCACATGCAGCGGATGTACGGCGAGGACGTGAACCCGTGGGTGTTCGCCTACCAGACCAGCTGCGCCGACCACCTCCACTGGGGCGGCGGGGCGTGGACGAGTTCGCGCACGACCGGCGTCGGCGGCAGCCCGGCGCACAGCGAGGCCGGCGGCGGCCACGCCCACAGCGGCGCCGCCGTGTACCTCGGCGACAACTTCCCGCCGGAGTACCGCAACAGCCTGTTCACCTGCAATATTCACGGCAATCGCTTGAACCGCGACCGGCTCGAACGCACCCCCGCGGGCTACGTCGGCAAGCACGCCCCCGACTTCATGCACGCGAACGACAGCTGGTTCCGAGGCATCGCCGTCCGCGGCGGCCCCGAGGGCGGGCTGTACGTCACCGACTGGTCCGACACCGGCGAGTGTCACAATTATGACAAGGCCGACCTGACCAACGGCCGGGTGTACCGCGTCGTCCACGGCACGCCGAAGCGCTGGACCGGCGACGTGGCGAAGCTGTCGGACGCCGAGCTGGTGAAGTTGCAAATCCACGCCAACGACTGGTTCGTGCGCCAGGCCCGCCGGGTGCTTCAGGAGCGCGCCGCGGCCGGGAAGCTCGAGAAGGACACGAAGGAATCGCTCGTCCGCATGGTGAAGGGGACCGACGACGTGACGTGGAAGCTGCGCGCGATGTGGGGGCTGAACGCCGTCGGCGGTCTGACGCCGGAACTTCTCGCGGACCTCCTGGGCCACGCCGACGACGACGTGCGGGCGTGGGCGCTGATGCTCGCCCTCGACCCCGCGACGCCGGCCCCCGCGGCGGTTGCGGCCGTGCTCGCGGCGGTGGAGAAGGAAGAGTCGCCGTTCGTCCTCCAGTTCGCGGCCGGCGTGTCGCAGCGGCTCGCGGGCGCGGACGGCCGCAAGCTGGCGCGGCTGGTCGAGTGGCGCATCCTCGACAGCGACGATCCTAACATCGCCCTCGCCGGTTGGTATGCGGTGCAGGTGGCGCTCGCCGGAACTGACCGCCCCGCCGACTGGACGGAGTTCCTGGAATCTGCGCGGCACCCGCTCATCGGCCGCAACATCGCCCGCTACCTCGTGGCGTCCGCCCCTGCTGGTCAGCGCGACGCCCGGCTCAAGTACCTGGTCGAGTTCCTCGACGAGGTGAAGATCGAATCGTCGCAACTGCCCGTGCTAGCCGGTATCCAGGAGGCGCTGGCGAGCCTCCGCGAAGCCCCGGAGCCGCAGGGCTGGGGAGGAGTGTACGCCCAGCTCTCCGCGAGCGAAGTGCCCGAGGTCCGCAGCCGGGCGGAGGCGCTCGCGGTGCTGTTCGGCAACGCCCGCGCCCTCGCCGACCTGAAGGGCCGCGCCGCCGACGCCAAGGCCGACCCCGCCGCCCGCGCGGCCGCGATCGAGTTGCTGGCCCGCCGCCGCGTCGCCGACCTGCCGACGCTCCTTCAACCGCTGCTGACCGACGCCGCCGTCCGCGGCCCCGCCGTGCGGGCGCTCGCCGCAGTGCCGCACGAGGCCACTGCGGCCCGGGTGCTGGCCGCATACCCGCGGTTCACCGTCGCCGAGAAGGCGGACGCCGTGCAGACACTCGGCGCGCGCCCGGCGTGGGCGCTGGCCCTGCTGGGTGCCGTTGAGAAGGGGACCGTGCCGCGTGCCGACGTGTCGCTGGTCGCCGCCCGGCAGATGCTGGCGCTGAACGACGCGGCAGTAACCACGAAGCTCGGGACCGCGTGGGGTGTCATCCGACCCGCGACCGGCGACCGGGCGGCCCTCGCCCGCAAGTGGCGCGGCATACTGACCACCGAGAACCTCCGCACCGCCGACGTGGTGAACGGCCGGCAGCTGTACACGCGCCACTGCGCGAGCTGCCACCGCATCTTCGGCGAGGGCGGCGACCTCGGCCCGGACTTGACCGGCTCGCAGCGCACGAACCTCGAATACCTCCTCGAAAACGTGCTCGACCCGAGTGCCGTCGTGCCGCGCGAGTTCCGCGTCACGAACGTTCTCTCCACCGACGGACGGCTCATCTCCGGTGTGATCACCCGCGACAACGCCGAGGGGCTGACGGTCCGTACCACGAACGAGACCGTGATCGTGCCCCGCGCCGACATCGAACGCGTACAGCAGACCGCGCTGTCGATCATGCCGGAGGGGCTGTTCGAAGCCCTCCGCCCGGAGGAGGTCCGCGACCTGGTCGCCTACCTCGGCCGGCCGCACCAGGTGCCGCTACCCGAAACCGCCCCTCCGCCGACGCCAAAACGGTAGCCCACGATGCGCACCCTCGCCGTCATGACGCTCCTCCTGCTCGCGGACGACGCCCTCGCCCAGCGGCCGACCCCCGAGCCGTTCAAGGCCGGCCGGTCGGTCACGCTGGCGAGCAACGGCATCGTCGCCGCCAGCCACCCGCTCGCCGCTCAGATCGGTCTCGACGTGTTGAAGGCGGGCGGCAACGCGGTCGATGCGGCCATCGCCGCAAGCGCCGCGATGGGGCTGCTGGAGCCGATGTCGTGCGGCGTCGGCGGCGACCTGTTCGCCATCGTCTGGGACGCGAAGAGGCAGAAACTTCACGGCCTGAATGCCTGCGGCGCCGCCCCGGCGAAGGCGACCATCGAGCTGTTCCGCGGAAAGGGACTCGCCGAGATTCCCGAGAAGGGGCCGCTCAGCTGGTCCGTCTCCGGCTGCGTGGACGGCTGGGATCAGCTGCGACAGAAGTTCGGCACCAAGTCGTTCGCCGACCTGCTGGCCCCGAGCATCCGCTACGCCGAGGACGGGGCGCCGGTCCCCGAGGTGATCGCCGGTTACTGGAAGAACGCCGATCTGAACAAGGACGCCGAGTTCCGGAAGGTGTACACGCCGGGCGGCAAGGCGCCGCGCGTCGGCGAGGTGTTCAAGAATCCGGCTCTGGCGAAGACGTACCGGGCACTCGCCGCCGACGGCCGCGACGCCTTCTACACCGGCGACCTCGCCCGCCGCCTCGTTGCCTTCTCGGAACGTAAGGGCGGGCTGTTCGGCGCCGCCGACCTGGCCCGTCACCGATCCGAATGGGTGGACCCGGTTTCGACGCGCTACCGCGGCGTGGACGTGTGGGAGTTGCCGCCGCCGGGGCAGGGGATCGCCGTCCTCCAGATGCTGAACCTGCTCGAACCCTACGACCTGCGCACGCTCGGCCCCGCGTCGCCCGACTACTGGCACCTCCTGATCGAGGCCAAGAAGCTGGCCTATGCCGACCGGGCTCGGTTCTACGCCGACCCGCTGTTCAGCCGCATTCCAGTCCGCGAACTGATTTCGCCGGAGTACGCCGCCGCGCGCCGCGCGCGGATCGACGCCGCGAAGGCCGCGACGGACGTACCCCACGGCGACCCGAAGCTCGGCAAGGCGGACACGATTTACCTGTGCGTGGTGGACAAGGACCGGAACTGCGTGTCGCTCATCCAGAGCAACTACTTCGGCTTCGGCTCCGGGCTCGCGGCCGCCGACCTCGGCTTCGCCGTTCAGAACCGCGGCTGCCTGTTCGCGCTCGACCCGACTCACCCGAACCGCCTCGAACCGGGGAAGCGGCCGTTCCACACCATCATCCCGGCGCTGGCCACGAAGGGCGGCAAGCCGTGGCTGACGTTCGGCGTCATGGGCGGCGACATGCAGCCGCAGGGGCACGTGCAGGTGCTCGTCAACCTCCTCGACTTCGGGATGAACGTGCAGCAGGCCGGTGAGGCGCCGCGCGTCGAACACGTCGGCCACGCGACGCCGACGGGCCGCCCCGCTGCGCCCGGCGGCGGCACCGTGAAGGCCGAGCACGGTATCCCGGATGCGGTCGTCGCCGAATTGACGCGACGCGGCCACCACGTCGAGCGGGTGCGGACGAACGGCGGCGGCTACCAGGCGATCCTCATCGACGCGACCACCGGTGTATTACACGGCGGCACCGAGGCCCGGAAGGACGGCGCCGCGGTCGGCTATTGAGCCGCGGCCGGCGACCCGCTACGGTACGCACAGCCCCCCACGTTCGCACCTGGAGAGTGCCATGAGCGACGCCGTGACCCCGGAAGTGAAGCAGGCCCGGATGACCGAGTTCCTGCGGCTGCTGCCGCTGACGATCGACCTGGCCGGGCTGGCGAAGGCGGCCCCCGGGGTGGTCTTCTCCCCCGATCAGATCGAGGGCCGGGCCATGAGCATCCGGGCCGCGTACAAGGCGGCCCGTAACCTCATCAAGGACGTGGGCGAAAACGGCTAGCCCGGGCGAAGCCCACCCGTTGCAACGGGTGGGGATCAGGTCCGGTCGGCGACGGCGATCCCCGTGGCGGTGGCGAACGCCCGGCAGCACGCCGTCGTCACCATCACCCGACTGGCCCCCTTCGCGGTCATCCGGTCGGCGGTCGCACCGCCGACCGCGACCGCGTTCCCGGCGCTGATTTCCACGTCGGTCCACTCCATGCCGCGCCGCCACGGGGCGCCGAGCGCGCGGAACACCGCGTCCTTCGCCGCCCACACCGCGGCGAACGCCTCGGTCGTCCGCGGGTCGGCGTTGCACCGGCCGATCTCGCGGTCGGTGTAGACGCGGCGGAGGAACGCCTCGCCGTGCCGGTCGATCAACTTCCGCACCCGGGCGCACTCCAGCACCTGGGTGCCGATCCCCACGATCATCGCACGTCGTCCTCGGCCGGCCGGGGCGGTAGAATCACCCCTTCAGCCTACCCGATGCGGCCGAAGGAGTCAGCCCGTGCCAGACCCCGGTGACCTGCTCGCCGACCTCACCGACGACCAGCGGGCCGCAGTCACCCACGCCGAGGGGCCGCTCCTCATCCTCGCCGGGGCCGGGTCCGGCAAGACGCGCGTCATCACCCGCCGCGTCGGCTACCTGCTCCAACAGGGAGTGCGGCCCGGCAGCATCCTGGCGATCACGTTCACGAACAAGGCCGCGGGCGAAATGCGCCAGCGCGTCGAGAAGCTGGCTCCGGGCAACCGCGTCTGGGTGAGCACCTTCCACAGCCTCGGGGCGCGGCTCTTACGCCAGTACTCCGACCGCCTCAACATCGACCGCAACTTCACCATCTACGACACCGACGACCGCAACAAGCTGGTGAAGGACGCCCTGGCCGCGACCGGGATGGACGACGTGAAGTTCAGCCCCGACCGCCTCGGTGGCGCGATCAGCAGGGCGAAGAACCAACTGCTGACGCCGAACGGGTACGAGAAGACGGCGACCGACTTCTTCTCGCAGACCGTGGCGAAGGTGTACCACGGCTACGAGAAGCGCCTCCGCGCCGCGAACGCGATGGACTTCGACGACCTGCTGTACCTCCCCGCCCAGGCGCTGCGGCTGAACGAGGAGTTCCGCCGCGACCTCGACTCGCGGTTCCGTTACGTGCTGATCGACGAGTACCAGGACACCAACTCGGCGCAGTACGAGATCGCCCGCCGGCTGTCGGTGGACTACCCGAACCTGTGCGTGGTCGGCGACCCCGATCAATCGATCTACAAGTGGCGCGGCTCGGACATCAAGAACATCCTCGACTTCGAGCGCGACTTCCCGACCGCCCGCGTCATCACGTTGACGCAGAACTACCGCAGCACGAAGAACGTCCTCCGCGCCGCCAGTACGCTCATCGACCGGAACAAGCAGCGGAAGAAGAAGGCGCTCGTCACCGACAACCCGACCGGCGAGCCGGTCCGCGTTCTCACCTTCGACAACGGACTCGACGAGGCCGAGGGGGTGGTGGTGCGCATCAAGGAGGCCGTAAAGGCCGGCCGATTCAAGTACCGCGACCACGCCATCTTCCTGCGCATCAACGCCCTCACACGCTCCCTGGAATCGGCATTCGTGAAGCACGGGGTGCCGTTCCAGATCGTCAAGGGGCTGGCGTTCTTCGAGCGGAAGGAGAACCGCGACGTACTCGCCTACCTCCGGCTCGTCGTCAACCCGCAGGACAATCTCAGCTTCCTGCGCGCGGTGAACGAGCCCGCCCGCGGCGTCGGCAAGACCTCGCTCGACCGCCTCGTGTCCTTCGCCGGCCGCGAGGAGATTCCCCTCCTCGCGGCCGCGGCGCAGGTGGCACGCATCCCCGACATCAAGGGCAAAGCCGCGACCGGCCTCCGCGACTTCTACCGGCTCCTCACGGAGCTGCGCACGAAGCTCGACCTGCCGCCGCACGAGTTGATCGACCTCGTCATCAAGCAGTCCGGGTACGAGAAGATGCTGCGCGACTCCGACGACCCCGAGGACGCCGACCGGCTGGCGAATGTGTCCGAACTCGTCACCGCCGCGAAGCAGTACCACGACGAGAACGCCGACAGCAAGGCCGTGGACTTCCTGGAACAGATCACGCTCGCGTCCGACACCGACGGCTGGGACGAGGCCGCCGACCACGTCTCGGTGATGACGCTCCACGCCAGCAAGGGGCTGGAGTTTCCGGTGGTGTACGTCCTCGCCGTCGAGGAGGGGCTACTGCCGCACGAGCGGAGTTTGGGGAAGGACGAGGACGTGGAGGAGGAGCGGCGGCTGTGCTTCGTCGGCATGACGCGGGCGATGAAGGAGCTGTACCTCAGCCACGCCCGGATGCGCGAGTTCCGTGGACAACTGAACTACGCCATCCCGAGCAGCTTCCTCGGCGAGTTGCCGCGCGACGGGTCGGTGGAGCAGGTGGACCTGTCGATGACGCGGAACGTGGCCCGCGGGGCCGCCGACGAGTGGCGGGCGAAGGTGGCCCCGGCCGCGCGCGACTGGGCCGACACCGGCGTCCGCCCGTACCTCCCGCCGAAGAAGGCGGACGATTCGGGCTCGATCACCGCCCCGCCGGACACCGGGCTCGCGGTCGGGGCGCTGGTGCAGCACGACGAGTACGGCCTGGGGCAGGTGACCGACTTGAGTGGCTTCGGGGCGCTGCGGCGGGTGAAGGTGCGCTTCCCCGGCCACGGTGAGAAGACGTTCGTGGCCGACAAGGTGAAGCTGAAGGTGGTCGGGCGGAAGAAGGAGTAACGCGAAAGCGGTCATCGGGAACGCGGTGTGACTTGGGAAAGCCCACCCGTTGCAACGGGCGGGCTTCGCCCGCACCACCTTCCCGAGGTCCGCTCTAGTAGTCCTGCCGAGGGAGCTTCTCCAGCGCCTCCTTGAACGCCTTCGCCGAACCGAACCGGTCGGTCGGCGCCTTGGCGATGCTCTTCAGCAGCAGTGCGGCCAACTCGGCGTCCACGTCCTTGTTCGCGTCCCGCGGGTTCTTCGGCGGCGAGTTCATGACCCGGCGGGAGTACTCGTTCGAGTCCATCGACCGCTCCCACGGCAGCGCGTTGGTGAACAACTCGTAGGCCGTGACGCCGAGCGCGAACAGGTCGATGCGGTGGTCGGTGGTGCGCCGGGACAGGAGTTCCGGCGCCATGATTTCCTTGGTGCCGGTGCGGTTGCCGGGGGCGCAGAACGGCGGCGTGTACGGGATCGTCAGGCCGAAGTCGATCAGCTTGAGCACGCCCTCGGTGTTGACCATGATGTTCCGCGCGCACAGGTCGCGGTGGAGGTACTTCGAGTCGTGGATGAACTGGAGGGCGTCGCACAGCTGCGACAGGTAGTTGATGCGGTTCCCCTTCAGCTGGGCGTTCCGCGTCTCCACCAGGTAGCTCAGGCCGAACCCGTCCACCCACTCCATGACGATGTACGGCTCGCCGTTCGTCGTGAGGCCGTGCTCGTAGGTGCGCACGATGTTCTCGTGCTTGAGCGTCATGCAGACCTCGCCCTCCGACGGCTTCTTCAGGCCGGGGAAGCGGGCCTCGAACTCCTTCGTCTTCACCTTGTCGAGGACTTTGAGGCAGACGTTGCGGCCGATCTCCCGGTCGTAGGCCCGGTAGACCTTGGACATGCTCCCCTGGCCGGTCTTGCCGCTCAACTCGAACCGCTTGGCGACGTTCGCCACCTTGCGCGGCGCCCCGCCGACCCCGCCCCTGTCCTTACCCTTGCCGGTCAGAAAGTCGAAGAAGCCCACGGGCGCCTCACGGCGTTACTGGATGTCGCAATAGTCGATGATCCGGGCGACCTCGGTCCGCAGGTCGCGGCGGTGGACGATGCGGTCGACGAACCCGTGCTTCAGCAGGAACTCGCTGGTCTGGAACTTCTCGGGGAGTTCGAGCCCGACGGTGTTGCGGATCGTCCGCCGGCCGGCGAACCCGATCATCGCCCCGGGCTCGGCCAGGTGGAGGTCGCCCTGCAACGCCCAGCTCGCCGCCACGCCGCCCATCGTCGGGTTCGTCATGATCGACACGTACAGCCCGCCGGCGCTGTCGTACCGGCCCAACGCCGCGGACACTTTGGCCATCTGCATCAGCGACAGGATGCCCTCCTGCATCCGCGCCCCGCCGCCGGAGCCGCTGACGAAGATCAGCGGCAGCTTCCGCTCGGTGGCGCGCTCGGCGGCGCGGGCCAACTTCTCGCCGACCACGCTCCCCATGCTCCCGGCCATGAAGTGGAAGTCGGTGATGCCGAGCACCACCGGCCGGCCGCGGATGAAACCCTTGCCGCACACCGCCGCGTCCTTCTGGCCGGTCTTCGCCTGCTCCTCGATCAATCGCTGAGCGTACGGGATGCGGTCCACGAACCCGAGCGGGTCGCACGGGGCCAGGTCGGCGTCCCACTCCTCGAAACTGTCGGTGTCGAGGAGCTGGGCGATGCGGTCGCGGACGGGGACGGTGAAGTGGTGGTCGCACTCCGGGCAGACGAACAACCGGGCCTCGACCTCCTTGCGGTAGACCGTGGCCTTGCACCCCGGGCAGCGGAGCCACAGCCCCTCGGGGACGCCCTTCTTGCGGTCGGCCGATTGCGGGATCGAGGACATCAGGCACTCGGGATTAGCCGCGGTCGTCGATCTGGGCGAGGGACTGGAACTTCCGCCCCTCGACGTAGGCGAGGAACGCCCCGCCGCCGGTGGACACGTGCGTCATCTTCGCGTCGTACCCGAACTGCTCGACCGCCTCGGCCGTCTCGCCGCCGCCCACCACGGTCACGGCGCCGCTGTCGGCCATCGCCCTGGCGACCGCCTTCGTCCCCTCGCTGAACGCCGGTTGCTCGAACCAGCCGACCGGGCCGTTCCAGATGACCGTCGCGGCGTTCTTGATCCGCGCCGCGAACAGCTCGCGCGTCCGCGGGCCGATGTCCACGCCCTCAAAGTCCGGCGGGATCGGCGTGGTCGGTGTCGCCGTCACGTTCGACGTGACGGTCAGGTCGGTCGACTTCGCCGCGAGGCAGTCCACCGGCAGCGTGATCTTCCCGCCGACGTGGCCGAGCAGCGGCGTCGCGGCGGCCAGCTCCTCGTCGGCGACGCGGGTGCCGCCCACGTCGAAGCCCGTCAGCTTGAGGAAGGTGTACGCCATCTTCCCGCCGACGAGCAGGCCATCGACCTTCGACAGGAGGGAGTTGATGAACGCGATCTTGTCGGACACCTTGGCCCCGCCCATGACCGCGAGCACCGGCCGCTTCGGGGCGGACATCAGGCCGTCCACGATCGTCAGTTCCTTCTCGACGAGGAGGCCGACCGCGCGCGGCTTGCCGGCCGCCTTCATCGCGGCTGGCACGGCCACCATGCTGGCGTCCTTGTCGTTGTGGCATGTGCCGAAGGCGTCGTTGACGTAGGCGTCGGCCAGGCCGGCGACCGCGGCCGCGAACTCGGGATCGTTCTTCTGCTCGCGGTGGTCGAAGCGGAGGTTCTCCAGCAGCAGCACCCCGCCGGGCTTCAGTGCCGCGGCCGCGGCCGAGACCGCCGGCCCGACGACCTCGTTCGCGGCTTTCTTGACCGGCCGGCCGAGCAACTCGCCGAACCGGGCGGCGACCTTGTCCATCGTCAGGTTGGCGCGCTCCTCGGGTGTGGCCTTTTCCGGCCGGCCGAGGTGGCTCATGGCGATCACGGCCGCGCCGGCGTCGAGAAGAGCCTGCACCGTCGGGAGCGCCCCGCGGATGCGGCGGTCGTTCTTGACCGCGCCGGTCTTCTTGTCCAGCGGGACGTTGAAGTCCACGCGAACGAGTACCGTCTTGCCGGCGAGCGGGCCGAGGTCGTTGATCGTCTTCTTCGGCATTCGGGTGTTCCAGAAGAAGCTCACGCAGAGGCACAGAGCCGCAGAGAAGGACAGAACCTCGTTTTCTCTGCGGCTCTGCGCCTCTGCGTGAGCGTTCTTGCCTAGCCCTTCTTGATCATGTACTGGAGGAGGTCCACGCAGCGGTTGCTGTAGCCCCACTCGTTGTCGTACCAGCTCACCAGCTTGAAGAACTTGCTGTTCAGTTCGAGGCCGCTGCCGGCGTCGAAGATGCTGCTGTGGTCGTCGTGGATGAAGTCGGTGCTCACCACCTCGTCGGCGGTGTACGCCAGCACGCCCTTGAGGTACGTCTCGCTCGCCCTCTTCATCGCCGCGCAGATGTCCTTGTAGCTCGTCTCCTTCGTCGTCTTCACCGTCAGGTCCACGACGCTCACGGTCGGCGTTGGCACGCGGAAGGACATGCCCGTGAGCTTCCCCTTCACCTCGGGGATGGCCAGCCCCACGGCCCGCGCGGCGCCGGTGCCGCTCGGGATGATGTTGATCGCCGCCGACCGGCCGCCCTTCCAGTCCTTCTTGCTCGGGCCGTCCACCGTCTTCTGCGTCGCGGTGTAACTGTGGACGGTCGTCATCAGCCCCTCCTCGACGCCGAAGCCCTCCTTCAGCAGGACGTGGATGACGGGGGCCAGGCAGTTCGTGGTGCAGCTGGCGTTGCTGACGATGTGGTCCGTCGCCGGGTTGTACTTCTCGTGGTTGACGCCCATCACCACGGTGATGTCCTCGCCCTTGCCGGGGGCCGAGATGATGACCTTCTTCGCCCCGGCCGTGATGTGCCCCTGGGCCTTCTCGGCCTCGGTGAACAGGCCGGTACTCTCGATCACGTACTCGACGCCCAGCGCCTTCCACGGCAGCGCGGTCGGGCCTTCCTTCACGGCCAGGCACTTGATCTCGTGGCCGTTAACCACCAGCACGTCGTCCTCGGCCACGCCGGGCGCCGACTTCTTGCTAGCGACCTCGCCGGCGAACTTCCCCTGGGTGGAGTCGTACTTGAGGAGGTAGGCGAGGTTGTCGGCGGGGACGAGGTCGTTGACGGCGACCACGTCCAGCGTCTTGCCGAGGTGCCCCTGCTCGACGAGCGCCCGGAACACCAGCCGACCGATCCGCCCGAACCCGTTGATCCCGACCTTGACTGCGGCCATCTGCGTGCGTCTCCCGTGGGGTGCCGTTCGGGGATGAATCTACGGATTGGACGTCGCGTTTCTAGAGTTAGTGATGGGCTGAAAGCCCGGGGACGGCCGTCCCCGGGCTTTCGGAGCACGTCACACGTCCAGGTCTTCGGCGACGGCCTGGTCGGCCTTCTCCATGATGAACCGGTAGCGGTGCTCGGCTTCCTTGCCGAGCAGTTCCCGGAAGGCGTCGTGGGCGTCGAGGTTGGAGTCGATCTCGACCTTCAGCAGGGTGCGGTTCTTGCGGTCGAGCGTCGTCCGCGCCAGGTCGGCCGCGTCCATCTCGCCGAGCCCCTTGAACCGGGTGATCTCCGGCTTCGCGTTCGCCCTCAGCCCGGCCAGGATCTCTTCCTTGTGCTCGTCGTCGATGGCCCAGGTCGTCTCCTTGCCGACGTTGATCCGGTAGAGCGGCGGCTGGGCGATGTACACGTGTCCCTTGCGGATCAGTTCCGGGGCGTGGCGGAAGAAGAAGTCGAGCATCAGGGTCGTGATGTGGCAGCCGTCGGCGTCGGCGTCCATGAGCAGGATGATCTTGCCGTAGCGGAGGCCGTCGTACTGGAACTTGTCGCCCGCGCTGGTGCCGATCGCGGTCACCAGGTCGGAGAGCTCCGCGTTGCCGAGCACCTTCGCCGTCGGCAAGTCCTCCCCGTTAAGGATTTTCCCCCGCAGTGGCAGGACGGCCTGCGTGGTGTTGTTCCGTCCCTGCTTGGCGGACCCGCCGGCCGAGTCGCCCTCGACGATGAACAGTTCCGTCTCGTCGCGGTCGGTGCTCTTGCAGTCGGCGAGTTTGCCGGGGAGGCTGAGGCGGCGGCTGCCGGGCGTCTTGCGCTTCACCTCCACGACCGCGGCCCGGCTCGCCTCCCGCGCCTTCGCGGCCAGGATGATCCGCCCCACGATGGAGTCCGCGGCCGTCTTGTTGTTGTTCAGCCAGGCCTCGAGCGCGGGGCGGACGAAGTTGTCGACCACGCCCTCGACCTCGGGGTTGTTCAGCCGCTGCTTGGTCTGCCCCTCGAACTGCGGCTCGCGGACGAACACCGACAGCACCGCCGTGACGCCCTCGCGGATGTCGTCGGCGGTGACCTTCAGCCCCTTGATCTTGATGTCGTGCGTCTCGACGTACCCGTTCACCGCCTTGCGGAGGGCGGACTTCAGGCCGTTCTCGTGGGTGCCGCCGTTCGGCGTGCGGATGCCGTTGACGTAGCTGCGGTACGTCTCTTCCGTGGACTCGGTCCACTGGAGGGCGATTTCGATCTTGCTGCCGTTCTCGCGCACGGCCGAGAACGCCGCCTCGGTCACGCTCGGCTTGCCGCCGTCGGTCACGAGCTTCTGGAGGAACGCCGGCAGCCCGCCGGGGTTGTGCAGCTCGTAGACGTGCCCGCCGTGGTCGTCGCGGAAGGTGATGTGCAGCCCGCTGTGGATGAACGACATGTCCTCCAGCCGGGCCTTGAGCGTGTCCGCGTCGAACTTGGTGGTCTTGAAGATGCTCGGGTCGGGCTCGAACGTGATGACGGTGCCGTGCCCGCGGAACGGGCCGACCTTCTCGACCTTCCCCAGCGGCACCCCCTTGGCGTACTCCTGCCGGTACTCGAACCCGTCGCGCCGGACCTGGGCGACGAGCTTCTTCGAGAGCGCGTTCACGACCGACGCGCCGACGCCGTGGAGGCCGCCGGAGTGGAGGTAGCCGCTCTCCGTCTCGCCGAACTTGCCGCCGGCGTGGAGCACCGTCAGCACCAGTTCGAGGCCGGACTTGCCGTGCTTCTTGTGAATCTCGACCGGGATGCCGCGGCCGTTGTCGGCCACGGTGACGCTGTCGCCGCTCTTGTGCAGCGTGACGGTGATGTGGTCGGCGAAGCCGTTGATGTACTCGTCGACGGCGTTGTCGATGATTTCCCAGGCGAGGTGGTGGAGCCCCTTCGCGTCGACGCCGCCGATGTACATGGCGGGCCGCTTGCGGACGGGCTCCAGCCCTTCCAGAACCTGGATGTCTTCGGTGCGGTACTGGGCGCTCCGCCCGGCGCTCATGGTGCTCATCGGCTCAGTCCCGGTCGGTGGTCGCGGTGCGTTACTGGTAGTACTTCTTGGAGACGATCGCGCCCGTCTGGGGGTAGATTCGTGGCTTCGGCTCGGGTTTTCAGCCCGGAGGGCGCCTTCGCTAGCCCGGGGCGGAAGCCCCGGGCGGCCTGCCGCGGAGTTCGGGTGGCGTTGCTCCCTTGGATCAACCCCGTCGCCCGCCCGGGGCTTCCGCCCCGGGCTAGCGAAGGCGCCCTCCGGGCTGAAAACCCGAGCCGGAGCCCCGAGCCGGCCTGTGGGAAACCGGCCTCACGTCACCCCCTACGCTGTCCCGTCCGCATCCGCGCTCTTCCGGGGCACCTTGCCGTCGATCTCGTCCCAGTTCACCAACTCGATCGGCGGGGGCAGCACGCGCACGAACTTCGTCCGCACCCCCGGCTTCTCGCCCTTGCCGCCGCGGTTCTGCACCTTGATCGCACCCGGCCCGAACTCCTGCACCTTCCCCGCCTCCGTCTCGAGTTGCATCTTGTCGAACCGGCCGCCGACCAGCACGCCGCCGACGCACTGGTCGCCCTCCAGCTTGATGCCGAGCACGCCCTTCGCCGCGCCGCTCACCACGTTCACCGAGTCGATCGAGAAGTGAATCAGGTGCCCGCCCGCCGACGCCAGCATTACCCCGGTCTCGCCGCCGACCAGCTTCGCCATCACCGCCTTGTCGCCGTCGTCGAGCTTGACGAAGCGCCGGCCCGACTTCGTGGACTCGGTGCGGAACAGCGCCAGCGGGATGCGGAGCACGTTCCCGCCGCTCGTCGCCACCAGCAGGTACGGGCCGCCGTCCGGCCCGTCGGCCGGGGTGAAGCGCGGGTCGGTGGTCACCGCCGCGATCACCTTCGCCCCGTCGGCGAGCTTGAAATACTTGGTGATCGGCTCGCCGTGGCCGGTGGTCGCCGGCACCTCGTTCACCCGCATCGTGTACGCGGCCCCGTCGTCGGTGAAGAACGCGACGTGGTCCAGCGTGCTCGCCGGGGTCACCGCCACCACCTCGTCGCCCTCCTTCACCCGAGTCGATTCGATCGACTGAAGGCGGCCGACGCGCTTGAGCCAGCCGTTGCGCGTCAGCACGACGTTCGCGTTCTCGCGGACGATGTACGCCTCCTCATCGAACTCCAGCACGTCCTCGTCCTGCGCCATCCGCGTCTTGCGGCGCTCCGGGAACGCGGCCGCGAGCTTCTCGAACTCGTCGCGGACGACGCCCCACAGTTTCTTCTCCGACGCCAGGATCGCCTGGATGCGCGCCGCCTCCTTCCGCTTCTCGGCCAGCTCGTCGGTGATCTTCTGAATCTCCAACTGGGCGATCTTGTAGAGCTGGGCGTCGAGGACCGCCGTGACCTGCTCGTCGTCGAGCTTGAACGCGGCCTTCAGCTTCTCGGCCGCGTCCGCCTTGCCGCTGCTCTCGCGGATCAGTTTGATCGCCCGGTCGAGTGCGTTGAAGATGATCGCGAAGCCTTCGAGGATGTGGATGCGCCGCTGCAGCACCCGCAACTGGTACTCGAACCGCCGGCGGACGGTGGCGAGGCGGAAGTCGAGGAAGTGGCGGAGGATGTCGCGGAGCGATAGGCCGTCCCGCGGCACCATCGTCTTGCCGTTGTCGAGCGGGACGAGCGCCGTCATGTTGTAGGAGAACGTCTTCTGCAGGTCGGTGTGCTTGTAGAGGTAGGCCATCACCAGAGCCGCCTCGGTGTTCGGCCGCAACTCCAGGGCGATGCGGAGCCCCTCCTTCTCGTTCGTCTCGTTCGACAGGCCAAGCAACTGCGGCAGCTTGCGGTCTTCGATCATGCCGCCGATCGTCTTCTCCAACTCCCCCTTGTCCACGCCGTAGGGGATGGACGTGACCACGATTTGCGACTTGCCGCGGCCCAAGTCTTCTTCCTTCCACTCGCCCTGCACCTTGATGCTGCCACTGCCGGTCTCGTAAATGTTGCGCAGGGTGGCCCGGTCGGTCACGATCTTGCCGCCGAGCGGGAAGTCCGGCCCCTTCACCTTCTCCATCAAAACCGCGACCGTGGCGTCGGGGTTGTCGATGAGCACCACGCACGCCTTGAGCACCTCGGCGAAGTTGTGCGGCGGGATGTTCGTCGCCATGCCGACGGCGATGCCGGAACTGCCGTTCACCAGGAGGTTCGGGAACTGCGCCGGCAGCACCAGCGGCTCGCGGCGGGTGCCGTCGTAGTTCTGCTGGTAGTCGATCGTCTCCTGGCCGAGTTCGCTCAGCAGCGACTCGGCCACCCGGGTGAGGCGCGCCTCGGTGTAGCGGTCGGCAGCGGGCGGGTCGCCGTCCACCGAGCCGAAGTTCCCCTGGCCGTCGATGAGCGGGACGCGCAGCACCCACTCCTGCGACATGCGGACGAGGGCATCGTACAGCGCCAGGTTACCGTGCGGGTGGTAGTTCCCCATCACGTCGCCGACGATCTTGGCGCACTTGCGCGGCTTCTGGTTCGCGGTGAGGTTGAGGTCCTCGTACATGGCGTAGAGGATGCGCCGCTGCACCGGCTTCAGCCCGTCGCGGACGTCCGGCAGCGCCCGGCCGGTGACCACCGACATGGCGTACCGGATGAACCGGGTGCGCACTTCCTGGGCGATCGAGACCGTCTGAACTCCCGCCATGACGCGCCTCGCCGAACTCGGGAACAGCCCATCATAGGGGGCGGGGAAACCACCCTGCCGCGAATTAGTGGACGGATTTATAGTATAAGCGACGATCCGCCCGCGGGCGGAGGTCAGCAGCCGGGCTCCTCCGAAACGCCAACAACCCCCGGGGTCCGGGGGTTGCGGGCGGCGCGGGGTGTAGCGGTCGCACTACTCGGGGTTCGCCATCATTCCCATCGCCGGCCGCGGCGGCGGGTACTTCGCGGCCACCGCCCGCAGCTCGGCGTCGTGCCCGGCCGGCAGCTCCTCGAAGCCCTTCAGCCGCCACAGGAACAGGAACGCCTTGCCGCTCGCCTCGTTCTTCGTGTTCAGCAGCCCCGACTTGATCTTCCCCGCCATCTCCGCGCTGATCGCGTCCTTGCGGTACACCACCGTCGTGTACGGGAACGGGTCGCTCTGCGTCAGCACCCGCAGCTGGGCGGCGCGGCCGGGTTGGTTGTTCTGGAACGCGTCCAGGGACGCCACGTCCAACACGGCGGCCTGCTCCTTGCCGTCGAGGACGAGGTCGAGCACCTCTTCGGGGCCGTGCTTAGGCATGTGGGTGGCGACGCAGGTGCCGGCCGGGAGCGTCTCGGCGAGGCGCTCGACGAACAGGTAGCAGTGGGCCTTCGTGCCGAGCGGCACCGCCACGTTCCCCTTCAGGTCGGCGGGCACCCGGGCCTTCGAGGTGGCATTCACCACCAGCACCGCCTGGAACTTCCGGGCGGGGACGCTGACGGCCAGCGGGATCAGGTCCGGGTGACGGTCCTTCACCCACGCCCACTCGAACCCGTGGAAGACGCCGATGTGGAGCTTCTGGGCCTGGAGCCGGGCGGCCTGTTCCTCGTGGTCGGCGACGACCTCGACGACGCCGTCGAGGCCGGTCTGCCGCTTGAGGAGGTCGCGGAACGGGGCGGCGGCGGCGTGGATGAGGGGCGGCGGGATGTCGCGGAACATGCCGCTGAGGACGCCCAGGTGGAGCACCTTGGGCGGCCGGGCCGCGGCCGGGGCGGTGAGGCCGACGGCCACCACCAGCATCGTCATCGCCGTCCACGCGAAGACCCGTACCACGGCCCACCCCCGGAACAAAAAAAGGAGAAACCCACGACACCACGTACGCCCGAAAGCCCGGGGACGGCCGTCCCCGGGCTTTGCCCGCGCCTATCGGCCCGGGAAGTCCGGGCGGACGCCGCCGGCCGTCACCCGCTCCAGGTGGGCGAGCGTCAGCAGGTACTGCCAGACCGCCTCGACGTAGTCCGACTGCGCCCGCGCCGCCTCGACGTACCCGCGGACCAGCTGTTCGCGCTCGGCGTTGGGGTTGTCCGCCGCCTCGCGCACGCTCACCATCAGGCTCTTGCCGGAGTTGAACTTCAGCTGCCCGCCGGTCACGTTCTTCGCGGCCAGCTCGTACTCGAAGAAGGCGTTCTCGGCCTCCAGGCGGACCAGGTTGCGGACCTTCTCGTACACCGCGTCGGCGCGCTGGCTGTAGTGCATCGCCCGGGCCACCCGATCGGCCTGGTTGCCGACGAGTTGCGGCGGCATCTCCGGCATGATCGCCCCCGGCTTGTACTGCCCGCCCAGCTCGCGGACCGTGCCCGGCACCTCCCGGGCCTTGATGTCGCCGCCGGTCGCCAGCGTCGGCACCGTCTTCTTGAACCGGACCGCGCTCTGGGCGTACACCTCCAGTCGGAAGGCGTCCGCCCCGGCCGCGGTCAGCGCCAGCTCGGGCCGGCGGCAGAGAGCCTGCTCGACGACCAGCTCCTCGGACAGCGGGATGTTCGACACCATGATCGGCAGCTCGCGGTCCTTCACCCGGAAGCGGACGGCGGTCTCCTGGACGGCCATCAACTCGCGGAGGGCGCCGTACGCTTTGCGCTCGCCCTGCTGGGCGGTGCGCAGCAGCCGGCGGGCGTCCTCCAGCCCGATTTCCATGACGTTGAGCTTGGCCCGGGTCATCTTCAGGGTGCCGGCGTCCAGCAGCTGCTTGCCGATCTTCGTCATCAGCTCGACCTGGGCGACCACGTCCTCGGCGATGAGCCCCACCTGCCGGGCGTAGACGGCGGTGTAGTACAACCGGGTGACGTCGTGGACGATTTCGTTGTGCGTCTTCTGCACGTCGGCCGCGACGGCCGTCGCCCCGCGCTGGGCCTGCTCCTTGCGGACCGGCAGGTCCTTGGCGACGAGCTGGCCGAGGCGGCCGATGTTGTCGAGCGCCTGCAACCCCGCGCCCGACGCGGCCTGGCTGGACCGCGCCGCCCGCAGCGTCGGCTGCCGTTCGAGGGCGATGGCGATGCACTCGCCGAGGGTGTACTCGGGTACGTCCGCCTCGCCGTTCTTCGCGGGTTCCGGCTGACCCGGCACCAGCCCGGGGATCGGCAGCGGGGGCGCGGCCGGCGCCGGCGCGAGCCCGGGCTGGCGGCCGGAGCCCGACTGGGCGAGTACGAACAGCCCGACGACCAGCGCCGCGAGGCGGGCGGGGCGGCGACGGCGGGCGGGCGGCGACGGCATGGCCGGTCCCCTGGCCAATCCCCCGGCCCTCACGGTTCCGTCCGTGTCGGCGCCCGGCAGGGGTGGTGCAACGAGTTCGGACGGTGGGCGCGTCCGTACCCCTAGCAATCGACCGCGACCCGGCCGCACTGGACGGGCGGGTGGGATCGGGTAGCCATTCCTCACGCGGCCGGTGCCGAAGAAGCAGGCTGTACCGGCTGGGCCGGGCCGCGGGAGGGGTTGGCGATGCACCAGGCGAGTCCCGGGGTGGAACGGGCGGTGACCGCCGCGACCGCGTGGGCGGCGCGGCGCGGCTCCGCGGCCGTGCGCCTCTCCGACTACGTTCTCGGGCTGCTCGACGAGGAGGAAGGCCGACCCGCCGAGCTCCTCGTCCGCGGCGGCGGCGACGTGTCGGCCATGCGGCAGCGGGTCGAGCAGCTGGCCGACCCGGGGCCGGTGGTCGCCCTGCGAATCCTGTACGACGCGGCCCGCGACTGGTCGATCCGCCACCGGGCCGACCCGGCCTTCATGTCGGACGCGCTGCTGGTCGCAGTCCTCACCGCAGACCCCGGTTTCGCGCGAGCGGCGGCCGCGGCCGGGCTCAACGCCGGCCAACTGGTCGGCCTCACGACTGGGGGCGTGAACGACCCGTTCGACCGCTCGGAGCAACCGGCGGCAACCTTCACGCCCCCCGATTCGGCCGACGACCTCGCCGCCGCGCGCGTGCTGGACGCGAACTTGAACCGAAGTCGGGAAGCACTGCGGGTTCTGGACGACCACTGCCGGTTCATACTGAACGACCGCTACCTCACGGCACAGGTGAAGGAGTTGCGCCACGCGCTGGCCGCGGCGACGGAGCAGCTACCCGCCGGCCTCCTCCTCGCCGCCCGCGACACCCCCGGCGACGTTGGCACCGGGGTGACCGCCGGCGGCGAGTACGACCGCGCGTCGGCGACGGGGGTGGCCGCGGTGAACTTCAAGCGCCTCCAGGAAGCGCTCCGCAGCGTCGAGGAGTACGGCAAGCTGTTCGGCCCCGGCTTCGCCCGCGCGGTGGAAGCGCTCCGCTACCGCAGCTACACCCTCGAGCGCGCCGTGGTCCGCGGCGGCGACGCCCGCCGCACGCTGGCCGACGCCCGGTTGTACGTACTGCTCACCGGATCGCAGTGCGCCGCGGCCCTCGACTGGACGATCGCGCGGGCCGCGGCCGGCGGTGCGACCGTGTTCCAGCTCCGCGAAAAGACGCTGCCCGACGCGGAACTGATCGCCCGCGCCCGGGACGTGCGGCGCTGGACGCGGCAGGCGAACGCCGTGTTCGTGGTCAACGACCGCCCCGACATCGCCCGCCTCGTCGGCGCCGACGGCGTTCACCTGGGGCAGTACGATTTGCCCGTCGCCGACGCCCGCCGTGTCGTCGGCCCCGACGTGCTCGTTGGTGTGAGCACGCACAACATCGAGCAAGTGCGGAAGGCCGTGCTCGACGGCGCGGACTACCTCGGTGTCGGCCCGACGTACCCGTCGCGGACGAAGACCTTCGACGAGTTCCCCGGCCTGGCGTTCGTTCGCGCCGCGGCCGCGGAATCGTCGCTCCCGGCGTTTGCGCTCGGCGGCATCGGGCCGGCGAACGTGGCCGAGGTGGTCGCGGCGGGGATGCGGCGGGTGGCGGTGAGCGCGGCCGTTTGTGCGGCCGACGACCCGGAAGCGGTAGCCCGGATTCTCCGGGCGGCGCTGGACCTGCCGGGGGCCGACGGCGCCACTCCGGGTTAACGCCGCCGGTCGGGTCAGGCGGGGTTCGCGGACGGCCGATGAGGGGTGGAGGGGCAGAGGGTCTGGAGTAACTCCGGCGGACTGGTAAAATGGGCGAGCTGTATCGGGCCGTGCCGACGGTCGTGGCTCCCGCCGCGAGCCGGATCATCAATCCGCCGGCGTACCGGCCGGCCGACCCGACGAGCGATCGGAGCGTGGGCATGGAGGGGATCCGCCGACTGCTCGACACCGCCCGCGACGAGGGTCTCGCGGCCGGCCGGTTCCGCGGCCTGCTGCACATCGCCATCGGCCGGACCGTGTCCGACGCGGCCGGCGAGGTGCTGTCGCGCGGGCTGACGTGGCGCGAGGCCGCGACCCTGCTGAAGGAGCTGCGCTTCGACCGCGAGCTGGTCCGCGAGTTCGGCGCCGAGCCCGACGCACTGGCCCCGCGCGACCGCGAGCGCTTCTGGTACTCGGCCATCGCACAAGCCCGGGTCGATTCCGCGGAGGCGTCCGCGCAGGCGGACCAGTTGGCGCCGCTGCTGAGGCCGCACGGGTTCGTCGTGGCGGCGTCCGCGACGGCGCCGCGGGTGGCGAAGCCGGCGCCGAAGACGCCCGAGCCGGCCGAGAAGCCGAAGCGGAAGAAGAAGTAGGGGTTCGGCTCGGGGCTTCGCCGCTTGCGGCTTTGCGCCGGGGAGCGCGAAGCCGCAAGCGGCAACTCGCCTTCACGTCAGCGCCAGGAACTCGCGCCACTCGTAACCGTCAGCCAACTCCCCGGCCGGCGCACATTCCAGGTGGACGATCCGCCGGTGCATCGCGGTGCCGGGATACATCTCATGGCCTCGATGACGACGGGCCGAACCTGTCGCCAGTAGGTTGAGGCCGCCGGACGAGCCGGTCCTCGGCGTGGGTCTTTCAGCGGGCGCTCGGGGCGCCCGCGACCACGAA
>Ga0209181_10002136_pt1 | contig 32772 bp, 35 predicted proteins | sample MAT05_FD_187208 | JGI IMG/M metagenome (GOLD analysis project Ga0209181, IMG submission 187208) | Freshwater microbial communities from Lake Fryxell liftoff mats and glacier meltwater in Antarctica - MAT-05 (SPAdes) (version 2) | ecosystem: Environmental > Aquatic > Freshwater > Ice > Liftoff... | reverse complement strand
CCGAGGAACTGCGTGCCACGCTGACGCGCGCCGCGACTCTGTCCGCTCGGCTCCTGTCGGCCTTGCGGCCGTCGAAGTAAGTGAAGAAGACGCTGTGCGGCCTGGCCGCCGGAGACAACTCCACCGCGGCAACAGCGGCCAATCAAACTGCTTCTACTTCGAACGTTCACCTTCGACAGCCCCACCGACCCCCACCGACCCGAGGAGGGAGTGTAGGCGCGGGCGGGTTGTCGGACCGTTTCGAGATCGCAGCGCCGTGTCCTCCGATTGATCGGAGGTTACGGCGTTCTTCGTTGATCGGGTCGCGCAGCGACCAACAGTCGACGGCTTTCGCGCCGTGCGAAGGCGGACGTGTTTTTGACACGACCGCCTCCGCGTGGGGGCGGTCTCAACTGGAGAACCATTGGAGAACCCCATGAATGCTTGGACTTGCCACGAGGAGTGGAAAGCCGAGTTCGAGAGCTTGCTGCCCAGGATCACGAGGTACTTTGCGTCCGTGTTTCGGTTCATTCGTTGTGCGGTTTGCGGGCAACCTGATCGTGGCGGCGTTCTTCGCGGCGGACAAGGACAACCATCGAAACGCAAAGCGTGAAGATTACAAACGCGCACTCTCGGTCTACCTCCAGAAGTCGTTGCCGCAACTGCGACCGAACAAGGAGGAAGCCGCACTCCGTAGCGGTCCGAACGCGATTGAGCCGTTCCACTGGGAAAAAAGCGTCGAACACCGACTCCAGCGGAACAGCGCCCGGGGGAACGGCCGACCTGTTCTGACGGCAACCTGCTGTGGTAAGATGGCCGCACCAACACGGGAGGAAATCATGGCAATCGAAGGCACCGTCGTGAATGGGATGGTGGTTTTTGACGGCAACCCACAACTGCCCGAGGGAGCGCGGGTGCGGGTCGAACTGGCAGACGCTGACGACGACCTGTGGGACGAGTTGGCGAAGGCACCGCCGCCACCACCGACGGAAACATACGAGGAACATCTGGAGAGCCTGCGCAAATCCATTGCCGCAGCTCAGGCCGGGGAGAAGGGAATGTCGGTCGAGGAAGCGTTCGCCGAGATCAACCGAGGGTTAGACCGACACACGAACGGGGAGGGATGAACTGTGTCGCGACAGGTTCGTATTCTCCCACCGGCCCAGTCTGACCTGCGAGGAATCGCGGAGACCATCCGGGTCCGGGTCTCGGTCGCGTCAGCAAAACGATGGGCAGCGTTACTCCGTGCCGCCATCGACGAGCTTGCGGATTCGGCGGAGAGGCACCCCGAGGCTGACGAAGCCGCCGACCTGGGAATCGACCTGCGAGTGCGGTTCGCCGGCAAACGACCACACATCTACCGCATCCTGTTCACCTTCACGGACCACGTGGTGAATGTTTACAAGGTTCGCCACGCGGCCCAGGACTGGCTCACGGAAGACGACATCTGAACAACCCGGAACGCCGAGGACGAGCGTGGAAGTCCGCAAGAAAGCGGATGCTAACTCGTGCCCTGACGCTCGGCTGCCACACCCTGAAACTGACACACAGCGGACCCATCATGCTCGAAGGGGATGGGGTTTGTCTGCTGGTCGCCCCGTTCATCCCTGCTCTGATCGTGCCACGCATTCTGGACACTCACCAGGCCATCAGTGACGAAATCCCCGTCTCACTTCCGACCCTGAGCCTGGCTTCCCACGCACGAAGCCCTGCTCCGAAGTCACTCGATACCAACGAGCCCACACAACCCGAAGGTGGTGAGGGTGATGAGGGTGATGCAAACCACCCGTTTGCGATCGCCGAGGAACTGCGTGCCACGCTGACGCGCGCCGCGACTCTGTCCGCTCGGCTCCTGTCGGCCTTGCGGCCGTCGAAGTAAGTGAAGAAGACGCTGTGCGGCCTGGCCGCCGGAGACAACTCCACCGCAGCAACAGCGGCCAATCAAACTGCTTCTTCCTCGGAACGTTCACCTTCGACAGCCCGCCACCGACCCCCACCGACCCGAAGAGGGAGTGTAGGTGCGGGCGGGTTGTCGGACCGTTTCGAGATGGGAACGCCGTGTCATCCGAACCGATTGGTCGGAGGACACGGCGTTCTTCGTTGACCGGGTGACGCAGCGACCCGCAGCGACCAACAGTCGAAGGCCGTGCAAAGGCGGACGTGTTTTTGACACGACCGCCTCCGCGTGGGGGCGGTCGCAACTGGAGAACCATTGGAGAACCCCATGAGTGCCTGGACTTGCCACGAGGATTGGAAGGCCGAGTTCGAGAGCGTGCTGCCCAGGATCACGCGGTACCTGGTGTCCGTGTTTCGGTTCGTGAGGTGCGCATCCACTCGCGCCGACATGATTGCCGAAGGTGTGGGACTGTGCTGGAAGTGGTTCGTCCGCGTGAGGCAGCAGGGGAAAGACCCCGCCGAGTTTGTGACGACGATGGCACGGTATGCGGCTCGTGCTGTTCGTTCCGGAAGGACGGTGTGCGGCCAGCAGAAGAGCAAGGATGTTCTCTCGTTGACCGCGAAGTTAAAGTTCGGCGTGAGCGTCGTGCGCTTCGCTCCGGGTGCTGCTCCGGAACACGCCGCGCGGCAAGCTCCCGCGACCGACGATAATCTCGTTTACGAAGAGCATGTCTCGGACGACACGCAGACGCCGGTGCCCGACCAGGCCGCGTTTCGCATCGACTGGCCTCACTTCATGAACACCCTCACCAAACGGGACGGTTCCATCGCGGCGTTCCTCGCTCTGGGTCATCAGGCGACCGAAGCCGCCGCGGCGTTCAAAGTCACGGTGCCGCGAATCTCGCAGATCCGAAAAGACTGGCAGCGTCGGTGGTACGAGTTTCACGCTGGTCCGCTGAGTGATCAGATGAGCGAAGTTACGCCTTGACCCGTTCTGTCAACTGGAACGACCTATTCCTCAACACCATCAACCTGGAGAAGAACCATGTCCGCAACGACCATGAACGGAAAGCCCCGCAAGCAGTTGGCCGAGCAACTCGACCGCCTCGACACGATCATCGACGCCCTGGCCGATGTGCTGCCCCAGGCCGTCTCCGATGCTTGCCGCGAAGGTGCCAGGGCCGCCGTGAAAGATGTGCTTCTCGAAGTCTTGTCGAACCCCGAGCTGAGAGCCTTGATCGCTCCACCGGCGATTCCAGCTCCACCTCCCGCGGTTCGCGACACGCCGCCAGCACCGTCGCCGAAACCAGCCGCACCGTCACTCTGGAGCAGACTCAAGTCGAAGGTGAAGGCCGCGAAGGATGCCGTCATCGGTGCCGCCCTCAACATCAAGAACGCCGTCGTGGATCGCTGTCGCGCCGTGCGTGATGCCATCGTCGTCGTGGGCAGCGCCGGTGGCGAAGCCGTCCCCGTCCGCAAGATCGCGGGGATCGCTTCGGCAGTCGGTATCGCCGTTGGCGTCGCGTGCTTGATGGTGCCCGACACCCTGGCGGCCGTCATTGGTGGGCTGGGAGCCGCTGGCACCGCGATCGGCGTCCAGGTGGGTTGCTGGCTGCGGCGAGCCGCGTGTCGCGTCGGGCTGCTCGCCTGATTGAGTTCAGTTCGGTGTGCAGCGTTTGGTCGAGCGGTCGGTGTCGTGAAGAATCTGGCCGGTCACCGCGTTCGCGAAAGCGAGCGAGTCAGCCCGTGCAGGTTCAAGATCGACTCCAACGGCAGACGGCTCGATCAGGTTCCACACACCGAAGAGCACGCCCGTGCTGTTCACACACGCCGTGAGCTTTTCGCTCGCGTTCCTCGGCTGCTGACTTCTGATCGAGTTCGTGATGTTTCCCGTCTCGCGTTGACCTATCAGGGTGAAACGCGAGAGGGGAAACACCACGAACTCGACAACGGAAGAGCCGCGAACACTGTGCCAAATTTTTACTTATTGGCCGGCGTCGGGTCGAAGTTTGGCTGAAGGAACTCCGTCACCCAGCGATGCCGTTCCTGCGTCAGTTGGCGGAGGAAGAGCCGCGCGTTTGAACTTCTTGGAACTCCCGATCGAGGAGCGTGGCCTGTACTTCGCACAGGCTGCGACTCGGCGCGGGTTGTCGCCGGTGATCCTGGAGAAGGACTTCTGGGTATGCTGGCTGCTCGGCGTGCTGTTCGAGTCGCGGTTCGCCGATTCGTTGGTGTTCAAGGGCGGCACGTCGTTGTCGAAGGTCTTCGGCGTCATCAATCGCTTTTCGGAAGACATCGACCTGTCGCTGTCGCCTGAATTCCTGGGACTCCCCGATGCTGGGGAAGTCGGAACCAAGCCAACAAGTGGATGAAGAAAGCCGAGACCGCCTGCGGAGACGCTGTGCGGAATCAGATTGGACCGGAACTGGAACTCGCGGTTGCAGCCGTGCTGGGTAAACGAGAGAGTCCGTGGTTCGAGTTCCTCACGGACGTTGCCACGAACTCGCCGGTCCTGCCTTGCCGCGGTCCCGCGAGAGTCGGGCAGCAGCCACCACGTCGAGCAGAGTCTCTTGATTGCTCAAGTCCCGGCCTTCGGTGACGTAAGGCCGGAACAGAGCTTCGACCACCGGATCCTGCACGCCCTGTGTGTCGGCCAACCAGATGAGTCGGTGACAGTCGAGGGTGTTCGGCGTTCTCTTCATCCGGTCGAAGTCGAACACGATGCCCTTGGTCACGCCGACTTCCTACATCCTGGCGTCGAGGGCGAGTGACTGTTCCCAACTGCTGAACTTCGCGATGCGATAATCTCGTCGGTTCATGCCTTCCTTCGGCATCTGGGGGTTCAGTTGAAACGGGTGCCACCGAACCCGAAGATCGTGTGGTCCGCTCATGTCGCGGATGGCCGTCTCCAGCCTTCGTTTACCAACGAGGCACCACGGACAGATCACGTCCGAAATCACGTCGATTGTCAGGGTCATCTCGGGCCTCTTCAAACGCGAGCGGAGAACCTTCGGCGTCCTGGGGCATGTTACGCACGGCAACCGCATCCGCGAATGGCGATCGGCATGTGTGTGATTGCCGAGGCCACCACGACAAAGATTCCTCCCCGTGCGAAACACTCTTCGCAACGTATCTCTCGAAATCGTTTGTATGTGCGGTTGAGTCCACAAGTTGTTAACTCTTCTGTAGGCCGCTGAAACCCTGGAAATCTTCGGAGTTGATGAGCCTTGCGATGTGAAACCAGGACACGCCGAACTTGTCTTGCTGTTTTCCGCCTCACGGAGGCGTCCGAAGGAGCGCCCGGCGTTGCCCTTGCTCGTCGGAGTACTTCAGCACGCCGCCAATCACGCTGGTGGAGAGTTTGGCCCGCTTGACCGCCCGCTTGACCGTATCATACCAGGGCCGACATGCGGTCTCACGATCGCTCGTCCATGAGCCGGGCTACCAGGTCTCGGCAACCCGTGGCAATGCGTCGGAAGCCGACGCTGAGTCCGTCCTCATCGCAGAGGCGTGACCAATACTTCAGCGCGTGATTCGCCACTTCGTGCCACAGATGCAGGTTCAAGGCGGTTGGGGGCCGTGGGGCGAATTGCCTCTCGACCAAGTTCGCGTCCGTCGGCGCGAATACCATCGGCAACATGTCGTATACGGGCGTCGGAGTCAACATCAACTCCCTTGCCTCCTCGGCGAAGAAGCAAAAGTTGCCGAAGTGCCTGTCTGTGTTCCCGATGAGATCTCCAAAGGTGTCCAGCCAGACCAGCCGGTCAGCATGTCCGGCTTCCATACTCAAGGACGGCTCGTCAAGAATACGCTGGCTGGCTCTGCTCCAACTATCGAAGTCATCGCCGAGGTAGTGGCAGTTAATGGCGTACAGCGAGATCACTCCCCGACGACCCTGCCTGCCAACTCGGTCGAAGCGTTCCATCTCCAGGTACCTGCTCCCGTCGAGGTCGAACCACTCCGAACGGGAGACGGGAACACCGGCTTCCCGCAGCACCTCCAGAGCGAGGTGCTCGCAGATGAGCAAGTCGCGCCACCTGTCCGCCGCCGCGCCGTCACCGCTGGCAAACTTCACCAGCACGTGACGACCTTCGGAATAGGTGATGAACTTGGGATGTTCGCCGCCGGCGGACGAACCCGGTTGACCGGCCAGCGCGCCTGTGGCGAGGTTTGGATAGTCCGCCCTCGTGCGTGGCTGGGGTTGCCCCGAGAGGAAGCGGTTGAGCGACTCCTCGCCGAGAATGATGTTGCCGACGCAGTCCTCGCCACGCATGGCGAGTGCGATCAGTTGGTGGTCATCGCTCCAGTCTCTGATGCGTTCTGGCAGTCTCAATTCTGGGTAAAGGGCCGGGAAGCCGCGCCCGATGTAGCCCTGAAGCCGCATGTCCTCCGCAAAGGGGGGGAGTCCCGGGAACGACTGGCCGTCTCCTGACTCTCGCTCCAGCCAGCATCCGCCTCCTGCGAGAAAGTGCAAAACACCATGCCGGGTCGGATGGCCACGCTCGTCCACGCGGAAGACAGGCGAATGGCGTCCGAGGCCAGCGACCTCCCGAGGCAATGCGTAGCGTGTCGCCACACTCCGCCCGAACCGACAGACGCGAGGACCTGCCTCACGCACGAGGCGAGACATTACCGGCTGAGAGATTCCGAGTTCCTTCTGAATCTCCTCGCCGCGCAGAAGCCCACGTCTCCTCAAGACCCCAAGGAGCCGATCCAACTTCTCCACCGAGCTTTCTCCGAATAGCTTTTTGAATAGCTTTTCTTTTCCGATATTCAATAGTAGCAGTGCCTTCGGTGGAATTGACAATCAAAATCCGGATAGCTCCTGGAATTGCTCATTCAGCCCTTCCAACAAGCGATCCCGGGCCGCATTCCCAGCGAACTCCCCTGACGCCCGACCGCTCTGTCGGACCGAACCAACCACAGTCGACGCCGGCAAAGACGCTGGTGATGATTGCCGCGGATCAAGGGGTAGGAAAGACCTCGGAGGCGGGATGTTCGCGAACTACCCCCCCGGCAGGTCGCGTGCGAGGATCACCCGAGCCCCAGGCCAGTCCCCACCAGGGTAAATGAATGTGCTTTGCCGTGAGCCGGGGTGATCCGCACTGGCATGGAGATGCACGAACGATACCGGCTCGGGGGCGGCACTCATGCCTTCTTCGCGCCGGGCTTGCCCGCCTCGACGACGAACGATGCCCGTGTGAGGAGCTTCCCGCCAGGTTTGGTCACATCCTCGCAGACGACGTAGTCGCTTGTCCAGTTCTCGGGCGTGACAGAGCAACGGACGTAGCCGCGCTCGCGGTTGTGAAACTTCACGCACGGATTGGCACCGAGCAGGTCGTCCAGCCCCTTCGGCTTGTCGATCCCGGTCCCGCCGCTGGAAATGCTCGTGCCGACAAACTCGGTCGCGACGACCGGCGTCTCCGCCTTGCGGTCGTCCACGCGCAGGTCGTTCACCCAGTTGGAGTGGATGTCACCGGTGAGTACCACCGGGTTCGGCACCTTGCGATCCGCGAGGAATCTCACAAGCGCCATCCGCTCGTGCGCAGCACCCGGCCACTGGTCCATGAATTTCGCGGTTGGGGACCGTCTGCTTGAGCTGACGGGGGAAAACCGCGCCCATGAGTAAAAGAGAACAACCGACATTACGTGAGACAGTCGGCAACGGCATCATGCTTTCATGGAGCACGTAACAGAGCATAACAGACGGAACGCTGGTGCGGTTGACTCACTCAAGTATTACGTCGTTTGGTGTCCGAAGTATCGTCGCCCGGTTCTTGTTGAAGCGGTTGCGACCCACCTCCGCGCCTGCGACAAGAATTCCTGACCCTGAAATCCCGACTCTCAACATTGTAGAGTCGGTCGTACTACACAGACACAGTCGGGGCCGTGAGCGAAATCACCGTGAAGCGATACATCGAGAACCAAAAGGGAAGTCGTTCGTGAGACTAGCGTATCAATACCGACTGTTCGTCAATACCAATCAGTCGCGTGAACTCGCGACGATGGTCGAGACGCATCGTTTCGAGGGCCACACATGAAGTCTTGCGCCAAGTGTAATCAAGCGAAGCCGCTGAGTGATTTTGGCAAACGTTCTCGCAGCCCCGACGGACTTCACCCGCGTTGCCGAAAATGCGTGAGTGACGATAGTCGTGACACCGAGCCAGCAACCCTGCGTATCGACAGAAGGCGTTAATACGCTGTCAGCAGTGGCACGCAAACAATCGCGGTGTCGCCCGTGCAAGAGCAACCGCCCACTACCACAACAACAAAGATCGGCACCGCAACACTCGCCTTCTTCGGAAGTACGGAATAGGTCTTGCGGATTACGACTCCCTGCTTGCCCTTCAGTTCGATGCCGCCGAGGATCATGGCCAGTTGCGTTGTCGTGATGGCGAGTTCCTTGCTTGTGGCGGTGGGGAAGGCGAACGTCCCCTTCTCTAGTCGTCGGAGGTAGAGTGCGAAGCCGTCGCCCATGAAGCCAAGGATCTTGAGCTTGTCGCCGCGTCGGTTCTTGAAGACGAAGATGTCGCCGGAAGCGGGGTCGCGGCCAAGGATCGTGCGAACGACACCAGCGAGGCCGTCGATCCCCTTGCGTCCGTCCTGGGACTCGACGGCCACGTAGATGGTGCCGGTGGTGCCGATGTTCAGCATGTCGTGGCTCCCAGTGCGAGAACCAGGCGTGCGAGTTGCTGGGCAACAGCGGACAACGGCACGCGGAGTTGAAGTCCCGATGGCAGGATGACCTCGACGACCGCATCGGGCACAACACGGACGGGGACGAAGACGGGTGCTGACTTCGGCTCGGCCACGGGTCGTGGTGGAGTTGCCAAGTTGCGATCGAGTTGATCGAGGATGGTCCGCCAGCGGTAGAATCCGGACTTGCAGACCTGTCGTGATCGGCAGAATGCCGTCACGGAGAGACCGGAACTTCGCCAGTCATCGATGATTGTTTGCCAGCGTTCCACGAAACGGGGGTCATGAAAGGCCATCACGGGTCTCCTTCCAGGTGAAGAAAACCCTCAGCTTACCTCGCCCCGCAAGACGACCATTCACCGGATGCTAACTATTCAGCGAGGTGGATTCGGGCGTATGTGCTCACCAATGGGGTCGATCCGGTGATTTGGGACCAGAAGTCCGAGCCCGGTCGTGCTGATCCGTTCGACCGGGAATCGGACCGGCAACAGGGGTAGTTCATTTCCTTACACCGCGAGGACGACCCGCGTCCCGCCTTAAGTGCTTTGTCGGTGCCGTGAATCTCCCTTTAGCAGAATCCTCAAACATCGCCATGCCTGGTTGGAATAGCACGGAGAATGCGGCTCACCTCCTCCAAGTTCAATGGCTTGACCAGGTGATACCCGAACCCGGCCTCGTGAGTCTTGCGGCGGTCCTCATCTTGTCCATATCCCGTCATCGCGATCAGCGTCGCGGATCGGAGGTCTGGGTTGTCGCGCATCCGGCGGGCAACCTCGTACCCGTCCATGCGAGGCAAGCCGATGTCGAGCAAGACGAACTCAGGTCGGTGTGCCTGTGCCTCCCGAAGGGCGGCCGGTCCGTCATGGGCGGTGCGGACTTGATGGCCGACCAGTGTCAAGAGTTCGGCCATGCTTTCGGCCGAGTCGACATTGTCATCGACAATCAGCAGGCGGCGAGACGACGCGACGGGAGGCTCCGAAGGTTTCGCGTCTGTCGTCACGTCTTGACAAGCGGGCAGGGCCGGCAGGCGAACTACGAACTCACTCCCTCGGCCCGGTCCGTCGCTGGTCGCACGCACGGTTCCCGCGTGCATCTCGACGAGACGCTTAACCAGTGTCAGCCCGATACCCAGTCCTCCCTGTGACCGATCGATCGTGCGGTTTTCCTGCGTGAACAGATCGAACACGCGAGAGAGCATCTCGGGGGCAAGGCCGATGCCGGAGTCGCGGACGCTGACGACGACGTCGCAATGGTCTCGAATCGCGGAGACCCAGATGTGGCCCCCGTCCTCGGTGTACTTAGCGGCGTTGTTCAGCAGGTTGCCCAGAATTTGCGTGAGTCGCGTGGGGTCTGCTTCGATAAGAATCGGGTCGGGTGGGAGGGAGATGTTCAGGTCATGCCGGCGAGTTTCAATTAGGGGGCGGGCAATCTCGACGGCCCGAGAAACGACATCCGTGAGGATCACGTGCTCTTTCTGAAGATCGACCTTTCCTCGGGTGATTCGCGAGACGTCGAGCAAGTCGTCCACCAGGTGGGCCATGTGCCGGACCTGTCGGCTCAGCATCTCGGTTAACCGGACGACCACGGGGTCGTCGGTGCGCGTCGCCTGGAGGATTTGGACGGCGTTGCGCACCGGTGCGAGGGGGTTACGGAGTTCGTGTGCGAGCATCGCGAGGAACTCATCCTTGCGACGATCGGCCTCGGCGAGTTCTTCGGCCCGCACCCGAAGTTCTGCCTCTAACAGTTTCCGCTCGGCTGCAGTCCCGATGATGTCTGCCAGAGCCTGCGCGAACTGAAATTCGTCTGGCGTAAACCGACGTTGCAGGCGGGTATAAACGCCAAGCAGGCCAAACGCTTGGGCTCCCCGACCAGGGATTCGGACGATCAACCCACTCGTCACCCCATGTGTGAGGAGGTGGGCATCGGATCGGAACTGAGGGGTCGCGTGGAGTTCACGAACCACGACCGGCTCGGATTGCAGGACGGCCAGAGTTCGTGTCGCTTCGGACGCCTCGAACACTGTCGTACTCGATTCCGACCAACCAATCCCGGCCAAACTGGCCCACACGCCGTCGGGCTGCACTTCGAGAGCCTCGGCAAAGTCCGCTCCGATGGTTTCTGCGAGTTGACGCACCATCTTGCGACAGAGGTCGGCAATGTCGTTCCCTGCCAGGGCCGAGCGAGCGGAATACGCGAGCGCGGCTTGCTGACGGTTCCTGAGTTGGAGATCAGCCTCGCGGAACACGCGCTCGGTCACATCTTCGAGGATCGTCAGCGTGCCTGCGACGTGCTCACCTGCTACGAGAGGGACGATCCGGGCCGACTGCTGCATCCGCTCGGGATCGTTACCACTGATGGGGGAAGGAAGGGGTAGGATGTACTTGTGGAATCGCTGGGAAAGGATTGCCGTCTGGCCGACCAACGCCTGACGGAAATACCGCTCGAACCCGCGTGATACCAGGTCGGGGAAGAGATCGAACAGGCGACGGCCGACGGCGTCCTCGGCGGCGACTCCGGTCCGCTGGGCGAGCCACCGATTCCAGCCCGTGATTGTGAGAGTCCTGTCGGTGGCCAGTAGGCCCCAATCGCCGATGGCGTCAAGTTGACCGAAAAGTCCCGGCGAAAGCCCCATCTGTACCTCTATGCTGGATCACGAAATCTGCCAACCCCCTGTCAGGAATGCGTCGCCCGCTCGGCCCAGTCTTCGATCGCCGCAACGAACATGTCAAGTGACGTGACTCCCAAAACCAGAACCATGCATCCGGTGACCTCGCTGGCTTTCACCCGAAACCGTGCCCCGATCAGCAGGGCGTGACGAATCTCATCCACACCGATGAGGAGCGAGTCGAGCATCGAGCCGAGAGAATCTAAGTGGAGGCGAGGGACCGCGAATGTGAAGCGAACCTCTAATAGATCACCGAACACTCCCAGGCAGGCGTTCAGCAGAATGTTCCCAACTTCCCCGAGAACCTCTCGCGCCGACGCACCCATCTGGGTGGTCGGCGCACCGGCCTCGGCGAGCAGGCTTACCAAGCGTGCGGCACCCTCGATGTCGAGGAGCAGGAAGGCGTCACCCGAAACCGGCCCGCCGAATATCTGGTGAACGGTCGCGACCTCTCCATGTACGAACTTGCCCAGCGCCGGGAGGAGGTCGCCGATCGGGTGGGCTGACACCTCGGGGACAGTCAACTCGACGCGGTTTCCAGTAAGCTCTGACAGCGCAGCCGCCGTCCGCGAGAAGGCAATGTTGACCAACTCCGTTACCGCATCCTTCTGGCTATCCGAGAGGGTCACTTGACGCCCCCCTGCCCCACAAGAGCCGAATCAACCGCGCGGAGAATCGCTTCCGTAACGAACGGCTTTGCCACGAACCCGGACGCTCCGCCCGCCTCGGCAAGGACGCGGGTGGACGCCTGCACGTCGGCCGTTGCCATCACCACGACGGCCGTCGCGTCCATCGCCCGCAACTGTCGAAGAACTTCCAAGCCGTCCAACTCGGCCATCGTAACGTCGAGCAGCACTAGGTCGGGCTTATCGAGCGAGTACCGCTCGAGCGCGGCCATGCCGTCGGCCACGTCCGTGACGACGTGCCCGGCTGATTCGAGAATGCGGCGTGAGACCCGCCGCGAGAGTGCAGAATCGTCTACGACAAGGATGTTAGCCATTAGAGTGCTCCCAGGATCGCTTCCGCCATTCTATCGAGTGGGACAACACGGTCGCTCAACCCTGCCTCGACTACCGAGCGAGGCATCCCGTACACCACGCATGTCTCTTCCGCTTCCGTGAAGACTCGGCCGCCTTGCGCCTTGATCCAAGAGGCACCCTGTGTTCCATCCGAACCCATCCCGGTCATGACGATGGCGAGCGTGCGCTCACCGTACACCTCCGCGGCAGACCGGAACAACACGTCCGCGGCCGGTCGGTGGGGCGTGTCCATCGGTCGAAGTCCCAGGCGAGCAACAATCGCTCCGTCAGCACTGCGGTTACACGAGAGGTGGTAACCTGCCGGTGCCAGCAGCGCCAACCCGGGGCGAAACAGGTCCCCCTCCTGTGCCTCTGTCACCGTCAGCTGGGACATCGCACCAAGGCTGCGTGCGAACAGTTCTGTGTACCCCGGCGGCATGTGTAGCACCATCGCAATCGGGATCGGAAAGTCGGCAGGAAACTGGGGGATGAGCCGCTTCAACGCCTGTGGGCCGCCGGTCGAAACCCCAATCACGAGAACGTCGGTCTTCGCGGCTCGGGGGGTCGGGCTCGGGGCCGACGGTCGTGTGACTGAACCGGTTGTTGGCACCCGTGCCGCCGCGACTGCCTTAATCGTCGCGATCAGATCGTCCGCAATTCCGAACACCTTGTCAGTTGCAAGGGCCGTTGGCTTCTGAACTACCGCAACCGCGCCGGCGTCGAGCGCCTGCATCACGAGTTCGCCAGTTTCGCTCGCGGAACTGAGTATGATGACCGGAACGGGGCGGCGGGAGATCTGTTTCCGGAGGAAGTCGATCCCGTCCGATCGGGGCATGTTGAGGTCGAGGGTGACGACGTCCGGGCGAAGTTCCGCGACCATCTCGAGCGCTTCTTCACCGTCCCGCGCGGCACCGATCACCTCAATGAATGGGCTGCGACCGAGCATCTGGCGGACGGCCTGGCGCACGTAGGCCGAATCGTCTACGATGAGAACCCGCACAATCTCGTTCACGAGTTCCTCGGTGGGTTGTCATCGCTTCACGTACACGAACGCGGTACCGATCTCTTCCAACTGAAACACAGTTGTCGCTCGGAGGAGTGATTCCGAAACACCCGGGAACAGGAAACCAGGCTTCGGCATCCGCTCCGCGAAATGACCGACCACACGCGAAACGGTCGCGGCTGAGAAATAGATGAACACGTTGCGGCAGAAGATGAACGTGGAGCTCGCAAGTGCGGCCGTTTCCTTCGGTTCCAACAAGTTCGCCGGAGCGAACGTGACTCGAGAGTGCAAATCCGGGGCCACCTTCCAACCGCCGTCCGTGGGAGTAAAGTATTTCTCCCGCAACTCGCGTGGCAGTGCCCGAAACGATCGTTCGCGGTAAACCCCTCGTCTCGCCTTTTCCAGCGCTGCCGGGCTGACGTCACTGGCGTGCAGTTCGATCTCGGCGCGCTGAAACCAGCCCGCTTCGTTCAACGCCATCGCGATGCTGAGCGGTTCCTCGCCGGTCGCACAAGCAGCAGACCACACGCGGATCGGCCCACGACCTGCTGCCACATGCTGAGGAACCAGGATATCCGCGAACGACCGAACCTGATCGAACTCTCGCCAGAAGTACGTTTCTTGAACCGACAGTGCGTCCGTCAGCCGCGGCCACTCATTCTCCGAACCCGGCCCGTACTTTAACAGATAAAAGTAGTCCAGAAACGACTTCAAATTGAGTTCAGAAAGGCGGTCAACGAGTTTGGTAGTCAACAGATCGCACTTGTCGTCATCGAACGACACGCCGATCCGGGACCGTATCAGATCCCGTAGGAGGATGAACACGCCAAACGGCAATACGGGGAGATTAGCGTCGGACGCCATGTCGCTCCACAATGGTGCGCACCCAAGGCCATTGGCACCAGATAGATTCAGTTTACTGTTTACCACCCCTCCGCGGACGGGGCGGTGGATTTACCCGACCGAGCCGTCCCGCGATGGCGACGAGCGTCTCTGTTCGCTCCCGGAGCCCATCGATGGACCGCCGTGACTCCTGCATGCTTTGATTGTTACGCTCCGTAACACCTCGAATCTCGCTGAGCGATTTCAGAATCGACTCGGCCGCGATGGTGTGCTCGCGGTTGGCCCGGGTGATCAGTGCCATCTGTTTCGAGATGTGATCTGCGGCAGAGGTCATGTCCTTCGTGGCGCGGTTCTGTTCCGCGATGGCCTGCGAGACTTGCCCGGACTGACGCCGCATGTCCCCTAGAGCCTTGGCGACTTGGTTGGAGGCAACGGACTGCTCGTTCATTGCCTTCGCCACGTCGCCAATTAGCCGGGCCATCCGGTCCGCCTCCTGGGCCACCCCGTCAGCCGCTTTGGACTGTTCCGCGACGGCCTGAGCCGTGTTCGCCGCCCCTCGCCGCATCGACGTGAGGGCTTGAGTTATCTGGCTTGCCCCCGCCGCCTGCTCCCCGGTCGCGTTGCGGACGTGCTGTGCGAGCGTGCGTGTTGTCTGTCCCGATTTGATAATGTCTCGGGCCGCACGCCCTTGTTCGCCCATGGCCTGGGCCACCTGCCGGGCAATCTTCCGCATTTGGCCAGTCGATTGAGCGATCCCCTGCGCGGCCTTGGTTTGCTCGGCCGATGCGGTTGCTACCTGCCGAGACTGTGCAGCAGTCGTGCCGATCGCTTCGACGACATGTTGGCCCGCCCGGAGTTGCTCGTCCGACGCCCTGGCGATCTGGCCGACAACCTGTGATGTGTCCTGCAACCCGCCGAGGATTTTCTTTAGTCCGGCCATGCCGCTTTCTGCGAGTTGGCTGCTCTCGTGGGCGACCTTGGCACCCTCATTCGATGCCGCGACGACTTCCTGAACCGCCTCCTGCAATCCGCGAACGATCGACGCCACGTCGGCAGTCGCTTGCGCAGCGCGGTTGGCGAGGTTGCGAATCTCTTCAGCAACGACCGCGAACCCCCGACCCGCCTCGCCCGCCCGCGCCGCTTCAATCGAAGCATTCAGTGAGAGCAGGTTCGTACGCTCGGCGATCATGTTGATGGTCGAGACGATTCCGCCGATCTCCCCCGCACGCTTCCCCATCTCCTTGATGAGACTCGCCGATTGAGTCATGGAGTCGCGGACACGGCCCAATCCCTGAATCGACTTCTGGACTGCGGCCCCGCCCTCCTCAGCGTCTCGGGCGACTCTCCGGGTTGTCTCGTCGGCCTGCTTCGCGAGGCCGGCGACGGCGTGGATCGAGCGATCGAGTTGTGTCGCGCTACTCGCGGCACCGTTCGCAGCGTCCGTGATCTTGTCAGCACTCTGGGCGACGACGGCAGCGGATCGAGCAACCTGCTCGATACCGGTCGCCACCCCTTCGACTTCGGTCGAGAGCCCTTCCGCCGTGGCCGCCATCTGTTCCGTCGACGACGCCATCTGGTTGATCGCCGAAGCGGCGTTCTCCGCTGCCGTCGTGAGTTCGTCCGCGTTCTTCGCCACGCCCTGGATCGAACGTGCCATCTCCTCCACGGCCGTCGCACTCTCTTCCACCGCCGTTGCCAGGGAAGTCGTGTCTTCGCTGACCCCCTTGATCGAAGCCGCCACTTCCACGACCGCCCCGCGAACCTCAATCGCGGAGGTTGCCATCTCTTGCGTCTTACTGGTCACCGCCTGGATCGAAGCCGCCGTCTCCTCGATGGCGGCCGCCGTCTCGGTCAAGCCGACGTTGAACTGTACGGTGTTCGAATTAACCTGCTCAATCGACGCGGCCATCTCGTTGATCGACGACGCCAGTTCCTCCATCGAACCTGCGACGGCAGCCGCTTGCCTGGCGGTCTCCGTGAGCGCGGCGGCGCTTTCATTCGCTGTACTGGTGGCGCCCTCCAGTTCTTCGGCCTGAGCTTTCGTGCCGCTCAGCACTTGGCCGGCGATGCGTGCGAGTTCGTCGGCGGCGACGGTGACCCCCTCGGTCTCTTCGCGCAGGCGTCCGACGTCGGCGGACTCAGTGGCCATGGGTATTCTCCGGTCTGTCGATGTTAGGTAGATTCGCTTACGCTTTGGGGTCTTCGCCCGTGGGGAATTGCCCACCCCCGTGATTCAAAACCTCGGCCACGTCGAGAATCAGGATGACCCGGTCTGCAACCCTGGCGATCCCGCTCAAGTAGTTCCCGCTGGTCCCCGCCAGTCCTTCCGGCGGCGGCTGGATTGCATCGACCGGGATCGTCATGAATTCACGGGCAGAATCTACGATCAGGCCGACCGTGCGCTGCTCGTGTGTGACGACAATCAGCCGAGTCTTCGCGTCGTATTCCGCTGCCGAGAATCCGAACCGGCGGCGCAGGTTCACGGCTGGAACCACGCGGCCACGCGAGAACACAAGTCCATCGACGTAAGACGGAGCGTTCGGCACCGGGGTGACGTGCTCGATCATCTCCATTCGCTGCACGACGCTGCTTGGCACTGCATATGGAGTGCCCACCAGTTCAAACAGGATGTACGGTTCGGAGGTCGCCACGGTGCAGAACTCCGTCGGGTCAGAGGGGTCAGAGTGAACGGTTGCGGGTGCGGGCGTATCGAATCAGCCCGACCGCATCCAGAATGAGAATCGCCCGCCCGTCGCCCAGTTCGGTTGCGCCCGCCAACCCCGGGACCTGAACGAGCGGATCCGTGAGTTGGCGGACGACGATTTCTCGCAGCCCCAGAACACGGTCGGCCGCGAGGGCGACGGTCTGCGACCCCTCACCCACGACGAGGGCGACAAACGATCCGGCGGGCCGCGGAGCGGAGAACAGGTCGTTCAACCGGAGGAGCGGCAGGACGCCGCCGTGATGGCGGAGAAGTTCGTTGTTTTCAAGGGCGGTGATTGCGCCCGGCTCAACCATGACAACTTCGCGGACGGCTGTCTGTGGTGCCGCGTACGTTTGACTTCCCACGGCGACGATTAGAGCGTCAGCGATGGCCAGAGTCAGGGGAAGTCGAGCTATGAACCGCGTTCCGCGACCTGGCCGTGTTCTCATGTCCAGCGTGCCACCGAGTTCCTCAACCGCCCTCCGGACCACGTCCATCCCGACGCCACGACCGCTGACCCGGTCGATCGTGTCGCGGGTGGAAAAGCCGGGAGAACAGACAAGGTCTAACACGGCGGACGGGTCGGACCAGCCGCCGGGCGGAACGAGGCCGTTGGCACGGGCGCGGGCAAAAACTCGTTCCGGGTCGATCCCGCGACCGTCGTCTTCAACTTCAATCACGACCGCACCGCCCGCGGCTGTGGCTCGCAAGTCCATCCGCCCCCGTGCCGGCTTCCCGTTGGCAACCCTCTCCGCGGCCGACTCCAGGCCGTGGCTGATCGCGTTGCGGACGAGGTGCAAGAGTGGATCGGCAAGACGTTCAACCACGAACTTGTCAATCTCCGTGTCCTCGCCGGTCAAGTGAAGGTCGATCTCCTCACCCGTTTCTCGGACCAGATCGCGGACGACGAACCGCATCCGCGTGAAGACATCCCTGACCGAAACAAGGCGAACTCGCATCACCCCCTCACGGAGGTCGCGGAGTTGCCGTTCCACGGTCTGGTTAGTCTCTTCCAGCTCCCGCCATTCGGCAGGCGAAAGGGAGCGGGCGACTCGCTCCAGCGCGTCGTCGAGCCTCGCCCGCGAGATGACCAGTTCGCCGACCGTGCGCATCAGGTCGTCGAGCCGAGCCAGGTCTACGCGGACGACGTTCTTGGGCGCGAGCGCCATCGTGCTGGCAACCGGCTCCGGGACCGGAACCGTATCAGGGAGAAGGTACGGCGTCACGGTGAAGCCATCACCGGTGAACTCGGCGGGAAAGTCCGCGTTCCCGCTTGTCACCAGGAACGCGAACGTGATCCCAGCACCGGGAATCACTATCGGCTCGGCAACGATAATCTCGCCGGCGGCCCGGAGTCGCTCGCGGACCGACCCAATGGTGAGTCCGCGTTCCGCCCGCGTCGCCGACGGCACGAACGTCACCCGCCATGCATGAAGCCCTTCCCGCAGTGCGACACGGATCGCTTCCAGTTTGTCGGGCGGAACCCCCGCCATTCCGCGGTCGGTGGCCTGCGATTCATGCACGGCACCCGGAGGCTTTCCGGCGGATTCCGTGCGGGCACTGAGGAGCGACTTCACTCGGGCAGTGAGTGTGGCGATCTCCGGCTGTGGCTGGTGATCCCGGTGCGCAGCGATCACCGCTTCGAGGGCTTTAATCCCATCAACGAGGACGTTTACCCCGGCGGCAGTCAGTTGGGCAGCCCCTTTGCGAATTTCGCCGAGGTACTCTTCGAGGTGGTGCGCGACATGCTCGGCTCCGGGTACCCCCGCGATCCCGGATAGCCCCTTCAGGGTGTGGAAGTTGCGAAAGAGTCCGTCCAGTTGCTCTCGCCGGGCACCGCCGGGATTGGATTCGAGCGAGAGTAACAAGCTCCTGGCCCCGGTCAGGTGCTCGTCGCACTCGACCAGGTAGTCGGAAAACAAGTCATCGAGGTCGCCTTGGTCGTTCGTGGCCACGGAATCCTACAATCGCGTCCCGCCGTCTTCAGGATGATCTCGCGCGACGAAGCATGGGCTGAGATGAAGGATACTTCAAAGTGACCAGTTTACCCAGGCATCAAAGTCGCAACCCGTTTGCGCCCTCACAGTCCTGGTGCCTACAGCCTCCTTAACCGATTCAATCCCTCCAACCGCTCCAGATAAAGACGTGCGAAATTACAGGATCAACTGGCAGTGGACGTGACAGGAGACTGGGCTTCAAAGTGCTTCAAGACGGGCGTTCAGCCCGACCCCCGAATTTTCGTTTTTATTTCAGTCGGTTGGCCATGAGTAGTTCGGCGTGGCTGTAGTCCGCTACCGCTCGTGTTCCGCAAGTCGGAACACCTCCACCTACTCCGGAGGGTGGGCGTCACAAAAGTCGGTGGCTTTCTCGTTGCGCGGATAGAAGGATGAATGTGAGTCAGAAATTCCTCCTGGCAGGAGCCACCCGATGGCACGACGACCACCCAAAAACCGACACCTCGAACTCACACCCGAGCAGCAAGCCGAAGCCCCGCGCCCGGCAGTCCCTCACCCAGGGCGTCGATGATGTTGTCGAGCCGATCGAGTTGCTCCGAGAGTTGCTTGCGTTGCGTGGGCTTCACGGGGATCGTGTTCCCGTTCATGGTTGCCGTGGACATGGTCTGATCCTCCAGTTGGTGTTGTGAAGTAAAGGGCTTGTGTAATCGTGACCTGATATGAGGCAAAGCGCAGGAACGCGCTCGCCACAGGGCCAATCGTGGCTGAAACGCCAGATCTCGGCGCTGTTGCGTTGCTATCGGTTGTCGAATGTGCCTGGCGAGTCAGGACGGGTCGGGGCGAGCCAGAGCAGAGTCGGCCGTCATGAGGTCGGTGGCAGCCGCGAGAACGGCGAAGGCAGCGTGTGCGAACGGTCCACCCGCGAACCCCAACGCGGTCGCCAGGATTCCGAGTCACACGGCTGTGTGAGTTGAGCCGTTGCGGGCGAGCTACCAGCGACCCACATTCACGCCGACCGCGATCGCGGCCGTTGTGGGCACCGTGGTCATCCGATTCTCGTCATCACGTTCTTCGAGTCCGCCGCGAGAAGCCACGCGAGGCCGAACGTCATTGTCGGCTTCTGCCCACGGACCGTTGAGCGCTCCCCAGCGGTCGTGTCGGTCGTCCCGCCAACTCGCCTGAGACGGTGTTGTTACCGTTCGCGTTGGGATGTTCACGATGCGGTCGATCATCGTCACGATGACGATGTCGCGAACAGCGGATCCCACGGCAGTCGCAAGTTCCGTGGCCATCGCCTCCCGCACCTTCACTTTCAACTCAACGAGCGAATTGGATAACTTGTGGAAGCGTTGGGTGACGAGTGCCGTCATGGCAAGCCTCCTGTGTCGAGACCCAACTGCTTGAGGTTGGCGAATACGGAATCATGGGCGGCAAGTCTCATCTGTGCAAGGAACTCGTGGTGATCCGGGTCATCAGCCGACCGGGTGTGAGTATGTTGAAATTCTGAAAAAAGCCAGACCCGCCAGAATTGGTTACCGCCCTGACCCACGCCCCGTTCGACGTTCCGCTCATGGTCACAGCGAGCTATTGGTCCACGGCGATCAACGTCACGTCTTCGAGCACTTGCGGAACAACGATCAACGTTGCTGACGGGATACGACTCGATCTCCACCAGCACCAGCGTCGCTTCAGTCTCGCTGGGATAGCGCACCTCGATCAACCCATCGGGTAAGCGGCGCGGTGCAACAGTTTCTGGCTGGATCACCTTCCAGCTGGTGAACCCCGTGATACCACCAAGTTTGAGGATTGCGTCGGCATGATGGGCCAGCAACCACTTGCTGCCGCGATCCTTGTCTTGCCGCATCCCTGATGAAGAGAAGCGAACCTGATTTTGGGAGCAGCACAAGCGTAGCCTCTGCTCCACACTACCCAAACTGGCGATACTTCGTTCGACGGCACGAGATCAGCGGCGCAACTCGGAACGGTTGGCGAACCAGCACACATTCACGACGGTGAGCCTGCCACCGCTGCGAAAGAGGTGGAAGGACGACGTCGGTCGTCTTGGTGAACGTTGGAACCCGAGTACCGACCACTGCGTGACACTGGCGACGCCACAACGAATACGAACCATGACCGTTCAGGCGCGTGGATCGTACCATAGTGGTCACCATGAACCAGGCACACGTTCAGGGACGATGACATCCACATCTGCCAGTCTTCTGGAACGTCTTTCGGCCGGGACTGATCCCAAAGCCTGGGGTCGGTTCGTTGATCTGTACACACCACTCATGTTTCGATGGTGTCGCGGAGTGGGGATGGATGACGCGGATGCCGCGGACTTCGTGCAGGATGTCTTCGTTATTCTGATCGAGCAGTTCCCCCAGTTTCGTTACGACCCCACTCGCAGCTTTCGGGCGTGGCTCAAGACCGTTTTGATGAATGCCTGGCGGAATCACCAACGGAAGTTGAGTCGTGCACCCGCAGGTGGTGGCAACCCCGACCTGGTGCCCGACACCGACCCGGGCCAGTTCGTCGAGGAGGCGGAGCATCGCGATTACCTCGTCCGTCGAATCCTGGCGATTGCTCAGGCAGATTTCGAACCACTCACCTGGCGTGCCTGCTGGGAGTTCGTCGTGAATGACCGCCCGGCAGCCGAAGTCGCCGCCGAGTTAGGCATCACGGTGAATGCCGTTTATCTCGCCAAGTCTCGCATCCTCCGACATCTGCGGACCGAACTCGCTGGATTTCTCGACTGATCGCAATACCTACCAGAACTTTTCTTTTTTCTGACAGGTTCCGGACATTCCGGGTTACTCCATGTGAAAACCAGGGGGCGACACGGTCGTCCACGAGACCCACACCATGCACACGTACACCGAGTGTCCGACAGCCGAAACTCTCCAGCAATTGTTGCTGGGGTTTGGCGATGCGGCGTTCGCGATCGAACTTGAACGGCACGTCGGAGTCTGCCCCATGTGTGCGGAACGTGCGAAACTAATTCAAGTTGAGGACGAAGTCGTGCGGTCACTGAGACGGGCCAAGTCCGCAGACGACACCCCGCTGCCAGCGGCCGTGCAGACGCTCGTGACAGTCTTGCGTCGCCTCCACACGAGATCGCCCGGAACCGCGACGGTGGCCTGGTCGAGCAAGGATGCGGTCGACGCTCCCACAGTAACAGTCTCACCCGAGGGGTTTCTCGCACCATCCGCAGAACCGGGTGAGATCGGTCGGTTCGGCCCATACGCGGTTCATGAAGTGCTCGGGACTGGCGGCATGGGGGTCGTTTACCGCGGGTACGATTCGCGGTTGCAGCGAGCCGTCGCCGTAAAAGTGATTCGGCCCGAACTGCTGACGGCACCGGGTGTGACCGAACGATTCCTTGCGGAAGCACGAGCCGCGGCCGTCGTCGAACACGACCATATCGTCGTTGTCCATGCAGTGGAAATTCATGATGGAGTGCCGTCGCTCATCATGCCGCTGCTCAAGGGCGACACGCTCGAACGGCAACTGCGAGATACCGCCAAACCGCTTTCAGTGCCGGAAATCCTGCGGATCGCTCACGAGGTTGCGTCGGGTCTTGCGGCCGCACACGCAGCCGGATTGATCCATCGCGATATCAAGCCGGCGAACATCTGGGTCGAACAGCCGAGTGGCCGACTCAAGATTCTGGATTTCGGACTTGCGGTGGTGGCTGACGAAGAGAGTTCGGGCGGTATCGCGGGGACGCCAGGTTACATGGCACCCGAGCAGATTCGCGGAGAAGCCGTCGATGCTCGCGCCGATCTGTTCAGCCTGGGGTGCGTTCTCTACCGCGCGGCGACCGGCACGCCGCCGTTTCCAGGCACAACGCCAAGCGGCGTTCTCGTGCGGACCCTCAGCCAGGAACCGCTCTCGATCGTCAGCGCGAACCCGCAGTTGCCACCCGAGTTGGCCACGCTCATCGAGGGATTGCTGGTAAAAGATGCGGGCGGGCGTACCGAATCGGCAGACGCGGTACTCGCTCAAATCGCAGCGATCAACGCGGGAATCACTGCTCGCCACGCACGGCGTAACCGCCGTCGCTGGCTCATCGGATTGGCGGCGACAGGCATGGCAAGTGGCCTCGGCATGTGGCTGTTCGGAACCCCGGCCCCAGTGGTCATTCCTGCACCGGTCGCACCGCCCGTGCGAATCGAGTTCGTCACGGACCCGGAAATTGGCAAGGTTGTGTTCACTCGCGATGGGCAAGAGCAGGTCTTCGATCTGAGAAGTGACAACGTGGTGTCACTCGTCCCCGGCGATTACAACCTGCGTTCATCGGCCGAAACAGCAGCGAGGAAACTCGATCCGAATGTGGTTACCGTGCTGCCCGACGAACCGCGGAGTGTGAAGATCGCTCTGGTCGGGGAAGTTGCCAGCACGAAGGGCCATGATGGCGCGGTCACGGGCGTGGCGACGGTACCTGGCAACAATCGCTTCAGTGTGGTGTCTGCCGGCCTCGACCGCCGACTGCAGGTTTGGATTCCGGGCACGCCCAACCCGGAATCCAAACTGCTCACAAGCCCCGCTCGCTGTTTCGCGGCAACTCCTGACGGGTTACTTGCCGTGACGGCGGGCGGGAACAAGTCCGAGCCATTTGAACTCGGCGTCCAGTTGTGGAATGCCCAGACATTGCAGACCAATGGCGAACCGCTTGAGGGGCACAAGCGGCTCATCGGAACGATGGCGATCACCCCGAACGGGAAACAGCTGATTACCGCGACCCGCGATGAGGTATTCCTCTGGGACGTGGCGAAGCGCACGCACCAGGACCTGGAGGGGCACGGCAAAGCGAAAGTGGTCTCTGCGGCATTCGACGCGACCGGCAAGCGGGCACTGACTGGCGACGATGAAGGTTACTTGATTCTGTGGGATGTTGCCGGAGCGAAACTCATCCGAAAGTTCACGGCCGATCCGCCCACGTCGGTCGGTGCGGTGCGGTCGGTTGTCTTCACGGCCACGGGGTTCGTGTGGACCTGTGATGACGGCATCATCCGCATCGGGGATCTCCCAACATTCAAGCTTCGCGAGTTGCCCGTGCAAGCGAAGCCTGTGTTAAGTCTCGCGGTGTCGAAGGACGGCGAGCGGTTGCTCTCGGGGAGTGAAGATGGTTCGGTGAAGCTGTGGTCACTGGTGCATGGCACGCTGATTCACAAGTTCGCCGGGCACTCGAAAGCAGTGCGGAGTGCGGCCTTCTCTCCCAGTGGGCGAGAAGCCGTGACGGGTGGTGAAGACAACGCCATCCGGGTGTGGCGATTGCCGTTTGAGTGAGTCTGCTGGTGTGATTCCAACCAAAGCAATGATCCGTCGCCGGGTGTTCTGGCGTGCGGTAAAGTAGTGTGCTCCTATTTCAAGGATTTGCCCAATGAAGGCCTCTCGTGTTCTGTTGGCGGTGATGCTGGTGGGTCTGTCGGGAAGCGGAATTCGCGCAGCCGAGCCGACAATGCAGGAGATCGAGGACGCAACGAAGCGTGCCGCGATCCTGGCAGACATCGCGTTCGCAGCCGATCTTGCGACATTCGGTCGCGGGCAGGGTGCCGAGGGTACGTCGCCCAAGGATTTCAAATCGCCCGAGTCACTGGTGCTGGCGGGTGGAATCCTGATGCGGGCGCACAAGGCCACCGCAGGCAAGTCGGGTACACTTGATGCGAAGCCAACCGACGAGAAGGGGAACCCGATCAAGGGCGACGCGGTGAAGACTCCTTCGCTCGCGGATCAGGCCGATGCGTTGTTCGTCGAAGCCGAGGCGATGGCCGTTGAACTGAAAGACAAGTCCCGCGCCACTGCGATTGATGCACTCATCAAGCGTGAGAAAGCATCGGAAGCGGATCGTGGCGGCGTCAGCGGTCCGAGCCGGATCACGCGGAATCTCAACCCCGGCGAGACGCATACCTACCCGGTCGCGTTCATCGGAGGCCAACCTGCAGCGATTGCGATGACCAGCAGCGGCCCGCCCAAGATCCAGCTCGACCTGACCCACGGAGGGAATAACCTGTTCAGCATCAAGGGGTTCAACGCGAACTACAACTGGACTCCTCCTCGCGATAAGGACGGCGCCCGGAAGTTCACCATCACGCTGACCAACATCGGGAAGAAACCAACGACCTACACGCTGATTTCGAACTGATGACGCAAGCTGTTTCACCGCGACCGAGGGGCGCAACCGCTCCCCTCGGTCGCGATTCAACGATCATCAATCACACTGTTCACATCCTGGAGACCCGCCCATGTCCCGCTTCGCGTCCGCACTGCTACTCGCCGCGCTCACAACACTTGTCACGAGTCAGGTCGAGGTTGCCGTCGCGGTCGGGCAGGACAAGAAGAAGGACAAGAAGAAGAGCCAGGTCATCGAACCAGCGGGCGACATCAAGGACGACCTGGCTCGTGTGCTGCCGGTGTTCGATCCAGGTTCGCACACGCAGCCGATCTCGGCGATGGGGTTCACCAAGGACAAATCGAAGCTCATCACAGTCGGGCAGGATTTCACCGTTCAGGTGTGGAACTCCGCCACGGGCGAGCGGCTAGACATTCTCCGGTTGCCGGGCTACGGCCGCGAGAAGGGTTACGACCCCGGGCGTTGGGACGTAGCTGCGGTCTCCCCGGATGGCAACTTCGTCGCCATCGGCGGGCATCGGAAGTTCTTCCTTGAGAACAAGGGAGAAGCCCAGGTGGTTTCCCAGGCACTCCTGGTCGAGATTCCCAGTCGCAAGGTGCAGCGACTTGACGTGGCACTCAATACGTCCGGCGGGGGTACAGTCGAAGCACTGACCTTTTCTCTCGACGGCGAGCGACTCGCCGTCGGGTTGGACAAACAAGGCAAGGACAACTTCTATTTGCAGGTCATCGGGGATCTCAAGAATCGGTTCGCCCGGTCGACCAGCGGCATGAATGCGAACGACTGTCGGCCCGTCAAGACGCCGCACACCGGCAAGCCCTCGACCGTGGCGTTCTCCCAAGACGGCAAGCAACTCCTCCTGGGTGGTCGGGATCGCAGCGTGACCCTGTGGGACATACCCGGCGGGGTCGCGCCCGCGCCCGTGCTGGTCAAGGAAATTACCGTCGAGGGCGACACGATATCCCTCGACTGGTCGCCGGACGGCAAGCAGTTCGCCCGCGCTGCGGACGGCACGACCAAGTCCGACATTCGGGCCATCGAGTTGTGGAACGCCGAGGGAACTAAGGCGAAGTCGTGGAAGTCATCGGACCTCAATGCGGTGTTTGCCCTCCGTGCCGGGAAGATTTACACGGTCCGTTTCCTCGACTCCAAGACACTCTACATCGCCGGCAACGGCCCTGCCGAGAAGAAGGACGGCGGCGCTTCCCTCGCGGGGACCATCGACATCGCCACCGGGAAGGACACACGCGTCTTCGCCGTGTCCGACGGTATGCTCAAGGATCCGGTCGGGTGCGTGTCGGCCGACGGCACTCTGGTGGCGGTCACGGTCACCGGCAACAGCGAGGTGTTGGTCGGGAAGCCCGTTGGTGGGGGCCCACGGGTTCGGTGTGGCACGCAGAACCAGTTGCCGTACCACGTCGGTTGGGCGAAGGATTCGGCCAAGCCGGGGTTCGCCTGGACCGACGAGCGGCACATCGGCAAAGACGCGACCACCCCCGACCTGCTCCGCTCCGGATTCGACCTGACCAAAGTCGAACCGGTCGGCGAGATCAATGGGGCGGACTACATCGTCTCGCTGCGGAAAGTCGGCGACTGGACGCTGGGGTTCGCCGGGAAGAAGGATACGGAGGAGGAAGTCAAGGGAGCCGCACTGCTGAAACAGGGCGGGAAGTTCGTCAGCAAATTCCCCGGTGCGGCGGGGATCGGCCACACGCTTGTCCCTAATGGGGACAAGCCACCGCGCGTAGCCTGCGCCGAGCGCTTCGAAAAACGGAGCGATTTGGCCTGGCTCTACAACGCGGACGGCACCCGCATCACCCGCTTGCTCCCGCAAACGACCCGCATTCACGACATGGCTGCCTCGCCGGACGGCCGGTTCCTGATCTGCACGACAGGCACTCCTCGGATCGCGGTCTACCGCACGGACGGCACACCATACCCGATGTTCTCGTTCGCGCAGTTGAACGGCGAGTGGGTGCTGTGGACACCCGAGGGCTATTACGCGGCCAGCCCCGGCGGGGAAAAGATGTTCGGCTGGGCGATCAACAACGGTCCGAACGAACTCGTCACCTTCCACCCTGCGGAGAAGTTCGCCAAACAGTTCCGTCGCCCCGACATCATCAAACTGGCGATTGAGAAGGGTTCGGTGAAGGAGGCACTCGTTTCGCTCAGTACGGTCACTCCCGAGGTTGAGACTATTCTGCCACCATCCGCGAAGCTGGAACTGGTCGAAACCCGTGGGACGACCGTGAAGGTGAAGGCCAGCGCGAGTTCCGGCGCGAAGGACAAGCCCGTCACCGCGATGCGTGTGTTGCTCGACGGTCGCCCGCTACCCGCAGGAATGGGTGTGTGGAAGACGGTCCCGGGCAAACCCGCCGAGGATGTGTTCGAACTCGAGGTGCCAGCGGGTTTACATGAGTTGAAGGTGCTGGCGAGGAGTGAAGACGGCTCAACGGTGTCTGACCCGCTAATCGTGCGTGGCCCGAAGGTCGCGGGTTCGCAGCCGACGATTTACCGCGTGTGTATCGGAGTGAACGATTACGAGGACCCAGGGCTGAAACTCGGTTCCGCTGCAAAAGACGCCGAGGCCATGTTCACCGCGTTGGAGAAGTATTGCGTCGGAAGTGACAACCGATTCGGCACCGCGAAGGGCGAGCTGATTGTGAGCAAGGAAGCGACCCGCGACCGCGTGGTGAAGGCGCTCGCCGACGCACGCAAAGCCGCGAAACCGGGCGATCTTGTTGTGATCTTTTTCGCGGGTCATGGTGTGAAGCAGGGCGATTCGTATTACCTGCTCACGCGCGAAGCAGACGTCACCAAAGACCTCAAAGGGAAGTCGCTCTCGGGCGATGATCTCCGCAAAGGTCTGACAGAAGTCGATTGTCCCGTGTTGCTGATTCTGGATGCGTGCCACTCGGCGGCAGGTGTGAAAGCGTTCCGCCCCGCGACTGATGATCTCACGCGCAGTCTCACGGACGACACGGTGGGCGTGACGGTGATGTCGGCCGCGATGTCGCACGAAACGGCAGGGGCAACTGCCGAGAATGGCTTCTTCACAGCAGGGTTATTGAAGGGGCTGAAAGCAGGAGAAGGCGTTCCGTTCGATCCGTACGAACGACAGCTGTACGTTCACCACCTGTACTCGGTCGCGTTCTCTGAGGTTCGCAAGGCGACGGGTGGGAAGCAGAACCCGTTCTTGAACATGCCGTGGACTGTCCCACCGCTCCCCGTGCGAGAAGTCTCCGGGAAGTGAGTCGGAGACGTTGGTTCCGCACCGCTCCGGGTTGGCGGCAGGGCAAAGCACCTGAATCGGGCCTGTAAAGAACTTGAACGGAATTTGGCCAAATGTACTGCCCGATTGGAGGTGGCAAACCGCGAGATTCCGAACCGTGGTACGGAATCACCGTTGCGAACCGGATCTGGTAAAAAGAAGTGACCAACGCGAAATGAGTGTGAGACCATGAGTTCGATGCTGTTGAAGGGTGTCATCCGCAACGGGCGGGTGGAAGTCGCCGAGATGATCGACTTGCCGGACGGCACCGAAGTTGTCGTCACCACCAAATCGAGCGTTCCCGAGGTTGATGACCTGTTGTCGCCTGAGGAGATCACCCGCATGCAGTTGGCGAAGGTGCGGTTAAAGTCGTTCGACTTCATGACCGAGGACGAACAGGGCGACGACCCCGTCTTCGTTCAGCAGTGGATCGATGACCTTCGGTCGATTCCGCCCGTCCCTGCGAACCCGGAGAAGGAAGCCGAGTGGCGGGTCTGGGAGGAGAAGATGCGGCACTTCAACGTCGATGCCGTCCGCAAACAGTTCGAGGAAGGTACGCCATGACACGCCGATACCTCCTCGACACTGGCCCGGCGTTCGACTTCTTGTTCCAGCGGCGGGGTGTTCAAGATCGTGTCGAAGCGGCTCGCCGAGCTGGTGCGAAGATTGGCATTTGTACCCCGGTCCTGGGCGAGATCGTCGGCGGGTTGGAAGGCAGTGACAGCCGGGAAGCGTCCTGGGAGATTGCACGCCGCCGGCCTGGGAAGTTGCTGTGCTGGCCATACGAGAAACCAGCCGCTCACGAGTTCGGCCGGATCATCGCTGAGTTGAAGCGGATCGGTCGCCCGATGCAGCAGATCGATATCCAAATCGCCGCCATCGCGTTCACGCTCGGCACGCGCACGAGATGGGGTTCGTCCACCGCGACGTGAAGCCGGCCAACCTGCTGCTCGGCCGGGAGAACGGGCGTGGCGTGGTACAGGGAGGTGATTCCCAAAAACAAGGTGGTTTTGGCGGAAGTTCCGCCAATTCGCAAATCGGCTTTGCCTCAAAATCGCTTGTTTTAACCACCTTCCGTCACAGAATGTACGGCTACGTCAGGACGTGCATGATGTCAGCGGGTTCGAGCAGCACGTGAGCAGATCGCCCGAGCCACAGCGAGGCATGGGGTGGTTCGCCCCGGTCGAGCAAACCAAGCGGATCTCTCCGTATCGCTGGCAAGTGCCCAATCAGCCAGTGTTGCCGTGGGGCGGGCACCTCAAGACCCCGCTACGACGGTCAGTGGATTCGTCAGGTTCCCACCCATCTCGACTGTGAGGAAGTAGTCGGCATCCTTCGCGTAGCTTTTTTCGAGCTTGGTGTAGAACCCAGCTTTCCCGAACGACCACGCAAGATTGTACTGCGGTCGGCGGTTGAGCGTCGGGGCGTGATCACGGAACGCAGCCAGTCGCGGCGGAAGCGGAGGTAAAGTAGTAAACGCAGTCGCCTCTTCGCATGGCACATTCAGAGCGTAGAGCGCACAACGACCCATCTCCGGGCGGTCCCAGTAGAACGTCGTCCCTATGCCAGCCGAGACTGCCAGCGACGCAAGCATCTGACGGTACGCAGTCGGGTCTTCTGGGCCGCCACCGGTCGAGTTCACAATCGCACGCAGCCACTTCTCGTCGCGGCAATTGTCTTCGAGTCCGAAGTACAAGTTCATGCTGTTCTGCTGGAAATCCGAGGCAACGAAGAAGGCGTGCCGGAGTCCGAATTGCTCGAAGAAGCCGCGGTGTCGGCGTGTGCCTTCGGGCATTGTTTCCAGTTTGAGGAGTTCGTTTATCGGTGTCGGACCGCCAGTGAACGTCCACACTTTCGCGAGGCCGTACCCGGTATCGAGGTCAAGACCCGCCCGCGTGGCTCCGCGACAGTTCGCGAGGACATCGGCCTGCAAATCGAGGATTGGGCTGTGTCCTGGCGGCAGCATTCCGTGTCGCTGCGCCACGGCCGTGAGATCGCGTTCCCACTTGTAGAAGAAGCGGTAGTAGACGCCGGTTCCGGGGCGGCAAGTCGCTTTCGTCTGAACGACACAACGCCGCAACTCGGAATCGAACACGTCGAGTGTCTTGCGAACGATCTCTTCGCGAAATGGGGCGTCGATGGATTTCGCGGCGGTTCGCAGGTCCGCGAGGAACCGCTCCGGATCGTAAGGAACCGGATCGGTTCGTTTGGTGAGCGTCACGGGCATCATGGGCAGATTCTCCATCACACTGACGGCATCGGGTCATGACTCCAGAACGTGAACCCGCCAGAGACGGCGGGAGAGTTTGCTGCGGTACGGGGTGCGACCGTGGAGTAACACGAAGTTATCTGCAATCACGCGGTCGCCGGGTTGCCATGCGTGAGCGTACACAGCAGATGGATCGTAGATGCGTCGGGTAAGGTCCGCGACCAGTTCCCCAGCAATGTGTTCATCAACGCCGACAGGCATAACCCCCGGCGTGTTCAAGTCTGCCGTGCTCGCGTTGGCCGGTTCGTTAAACCGCAACACTGTCTCGCCGGTCAACGGATGCTTGCCGACCAACTTCGCTCGAATGCGACCGCCGTAATGCGCAACTTTTTGCGTCACATATTCGATCTCGAGATGTTCCCATCGAGTGCGTTGGTCTGGCTCGGCGTGCTGCCAAACTCTGGTCGTGTCGCAGAACAAGGTCTCGCCGCCCTGATTGGTACCGGGTGATTCGAGGCACTGGAATATCTGCAACCACGGCACCTGCTTCGCGAACGCACCGTCCCAGTGGTAAGGAACGCTCCCGCTCGTGAACAGGTAGTTCTTTGGGTCGTCGTGTTCAACCACCTCGAAGGCCGTGCCGAAATCCCACTCCAACAGCGGACCCCAACCAGCGGCATAGGCAGACGCCGCCTCCTTCGTTGGGAACGGCTCGAATCCCCGAAGCACGAGCAAGCGATTTCGCAGAAGCAACTCACGCAACTCGCCGGGTGACGGCATTACACGCAAGCCAGCGATCGGCCTAACGATCGCGCCCAACGGCGACAATTGTTCGACATCGCATCCGGGAATGAGCGAGTCAGCGGGCACGGGTCGCCTCCTTCGGAGCAGTTGCCGCAGGGAGTTCGAAGTGACTTGGCTGGCCAGCGCGTTCGACGACCTTTGTGCCCATTGCCTCGGCCTCCGCCCGCCGCGTCAGCACAAACCGATCTCCGCGTAGGAGTACGGCTCCGTGCCAAGGAGTCAGCCACGCATCCTCGGCAGGGGTCAGCAGGATGCCGACCTTCTCGGAGTGTGCGGGTTGGGGATGAATGAATAACCGCACGCCGTCCGGGAAATAAACAGCCACATCCAACAACTTCGCACACTGCCCGACGAGATCGCACAAGCGGGTGCGTGGCACCGGCCAGCCCTGACGGGCGAAGATCGATTCCTGGCGGTAAAGGGGCAAGTGATCGATGTATTTCGACACGATCACCTGAGCGAGCAACCCGGCACCGACCCCCGACTTGGGCACCGGTTCGGGAGGGAAGGCCGGTGACGCGATCTGATGTTCGCGGGCCGCCTTCTCGCAACTTCGACAGGCGTAAGTTTGCTGAGCGATCTCTCGAACGAAGATCGCCGACGGCGTGTAATCGAGACGCTCGCGGATCGTCTCGCCGATGCGAACTCGCACCTCGGCACAACAGGGACAAACCTTCTCGGTATCACACAAGTCGATCACTTCCCGCTGGCGGGGCAAAGTCGCGGGATTCGGCTTGCGACCGTGTCCCTTCCGCCTGGGCACCAACACTTTGGGTTCAGTGATCAACGGAGCGATGGGTGAAGCAACGGGTTCGTCAGGGAGATCATCGAAGAGGGTGGGACCTTTGACCCGTTCGCTCTTGGGGCCGAAGGTCATCTTCACGAGCTTGGCAATATGAGCTTGCTGAGTCTCGATGGTGCCGCGAAGTTGGCCGACGAGTGTGAGGACTTCCTGGAGTTGGGCTTTGAGGTGCGTGTTGTCGGCGAGCAGTTGGGCGACCTGCTCGCGGAGGGTGTGAACTTCACGTTTCGGTGACATCGCCATGTCATGAAAGACGCGCGACACGGTGAAAACGATCACGGAATCTGTCGAGATTCACGAGGATTTTTGGAACCGCTTGCGTGTACGTGTCTGGGCCAGTTCGATGCCGCCGAGGATCATGGCCAGTTGTGTCGTGGTGATGGCGAGTTCCTTGCTTGTGGCGGTGGGGAAGGCGAACGTCCCCTTCTCCAATCGTCGGAGGTAAAGTGCGAACCCGTCGCCCATGAAGCCAAGGATCTTGAGCTTGTCGCCGCGTCGGTTCTTAAAGACGAAGATGTCGCCGGAAGCGGGGTCGCGTCCAAAGGACCGTGCGGACGACGCCAGCGAGGCCGTCGATCCCCTTGCGTCCGTCCTGGGAATCGACGGCCACGTAGATGGTGCCTGTGGTGCCGATGTTCAGCATGGCGTGGCTCCCAGTGCGAGAACCAGGCGTGCGAGTTGCTGGGCATCAGCGGACAACGGCACGCGGAGTTGAAGGCCCGATGGCAAGATGACCTCGACGACCGCATCGGGAACGACACGGACGGGCACGAAGACTGGTGCTGGCTTCGGC